>Ga0209978_10000676_pt1 | contig 13343 bp, 16 predicted proteins | sample BentaG_FD_182805 | JGI IMG/M metagenome (GOLD analysis project Ga0209978, IMG submission 182805) | Deep subsurface microbial communities from South Atlantic Ocean to uncover new lineages of life (NeLLi) - Benguela_00093 metaG (SPAdes)... | ecosystem: Environmental > Aquatic > Marine > Oceanic >...
AACTAGTGGTCTACCTCTCATTCCGTTGTTCCGAGTAAATTTCTCAATAAGTTTTATTTTTTGCAACTTAAGTAAGTTATCATAGATGGTTGTTCGTGGACTATTGAGCACTTTAACTAAATCCCTACGAGTTGATGGTCCATTATTTTGAAGTTTTTTTATCAAATTATATTGAATCGGAGTTAAATACTCTTTAGTATTAATTTCATCTTTAATTACTATTCTGTTAGCCATAATTTATTCCTCCAATAATCTTGTTTTTGTATTAGCTTCAATAATTAAATCGACAATTTTTCGACATTTTAACTAAAGAACCAATATCTAGATTTATGATATATTATAGTATCAAATTTTATATAAAGATGCTTATTTATGCATTATTATCATCAATAAACATAAATTTAAAAACGACAAAATAATTGTTTATTTGTGAAAAATATTGAAAAAGTATAATAATGACTGAAACAACAAGAACAACAGTTACTTTAAGTAAAATAAGTATGAATCAAGTAAAAGAATTAGTAGGTGTCTTTGGAAGCACACCTGCTTCTGTCATAAGTAGAATTGTAGAACATTTCTTTGATTATGGTAAATTTGATGATGTAATAGAAAAAATGAAAGCAAAAAAAAGAGAATTATTCCCACCTGAAGATACAATAATAAATACTAAAATTAAGAACTTATTTAAGGGGGCTAACAAGATACCATTTAACGATTTTGTTGATTTTTTGCAAGTTGATAAGAAACTAGTTTTAAAAAATATTCATATTTGGACTGAAAAATACAATATTAGAATTATTGAAAATTTAGTTATAAAGAACACTGATTAAAACTTTCTATTTTTTAAATAATTTTGTTCCTTCAGTTCGTCTGAAATGCAAATTTAAGTATTATTAAAAATTAGCACCAAAATCTTCCCAAAAATTATTTGCTAGGTCTAATGGCCAATCTAACAAGGATGTCATAACACCTACAATTATAAAAAAAATGAACAAAGCCAGTCCAATTAACAAAGCATATTCAATGAGGTTGCCACCATATTCGTCCAGGAAGAAATCCTTAATTTTCTCTTTAAGGTTTTTACTGTACTTTTTAATAGAATCCCATTTTTTCATGATTTAGAAAATTTAAGTTATATTTACATGTTTCAAAATATCTTTTTAAACTAAACTTAAAAATAATACTTCTTTACGCCTTAATGATTTTTAGTATTTGCTTGAGCTCTTCTTCCTTTGATTGCTCTCTTGGGATTAATAACTTAAATTTTCCATCTTCTTTGCTTCTAGGAATTATGTGAACATGAAAATGGTTAATTAATTGACCAGCAGCTCTAAAATTATTTTGTAAAATATTATACCCTTCAATTTTTAATTTTTTATGGATTAAAACTGATAATTTTTTGACTACTTTAAATAATTCAGCTAATTCATTGACAGGAATATCTTCTAAATTATTATAATGACTTTTAGGAATGATAATTGTATGACCTTTTGAAACTGGGAAAATATCTAGAAAAGCTAAATTTGTATCGTTTTCGAATAGAATTTGAGAAGGAATTTCTTTTTCTACTATTTGGCAAAAAACACATTCTTCAATTTTTAACAAATCTTTCACCATCTAATATTCATTTCATTAAACAAAATAAGAGGTATTAATTTTTAAAAAAACTTCCACAGCCTTTTAATTTTTGTAGTTTATCTTTATTTCATATTATACCTAAAAGAGTTATGATTCATATGTTTTATGATGAGATTAAATCATTATTTGAAAAGAAATTATCTCCGAGAATATATACAATTAATTCCGAATTTTATGGATTATATTACGGTCAAGTTAATAATAAAAAACATATAAAAAAGATAATGTTTACAGTTGATTTGAGTTTAGAATCGATCCATTATGCCATTAAAAATAAAATTAATCTTATAATTTCTCTGTATGGTCTTACTAAAGATCCGATTACTAATTTTAATCAGCTCCTTATAAATAAATTAACATTGCTCTCTAAATATCCAATATTAGTGTTTATTCTAAACTCTTCTTTTATAGCAGTGGAGGGCGGAATTTCCGATACTATAATGGAATCTTTATATTTGAAATTAGAGAAACCTCTTAATATTAAGAACAATAAGGACGAAAATGTTCCTATCGGAAGGATATGTTTACCAAATTCTTATTCACAGACTCAAAAGACTCTAACTCTTGATAACCTGTTAAAACGGATAAAGTTAAGCTTAGATATTGATAAGATTATATTCGTAGGCGAATCAAATGCCGAAGTTAAAAGAATTTGCATTGTGGGAAAAGAAACAATAGATTTAAATTATCTAAGAAAAGCTCTAAAGAACGGGTGTGACTGCTTTATTTCGGGAATTTTTAGTCATTATATAGCAAATTATGCGAAGGATTCAGGAATAAACTTAATTGGATTATCTCTTTACAACTGTAACACAATTGCATTGAGAAAACTACATAATTTCCTTAGCTTAGAATTCCCACATGACGATTTCTACTTTTTTGAAGCAAAAAATCCTGTACAAGTTTATACATAAATTTGTATATAATTTGTAATAAAATAATTGGAATATCATAATTTCACTAATAAGAAAAGAAGTTATTAGAAAACAAGAATTAAATTAAATTTAAATGGTTTAAATATTACCATCATTTTAGTTTAAAAATAAAAATAATGTTGAAAAATTAATGGTATTGCTTGAATATAATGGAAGAAGCCCAAAAATTAGCGATAATTGCTATGTATCTCCACTAGCAACTTTAATTGGAGATGTTACTGTAAACGATAATGCGATTATATGGCCTGGCTCTATTATCCGTGCAGAAAACTCAAAAATAAACATTAGCGAATATACCACTATATTTAACGGTGTTATGATGTTTACGCGATCCCAAAAAAGTTCGATTAATATTGGGCGTTATTGTATTATTGAATCGGGAGTAACTATTCTTGGATGTTTTATGGAAGATTATGTCCAAATTATGGAAGGTACTCTCATTTATGAAGAAAGTTCAATTGGAGAAGGATCAATTATCGTAAAAAACAGTCAAGTTCCTCCAGGTTTAACAATTCCCGCTAGATCCGTGTTACGAGGAATACCTGTTGAGCCTATACGAGAACAATCTCGAAACGAAGTCCTAAAACAAAAAGATAGAGCAGAACATTATTCTCAATTATTTATAAAAATTAAAGAACAACTTCCTAATGCTCAGAGTTATTTATTAACGCTTCCAGATTTTATTAAGCTACTTTTAAATAAAGAAATTTAAAAAAAATTAGATTTTTATATTTAACTTATTCACTAATTCCTTATATCTCGAACGAAGAGTTACTTCAGTAACTCCTACAACATTAGCAATTTCTTTCTGGGATATCCTTTTATCTCTCTTTTTACAAACCAGATATAAAGCACCAGCACACAAACCCTTTGGATCTTTTCCGCTAGTAGAATATTTTGAAACAAATGATTGTAAAATCTTAATTGTAGTTTGTTCAGTCTCAGCATCCAGATTTAATTCCGCAACAAACCTTGGAATTAGAGAAATTGGATTTGTTGATGGCGCTTTAAGATTTAGTTCTCGTATTATTGTTCTGTAACATCTTCTAACATTTTTTGCATTAATAGAAGTTTGATCTAATATTTCTTGAAGAGTTCTTGGAATTTTTCTTTCTCTACATGCGAAGTACAAGCAAGCAGCGACCATCCCATTAATAGACCTACCACGTAATAACTTTTTCTTAAAAGCTTCGATGTAAAGCCTAATAGCAGCTTTTTTGACGTGATTGGGTAGATTTAAATTGCTCCCTATTCTTTTTAATTCTGTAGTAGCAATTAACATATTGCGTTTGTCCCACGTCATTCGAGAATTCCATTTTGCTGCTCTTTTTAAGTCAGGACTTTTTATATTATTTTTGTCAATAATAGTGCTTAAACCCATATCTGGTAATAGAATAGAAATAGGAGACCCCGTTCTTTCTCTTCTTTCTTTTTCTTGCTTTGTAAATGCTCTTTTACCACTATGAGACACATCTACGATTCTTTCACTTATCACTAACCCACATTGGCGACATACAATTTCTCCCTTTTCTTGGATTGAAATTGTATTACCTTCACATTCTGGGCATAAATTTGATATATTACCCATTTCAGATTTTATTTCCATCTTAAAAACCTCTTATAAACTTAATATTACTTACTTATGAAACTATTTAAATTCCCGTGTAAACTAACTGAAAATCTTATTAACAATAAATCTAAATTCTTGTGACTGAAACTCGATTTATTAAGTGAATGCAAAATAATAGTATTCAACTTGGATATATAAATCTTATGATCAAAACTATATACCTTTCAGAATATATTAAAGTAAAAATGGCATAAATGTTGTGAATCCAAACAAGATACATCCTGGAACAGCTATAAATAAATTAATTATTGTTTTTCTAGGATTTTTAATATTAAAAAAAAAATACCAGATTGAGAGTGTTAAGTGAACCGTATTTTCAAATGAAAGCATCGCAATCGCGTAATAAATTGTTTTTTCGTGTGGATAAATTGCTGAGTGAATATCGGTGATTCTATTTATGGCATAAGGATCGATGTCATTAAAAATTAGAAAACTAAAAAATAAGCGATCTGGTAAGGGATCCAAAATCCATATTAAAAAGTATGTTAAATAATTAAAAAGAATCCCAGAACCTATTACAATGTAAGCGGTTCCTACAATTAACCGCGGCTTTGTAAGTGGATCTGTCTTATTTTCGTCTTTTTCTGAAGAAAATGCTCTAGATTTGAAATACAAACCTCTTGCTCTTAGAAGTGTTAAAACTCCACATCCTATTAGTACAATAACAAAAATGTATTTAAAAATTTGAAAGAAGACCAGAGCATAACGGTTAAATTCAATAAAAAAGTTCTCAAAGAAATTTATGATATCATTAAGTAAATAATATGAATCCCAAGAATAATTCGAAAATTCCATTTAATATTTATTTTAAACTTAGTATAAAAAAACTACACATTTTAAATTGAGAAAATCAGATACAAAAACAAAATATTTAGTATGTTAATCACTTCAGCAATCATAGGGATCAGATCAAATTATTTTTTCACATTCACGATTTATTTCTTTCATTGTACTATTAAAATTTTGCCACCAATCTTGACCCTGCTGAGCTACAAGCATCGAATCGATTTTTCTAGAATTTAAGCATCGAATTTCCTCTTTGTGATCTTTAACTTTCTCCTTCCATATTTGACTAAATATATTTTGCACATTAATCTTCACTTTTTTTATTAACTCCTCGTAAGTAACAGAAACATCCTCTTTTTTTTGTAGCTTTAGAAGCTGATCAAACTTAATTTTTTCCTTTGCTCGATTTAAATCTCCACAATTTATCGTTATCGTAAAAGGCTCTGCTTTTCCGAATTTGCAAAATTTTTGAATATCACAAGGAGAACAATAGCTTTCAAAACTTATGAGATAATCTTCTAATCCTATGACTGAATAGTTTAAAATTTTCGACAATAAATTCACACTTGAGACCTATTATAAGAAAATACAATCTTTAACCTATTAAATTTTAAGGCTTTAGGAGACAAAAAATTTTTTAAATACCTTTTATTTAAATATTTATCAAAACCTAAATTTAATTCTTTTATAAGATTTGTTGAAAAAATAGAACCATTTGGGAGAGTGGCTTAGCCTGGTATAGCGCACGGCTGATAACCGTGAGGTCGGGGGTTCGAAGCCCCCCTTTCCCATTTAAACTTTTCATTAATGAATATCATTCAAATAATATTTTTTTAATTAGTATATTAACAAAATGATAATTTTTATTCAAAAACATTAATAACAATTAGAAATAATTGTAAAATTATCAACTTCTTAATGACGAAAATTACATAATTGGTTAAAAAATGAAAAGCTTATCCAAGTTTGGAGAAGATTTTTTACTTACTGCGCTCCGTATCAATAAACATATCAAGGGATATGTTGATTTTTATTACGGTCCTGAAAAATTTAGCCAAATTGTTGATAATGAAGCTATAACCTCGCCAAGGAAATTATTGATTGTTTTAATCAACTTATTAAATAAACTTGACTTACAAGGTTATGATATAAAACGTGAAAGATACCTAGAAAAAATTCTTACGGCAATGAGGACTTCAATAGAATTACTGAATGGAATCGAAATTTCAATAGAAGATCAATTTTTAAAACTTTATGATGTAGCTTTACAGCGTGCCAATGAATCAGAACTGAAAAATTTAAAAAATGAGTATGACGAAGCATACGACGGTCCTGGAAGTTTAGAAGAACGTTTGGATAAATTAAGAGTGACGCGAAGAGTTCCCGAAGCTAAAGTATTTGCTTTGTTTAAAAACGCGCTTAATATTGTAAGAAAACAGACTAATAAACTATTCACTAATCTGCTGCCTGAAGAAGAACACATTTCTATAGATTTGGTAGAGAAAACAGATGACGAGATAAAATAGTCTTTCTATAATTGGTATCTAGGTAATTACCATTCCCGAATAGAAGTGAATCCGAAGTATGCTATGTATTGGACTTCACTTCTGTCTGCTGCTAGTCATGAAGGATATCCAGGGCACCACACAGAATTTATTCTTAATGAAAAAAAATTATTTCATGAACTGAATCAATTTGAGCATTCTATTTTAATTCTCCATTCTCCCAAAATGATCATTTCCGAAGGAATTGCAAATTTAGCAAATTCTATGCTTTATTCAAACAAGGAATCTGCAGAAATTTGTTTGAGAGAATTTTGTTCAGATGTATCAAAAGAAGCATCGCTTGAGAAAATTATATTACAGGATAAAGTGAAAGTCAAAATACCTATTTTTTGGTATAATTTTGCATACCATGCAGTAGTCGATAAGTATAGTGAAGAAGAACTTATTCAATATGGAAAGGATATCCAACTATTTAATTATAAGGTTCTAAAAATGGAATTAAAAAGGTTATCTAATCCCGCTTATTCAAAAAACGCTTTTTTATATAATCTTGGTACAAATGTCTTAAGACAAAAATACGGCAAAATTCCCTCCATTAAAGAGTTTCAAAATTTGCTCGTGAGTCCAACTCTACCCTCCGACTTAACTTAAAATCATTACTAACAGTTTTCACAACTGATTGTAGCACTTCCGCATAATTCAACCCCAGAATCAACGATATTACAGAAAAATCGAAATTTAAATAGTAATGCACCTATTCTAAAAAGGTAAATAATTGAATCGATGTCATCCAGATTTACTCATTTCTAAATAATTATTGAAGTTTAAATAAATAAGGAGAAAATTAGTTAATGAAAAGATGAAAAAAAACCATCTTTTTTTTAGATTTATCGAAAAATTAACCAAACTAATATTTAAAGTGAGAATAATGCCGGGTCAAGGTTATATTAATCCATAATTTGGTGCTGCTTATAAGAGCTATTTACTTTAACGCTCCATATAAGCCCACCATTTAATTTTCTTATTTTTTAAATTTAAGCCTAAAACTATGATAAACGAGATTATATATATATTAAATAAAATCTATACCAAGAAATTTTCTATTAGGTGAATACTATTTTTATATTTTACCGATGATTCTAATTATTTAAACATGAAAATTTTAATCGTTTCTGGAACTCCTGGAACCGGAAAGACAACAGTTTCAAAAAATCTATTAAACTACCTTAAAGCTAAAATAATTAGTTTAAACGAATTAGCAATTTCAGAAAAGTTAATTATAAACTATGACACAGAAAGAGAAACATCGGTTATCAATGAAAAAAAATTAGTTAGTTATGTAATAAAGTTAATAAAATATTATAATAAACTCGATCTAGAATTATTAATTATCGAGAGCCATTTTTCTGACATTGTACCTGTGCAATATATCGATTTCGTTATAATTTTAAGATGTGATCCAGATGAATTATGTGTCAGGTTAAAGAAAAGGGGTTATGGAAAAGAAAAAGTTAGAGAAAATGTCCAATCTGAAATTTTAGGAAACTCTGCTAATTATTTCTTGAATAAACAATTGAACAAACCCATAATGGAAATCGATACTACAAATAAAAATATTGATCTAATTACCAAAACAATAATAGGAATTCTTACAGGGAAAGTAGATGTGAATGAATATATCATTGGAAAAATAGATTGGTTAGAAAAAATATCTCAAGAAGATCGTTTGCTGTTATTTTTCGATTAGTAATTCCAGATTAAAAGAGGACGAACATGAAATTTGAAATAGTAGATGTTGATGCATTAGCAAGAATAGGACGAATCAGTTTGAACGGTAAAGAGATGATTACTCCCAATATTTTTCCGGTAATACACCCCTCCAGAAATATTATTGCACCACAAGATATAAAAACACTCGGAGCACAATGCCTTTTTACCAACGCTTACATTATTTATAAAAATGAAAATCTAAGAGCTCAGGTTCTCCAAAAAGGACTTCACGAGCATCTGAATTACGATGGAATAATTGCAACAGATAGTGGAGCGTTTCAACAATATATGTATAACAAAGACTCTTTCGACATTGATGCTACAATCATAGAAAGATTTCAAGAAGACATCGGCTCAGACTTCCCCGTTATCTTAGATGTTCCAGTACAATTAGACGATAATTACGAAATCGCAAAAGAAAAAGTTGATACAACTATTGAGAGGGCAAAAAATAATATCTCAAGGAGATCTCGGTCGGATTGCTATTGGTTTGGACCGTTACACGGAGGAACGCATTTTGATTTGTTGAAAGAAAGCGCAATTGAAATGAGTAAATTAGATTTTGGAATCTACGCAATAGGAGGAATTGTAAAAGCATTTTTAAATTATAGATTTGACCTCACCACACAAATATTATTAACTATAAAGCGATATATTATTCCTAACAAACCAGTTCACATGTTTGGGCTAGGATTACCACAATACTTTTCATTAGCTGTAGCGTGCGGCTGTGATTTAATGGATTCGGCAGCGTATGTCTTGTTTGCTAAAGAAAACCGCTATTTTACCTTATCCACAGGTACCAGGAAACTTGAGGAACTAAAAGAATTCCCTTGCCATTGCCCAATTTGTGTAAAATATACACCCATCGAGCTTATGAAGTTTGAAGAGGATTTAAAGATCCAATTACTCGCTAAACATAATTTATATTTATCATTCTCAGAGTTGAGAACTATTAGACAAGCAATTAGAGAAGGGAATATTTGGGAGTTAGTTGAACAAAGAATTCGTAGTCATCCCAATTTAGTTAAAGCAGCAAGTTTAATAAAAAGAAATAGACCCCTCTTCGAAGTTTATGAGAAAATTTATAAAAACCATGGAAGACTTTACTCCTCTAAAGAGAGCGTAGATAGACCTTTAATTTATCGGTACGAACAGAAATTATTAAATAATTATCGACCCCCTAAAGATGTTTACTTTTTTATCGTTTTACCTGAATTAGATGTTAAGGGTAAAACTTCTCCTACGATTAATAAATGGTTAGCTGAAATAGATAACAACGATATAATTAAAAGAGAACATATCCATTTAGTGTTTTACTCTATTATTTATGGCATTATTCCGTACGAACTAATTGATTCCTTTCCAATGGGACAATACGAAACAAGTCACACCTATGACACAAATGATGTCAGCTATCAAAATTCTATTGAAACAGTAGAAAAGTTTTTAGATAAATTTTCGGCTACTTATGAAAAATGTGGACTTCTAATTCCTGATTTCTATCTAAACCAATTTAAAGAAACAATGCAATTTCCGGAAAATCATCCCATTCATAGATTAAATATTATTTTAAAGAGAGTATATAAATCAAATTTTTCTGTTTTTAGCCAAATTAAAGATATTTTACATTTTTTTAAGGAATAAAAGGAAATGACAATATTAGACTCAATTAACGCAAAAGGCCACCCATTAATTCAATGCACCCATACTACGACGATTGAATTAACTAAAGATACTTATCTCACGAAAAATGGAACGTGCATATTAGGGATAGAGGCATCAAAAGCTTGCTACGATCTAAATCAACCCCTAAAGAAAAAGATCTTAGCCGGAGAAAAAATCACAGTGATTATAAAAGCGGGCGATGTTATTGACTCTTTTTACGGTTTTGGAGATAAAAATTTAACTTTCCTCAGCAAAAAAGACTTAGTTTTTCGAAAAAGTGATTTTATTTGCGGCAGAACGATTTTAATAAAATGTTCTAAATCCTCAAACGAACTGGACAGAAACCTCCTTAAGAATTTAACCAATTCCAAGGAACGATTTTCAATTATTTTTAAAATTAATGATGCAAATGGGTAAAAATAACAAGGAACAGACACAATTTGTAAAGATTAAACAGGAATCTGCTGAGAAATTCCTCAAATTACTAAAAACAAAATTACCAAATGAACCCTTCCTTGATAGAAGAACAAAAGTTATTCACGAGGGTGCCTATGTGCTTTTTCCCATAATAGCTGATGTAGAAAAAGTAAAAACTTTAATTGAAACGATTTCAAATCAGTTAAATTTTGATATTGTTAGCGTTGAGGGAATTGCTGAAGTAAATTACAAATCTCGCTCTATTGAAGAAGTTCTCGTAGGTCAATTACCGGAAAGTATTTTAGAATTAGTTCCAAAATCTTACGATATTATTGGAAAGATTGTTATTGTTGAATTCGACAAATTAAATACACTTAGCGAAAAGAATGTCTTACCTTATAAGAAAAAAGTAGCTGAAGCCCTGGCAAGCGTAAATAGATCAGTGGAGACGGTTTACGAGAAAAAAAGTGAAGTGAAGGGAAGATATAGATTAAAAGAGTTAAAAGCTATCTATGGTAATGATAATCCCGAAACGATCCATAAAGAAAACGACTGTAAGTTTAAATTAGATGTAAAAAACACTTATTTCACCCCCCGGTTAGTATTTGAAAGAAAGCGTGTAAGTTCAATTATAAGTTTAAGTAGTTTCAAAAAACAGGAAAATATTGTAGATATGTTTACAGGAGTTGGCCCATTCTCAATTCAAATAGCAAAAAATAATGATGCGAAAATTTATGCCTTCGATGTCAACCCATCAGCATACAAATACCTCATTGAAAATATTGAAATGAACAAAATGAAAGGAGAGGTAATCGCTCATAATATGGATGTTAAAGAGCTTTTGAATCTTGATAGCAAATTAGGAAATAATTTAAAACATAAAATCGACAGAATTATAATGAATTTACCAGAACAATCTATTAATTATATAGATGTAGCATGCTTCCTGATGAAAAAAACCGGCGGAATACTACATTTTTATCAATTCTGCAAAAAGCCAAATCCAATCAAAAAAGGAATTGAAAATTTAAATACTAAATTAAAAGATAGTGGATGGCAAATCGAAGAAATTTTAAACTCTAAAGTTGTTAAACCGTTTTCTCCTAAGTCAGATATGATAGCCTTGGATTTAAAAATTAAGTTTTTTACATAGTTCTTATTTATATGAACCATAATTGAATATTAATAACCAAAAGATTTTCATAGATTATTGACTGAATAAACTCTGCCATCAGACTCGACATAAAAAAAAGAAGAATGATGACTTCTCATTAAAAGAAACTTACGGAACTGTTCCTCCAGCGTGTGGCATGGTAGATTTCACCATAAACATAAGTTTAAAATTTACTCACTTACAATAACATTTTAAAAAAGATGTATTAAAAATACACAATTTCTGCTGAAATAATCAAAATTTAACACTTTAATTTTGATATAAGATGTAAAAAAGCATATAGTCTGCTTTAAAATAATGGTAAAATTTTAATTTATTGGTAATTAATAAAAATCATAATCAAGATTTAAATATGTCATTTTGGAACAAAGGACCCGTAGCCTAGCATGGTTGTTTTTACTCCAGTATCAACAGTGTAAATAGGGCGTCGGACTTCTAATCCGAAAGTCGCAGGTTCGAAATTTTGAATTAGTTTATAATTCAAACGAATATCCTGCCGGGTCCGCTTTAAATATTCTCACGAATTTAAATTGATACTAAATAACAACAGTAAAACTCTAGAAAAAATACAGGTTTAAGAAATTAATAAATCATTAATATGATTTTTTTTTAAATTTGAATCATTACTATTAATTAATTGATTTTTTTAAATCATTCTTCTAAACATTTGATTTTATGCTTAAGAAAAAATTATATGTCCATCAAAAGATCCCATATGCGTTTAACTGGAATATTGTTCATCATAAAGCAAAATTAGTCGAATCAGATCCAAATCGAGAGGAATTTAGAAGTCTTGGATCGTATTTTAAAAAAGTATATCAAGGAACTATTCCAAACGATTTGTTCAATCTAAGAAGTCTTCCACGCGTTTCACAGTTTAAAATAAGAGGTTTAAAACCTGCCTTTATGGCGAGTTTCAGTAAAAGTTTAATTCGGGACGGAAAAATTAAACTTCATGGGCCCGGTTCAAGATTACCTAAACATGTAAACGATGTATTCGAAAATTTTAAAACCAGCGATATCAGAAAAAAACCCGGCCATGAACCAATTTTAAAGAACATTTTGATCAAAGATAAGAATTCAGTTGCAATTGAGATTCCAATATGGAAAAAAATAAACAACGATCATATCACAGGTCATATTGATCTCATCCAAATTGAAAATGGTATTGTAAAGGTGATAGATTACAAACCCGAAGGAAATTTTTTGTTTTCATTGCCCCAAGTTGCTACTTATGGACTTTTTATAGAATCAATGTTTAAATTACATGAAATAAAGTGTATTTCCTTTAACAGAAAGGAAGCATGGGAATATGATCCGCATATTTTATTAACGGATGTAAAAGACTATCTAATATCACAGCGAATTATTGAAAGGAAATGGGAGGAATTCTTACAATGAGCTTAATTTATTTAAACTTTCCCTTCCCTTTTTGCTCCTTTCCTTTATCTTCTTCTTTTATCGTAACGTATTTTCGGAGAAGTATGTAACTTAAAATCAAAGCAATAGCTTCCAGAACAATACCCGCAAACGCAATTGTGCTACCATTATACCCAAAATTCCTCAATAGAACAGCAAATCCTAAACCAGAAGTAGCGAGTATAAAAAGAATAAATCCTTTTAGAATTTGAGAAAATGAATCTTTTATGTATCCTAAACCTGTTTTTACCCCAGACATGATTTAATCACATGCGTTTAATGATATTTTAAAATAAATTTTGTAAATAAATTAAATTATAATAATTTTAATATTTTTGTTATTTTACTATGGAGTGTTTAGTTATTTCTTCGGTTTCTGAATTTAATATAAAGCGCTTTAT
>Ga0209978_10000677_pt1 | contig 13331 bp, 21 predicted proteins | sample BentaG_FD_182805 | JGI IMG/M metagenome (GOLD analysis project Ga0209978, IMG submission 182805) | Deep subsurface microbial communities from South Atlantic Ocean to uncover new lineages of life (NeLLi) - Benguela_00093 metaG (SPAdes)... | ecosystem: Environmental > Aquatic > Marine > Oceanic >...
TAACATAAAAAAAGAAAAGGGAGAATCTTATAATGCATGAAAGGCTTCGTGAAGCATTCCATTAATATGCACTAGCTCTTGATAATGATTTTCCCACTCTTCTTCTCTTAAATCTTTTTTAAAAACTGTTGTCCGAAGTTTCCTAGCAGTTTCAAGTATTTCTTTTGTCTTATCCAGACATAATTGTTTTGCTACCATTGTTTTGCACCTTTAACTCTTATTTTTCAGTTTCCCCTAGCTGGTCACAACCAGCAAGGAATAAAAAAAGAAAAGGGAGAATAAGCTAGGCTTATTCCTTGAAAATGTGAACATCCTGCACAGATAGTTTAGAAAACTTTTCTTCTAACATCTTGTCAAGATCTTTGCTATCCTCACCTGTGAAAAGTGCTGTATCCAGATGTTTAGATGTTTTGCTAGGTCTAAGCATCCATGTTTGTTTGGCTTTGATCCAATAAAGCCGATAACGATCTGGTTCGCAATTTTCAGCAAATTTGGCAAATTCTTCAGCGTTGTCGATATTGAAAATCAATCGGTTTCTCACCTCTAGTATTGTGATTTTTTTCATTTTTAAAGACCTAAATGTTAATCTTCAGAGTAATGAGAACAGCCTTTGGGATTTAATCTAGTGAACTGCTTCCGACAAAAGGCTTTAGATGATTTAGGTCGGTTTTTTCGCTCAATACATTTTTCACAATCTCTTTTTTGTATATCATCTTTTTCCTCTTTTGATTCTAATATGCTCTTTTCTTCTATATTTTGAGGTTTTAACAACTCTATATTTTCCTCTGGGTTTTCTTCTTTTGAATTGGCTTACTACAAGCTGTTTCTTCATAAAATCACTTCATTAAATATTTTTTTCAGCATAATTGAGTAGATCAAAATATTTCATAAATTCAGATCTGGAAGATTTAGTTCCTAAAAAACAGCGATTAAAAAGATATTTGGCTGAATCATGAGTTTCTTTGTGTTTTAGAAGCAATTCTTTGAATTCTTGAATGTTTCGCGGGATTTTAACAGCGATTGAAACATTTTGTTGGAATAGCTGTCTTGTCATGCGTGGCAAATGATTTTCATATTCTTTATCAATGGAATCTTCAACATCTACATCAATATCAGATGGAACTATTGTTGGTATCTCATTAACTATTGAGACCTTTTCTCTTTTCTCTTTTATTGAGACCTTTTCTCTTCTAGGTTTTCTTCTAGGTTTTCTGTTTTTGCATTGGCTTGTTATAATGCTTTCATTCATAAAATCACTTCATTAAACATTTTTTTCAGCATAATTGAGTAAGTCAAAATATTTCATAAATTCAGATCTGGAAGATTTAGTTCCTATAAAACAGCGATTAAAAAGATATTTAGCTGAATCATGCTTATCTTTATGATTTAGAAGCAATTCTTTGAATTCTTGAAGGTTTGATGGATGCTCAAATTTCTTTGATGGATGTTCAAAATCATCTTTGACACTTATTATAGGGCTTGGAAGGTCAATTTCATCTTCGTTTTTTAATGGTTCCAATGTTGATGGAACTAATTCATGATTTGATGGAACTAATTCTTGATTTGATGGAACTGTTTCTTGATTTGATGGAACTAATTCTTGATTTGATGGAACTGTTTTTGGAACTTTTGGAACTGTTTCTTGATTTGATGGAACTTTTGGAACTTTTTCTTTTTGAACTATTGGGATTTCTTCTTTAGATAGATTAATTATTGTTTCTCTGCCTTTTTTTTCAATATTGATTAATCCTTGCTCTTTTAAGGCTTTAACATGCCTTGAAACAGTTGCTTTTGGCATATTCAGGCTTTCTTTAATTACTGTTTGAGTTATTCTTTGAATTCCATCATGTTGTTTGATAAAATTAAGCACTTCTTCAGTCATTTTGCACAAACCCAATCTCTTTTTGTTTTTTGGAACTAATGAAACAATCTCCTTAGTAGAAATGTGTAGAAGTGGAAAATTTATAAAACTATAGTTTCTCTAATAAAATAAGATAGTTTTGTCTTTTAGGAGATAAAAATGTTGGGAATCAAAAATAAATTTAGAACTATGTTGCGAATTGATGAAATACAGGTCTGGCTCAATGAAAAGGAAGAAAAACTGGATCTTTATGATAAATATCATAATAAACGTAAATTAAGTAAGTATTTTCTATTTGTTGCTCTTTTTGATGTCATTTTGATGTTTGGTCTTTCAATATCTCTTTCTTGGTATGATAGCTGGCAGAATACAGCTTATTTTGATTTCTATTTGGTTCACATCTTTTTTGATGTCTCGATAATCCTTTTACTTGTTTTTTTTGTTGTTGGTATGTATTTCTTGTTTAGTAGCTCCGTTATTTTTGAAAGCAAGAATGCTGGTGAGTATTTAGATGGTCTTGCAAGTTTTTCTGAAGTTAAAATATATTCAGAGATTCAACAGCATTTGATTGCAGTTGATAAGCTAATTCAACAGCTTAAAGATGGAAAAAAATGGAAAAACGATGAGCACAATGGGCAAGAAGAAAGGACGTAAAAGAAAACGCGGAAGACGTAAAAATCCCAAAGAAGGGCTTCTTATGGGAAGAGGGCTTCACAAACAGACTGTTGAGCTAATTAACTTCATTAAAGAGAACATTTTGAAAGATGACAAAAAATCTATTAGAAGGATTTATTATGCTTTAGAAGCTCTACAAATGGTTGAATCTTCCGATGAAGCTTATCAAAAGGTTAGTTATGCTTGTAAGATGGCTCGTTTTCATGGGTTAATTCATCCAGAGCAATTGCTATTAGATAAGGCCAGACAATCGCGAAGTTTTGCTGAAGATACTGCTTTAGCTCCCCATCTACTTGAACGTCTTTCATGGCGAGCTTTTGGCTATCATGTGAACTATTGGGATGTTAAGGATGAATATATTGAAGTTTGGCAGGAAAAAGAAAGCATGGAGCCAGAATTTTTTAAAATCTGCAATGATTATAATGTTAGATTAGAAACAGCGAAAGGAGATCAAAGCATAACGGCAATCTGGTTTGCTATGAAGAGATTGGATCTATTCTTATCGGCTGATAAGAAAATTATACTCCTCTATTTTGGCGACTTTAATCCATCGGGACTTCATTCTCCGATAGCTATCCAAAATACCATGCGTAAATTAAGGGCTGCTTGGAAAAATGAATTTAAGAACGATTTCAGTCAAATAGAATTCAAACGTATTGCCTTGAACCATGAGCACTTAGATAAATATCAATTACCTGAAAATCCAACTAAAAAGAAGACTATTAAAGATAAATCAATTGCAGAGAAGTTTATTCGCAAATATGGCGATAGAAATGTAGAGATGGAGTCTTTAGCAGAGAGACAGCCTGAAGAAATGAAAAAGCTTATTGTTTCTGCGATTTCTGAATATGTAGATGAAGAAGACAGAGCGAAATTAAAGGATAGAATGACAAAAGTTCGTTGGAGACTTAAGAAAATCTATGATGAAATGATAAAAATATACTTTAAAGAGAAATGGAACATGGAGTATCCATAATGATAGATTGCGATCATTCTAAGGTTGGTCAAGTTGTTTTGCTGGCAAGAATGGCTGATAGAGGCATTGTGAAAGTCCATTTTGTGAAAGATGCTTATTTCTGTCATATTTGCTATGTTTTTTTGAATGAAACTTTCACAAAAAGTCATGAGCCAGCACAATTAATCTTTAAATGGGAGCGAAGAGTGCCTAATCCTCAAACCGAAGCTTATAGGGAATACTTTGATGTGGAGAATGATTTCAATGCTTTTTAACTGGTATAAAAGACGAATTAAAATATGTCTCAAGCTTCTAGCTCAAGGTATATTGGGTGAATTAGGCAATCCTGCTGTTATAATTCGTTATTCAAAATTAATTAATGGAAAATGGGAAGTATTAGCTGAAAGACGAATAGAAGCATCTCAATATTTGAATTTAAGGTGATTTTTGGAATGAGTGAAACGGAACTGAAACGCAAAAAAATTAAAATTGAAATTGATCCTGAAAAGGTAAAAAAAGCGATTAAAAGATTGTTTGGCTTTCAAACAATCATTTTCTTGTTAATAGCTTTCTCAATCCTTTTTTCTATAGCTTTTACAACCTATAAAATAGAAGAGAAGATTGCAGATATTAGATACGATCCTGAATTAGCGGAATTATCTAATTTAGGAGTTTCTCTGGTTGTTGAATGGCGAAATGAGACTGTTTCAACTTTTCCTTTGGAAAATAATCTTACTATAGCAATGAAAGATGCAGAATCTCAGGTTATTTCCTTTAGTTATCTGTTTGAGATCAGCAATTTGGAGCTTTCACCTTCTTGGAACCAAATTCATCTCTTCTTTCAAATAGAAGAAAAGGCTTTTAGTTCCTATCCATATATTGAATGTAAATATGTGATAGAGGATAAATCAGAACTTATCCGAAAAGATGCTTTTGAAGTATCTAGGGAAGGTTTTAACTTCTTTATTGCCAAGATTGACATAGACAGATGGATGTTTAAAGATGCGGTTCCAACAGCTATCAGTGCGGAAATTTCTCTCTTCAATTTGTAATTCTTCAAAAAAGGTCAAAGCTTCTTCTATTATTGCTGTTTTCTTTCTAAGTCTTTTCGTTTTTACTATGTTTGATAATCAACCTTTAATTTATACAATCAAAGGTGAAGCAGCGATTATGAAGCTAGATAACGCTGTAGATTCGGATTCCGATGTGGATTCTGTTCCGAATATTGGAAGTAATGATTCCAGTTATTTGAATGCCCAGAGTTTAGATGGAACAGATCAAGTGATTCAGGAGACATCTGGTGGTGGTGGCGGTGGTGGTTTAATGCACTCTAGTTCTGTTCTAGCTCCTGCTCAAAATGGTCTTGTAGATGGAAGACACTATTCTCCTCTTTACTCAGAGGGAGAAATGATTCTTGGTAATGAATTCACTAAAGGACTTCAGACCTTCAAGAATTGGCGAGGACAATGGAAATCGTTTATTGATTGGAAACCTAATTTGTATAATGCGAGTTATTATGATGATGTGACTGATAAGAATATTACTAAGTATATTGGAGATGGTGGCTCCTTTAAATCAATTTTTTATGAAAGAAACAATACTTTAATCGGAGATGGTTGGCAATTTACGCAGCGACCTAGTAGAGTCTTTGTTTATAACTGGGATACTGATGATAAGAGTTATATTCAAAATGTTCAGGTTCCCGAGAATTTTACATTAAATGAAGAGCTTCAACGGGTTAGATATAAGAATATCTTCCCCGATACGGATTTCTATGCTGGTTATAATGGTTCTATGTTTAAAGAAGTCATTAGAGCCAAGAAAACTTATGACCAATATCCATCTGATCCTTATCCTGATAATAAGACGTTTATGATTCTCGAAACGAGAATTTTAGACTTTAACATAGACCTTTGGGATGATGATGGAAATATAACAGATTCTAAAGATATTGAGGGAATCTTGAAGTTTAAAGATAAAGTTACTCAAGAAATAATTGCTTATCTCCCTCTAGGAACAGCATGGGCTCTTTTTGTAGATTCTCAGAATCATTCAACTAATGTAAAATTCCGTCTTGAAAAAGTTGGTGGAGAATGGAGATTCTATTGTGGAATAAACTACACTCTATTTACGCATCCTCAGAGAACAGGAGATGTCTACATTGATCCAACATGGATTGTAGGCAAGGGAGGAGATTCTTGGAAGGATTGTGTCTTTTGGCAGACAATGGAGAACGAGACAACTGGTTATGCTCAGCTTTATCCTTTTAATGTTACAGGCAATGTTACTTCTCCAATTAAAGAAGCTATGAAGAACTGGATTAAAATTCAGTATCAAGGAGATCTTCCTTCTGGCACAAACATCAGCATTTATTATAATTCTTCAAGAGATTCAGGAATAACCGATCCTTATGAAATGCAATTAGTGACAGATCTTGCTCAACCTAATGTGAACTACACGCTACCGGTTCAAGAAAAATACGGTAGCTGGAGACTTATTTTAAATACTGATGATTCTAGCTATTCTTCCCTTGTCCATAACTTAACCCTCTTCAACGATCCACCAAATGATGATGATTTTACCTATTACAAAGAGATAGAGATTAATGCTGCAAAGGTTTCTGGTTCAGGAAGTCATTCTAATTTTCCAGTGTTAATCTATCTTCCCTCCGATTCTGATTTGGCTTCTGATGCTCAGAATGATGGAGATGATATAGCATTCTCAAATGATACAGCATGGTTGGATCATGAAAATGAGTTTTTCAATAGCTCTGATGGAGAATTAGTTGCTTGGGTTCGTATTCTCTCTCTCTCAACTTCAAGTAATACAACTATTAGGATGTATTATGGTAATGACACAATGGGAAGCCAACAGAATCCGACAGGCGTCTGGGCATCTGGTCTTTATGAGGGTGTCTGGCATACTGCTGAAACGAGCGGGAATTGTTTAGATTCTACTTCGTATGGAACAGACGGAACTTTTACTATTGGAGTTGCTCAAGCTCAATCAGGTCAAATAGGCTATGCTTATGATTTTGATGGCAGTGGAAACATGGTTATATTTGGCAATCCTGTTCATCTCCATCCTGGTTCCGGTAGTATGACTGTTAGCATTTGGCTTAATTTTGACACAACAACAGGCCAAGATCAGAAACCTCTTTTTTATGGAGGCCCTGTCGGCTCTTTTGCCGGATATTCCTTTCATGGTGGTGTCAATCTTGATGATATTGATTTACACTGCTCTGATGGAACTACAACAAGAGCTAAATATAATGGTGGTAGTATTACACAAGACCAATGGGATCGTTTCACATTAATTATTGATAGAAGTGCAGATACGCTTCGAGCCTTCAAGAATGGTGTGGAGGAGGGTAGTGGAACAGATATTAGTATGCTAGGGGATATTAATAATAGTGTTGTTTATCGCTGGTCTAAATCTAATGGAAAATTTGATGGATTAATTGATGAGGTTCACATTTCTCGCGGTATTCGTTCTGCTGATTGGCTTGTAACGATTTATAATAGCCAAAATGATCCTGATTCGTTTTTTGATATTGGAAGTGAGCAGAGTGTTACTCCTCCAAATTACAGACTAGAATGGGAGCATCAATGCCAGAATGTGCCTTATACTACTATGGATTCCTTTAATTTAACGATTTATGGGATTTCTTCCGATTCTGAAGATTTTGAAATTCAATTATGGAATATAACAGCTTCAGATTGGATTAATACCTCTCAATTTATTGAACAGACTGAAACTTGGTATAATTTTTCCATTGATAATTATTCAGGTGTAATTGATTCAAATATTACTTGGAGATACCTTGATAATATCACATCTTCAGATACAACTCAAGGTAGCTTGAGAATTGATTATGCAGGAATTGTCTATTGGAATTATTCAATCAATCTTATAGAAGCTACTCTTTCACTTCCAAGTTATGATGCTACCTTAGATGATTGGCAGGATTATTTAGAGAATCCCTTAGAAATTAATGTGTCTTCTCTTTATGATTTTGATATTGAAATTAGAGGAGTGGATGGTTCTGGCAATCCTGTTTCTAATGGTTATATTAGATTTGATATTGATAGCAATCCTGCTGGTGGAACTAATCTAACAACTAGCTATCAAGTTCTTTTTAACGATCAAACCGCAGGACAAGACTTAGAGCTTACTTTCTGGTTATTTTTCGCTTATCCGCGTTTAGGTGGCAATGAGGGAACTACTTTTACTATGACTCTATATATACGGATTGGAAAAGCTTGATTTCATTAATTTCATGAAAAGGAATAAAAACGATAGAAAATTGATACAAGTGATTATTATGAAACTCCTTAGCTCAGATAAGAGAATCATCGTTTTAATTGCTTTAATAGCTTTTACTGCTGTTGCTTTTGGCTATAATGGCACAATTCAATATTCTTCTATGTTAGATTCAGAAAAAGTAAAAGCTCTCACTGTGGATTCCGCTACTGGCAGCATGACTATTGATTCCATACCTGATGTTAGCAATGTGCAGTTTGTCAATGGAACAGACTACACTTTAACATCCACCTTAACTCCTGATAATACTGAAGTTTGGGGAGTTAATTTTACCATAGATCATAATGGGCAGATGTCGGATCTCTTAAATGTCACAGTATGGATTTATGATGATTCCATTTATGGGGCTACCTATAATTCTGCTGCTCCCGATGGTTTGCAACTTATCCGAGTTGGATGGGTAGAAAGCACAGACACATGGAGCATTAGCCAAGGAAGTTTTACTGAATGGACTGAGCAATCTTCAATTGATCCTGGTTCTGCTTCTTCCGCTACTTCTTATGATTTCACATTTCTCTTTGATATATCAAGGGCTGCTCGCTATGATACCGATTGGAATGTAACTGTTGCAGCTTTTGATGATGATGATGATTCCGATTCTGCTGCTGAGACTGGATTAGTGACAATGGCTCAAAACTTTGAGATTAGTTTCAGCACAGCTACCTTTAGTTGGGGAACAGTGGAACAGAATTCAGTGAATAATACACATGGCAGCCTTTCTCTGAACATCCGAGCTAATGATAACTGGGAAATACTCGTTAATGCTACTGATTGGAATACTACTCTGGTTGATATTGAAGCCCAGAATATAGTTGCTCTGGATCAGGACGGTAGCGTGGATGGAGCTTCCCAATGGATAAGAAACACCAGAAATATCGTTACTTTTGGAACTTGGGATGCTCAAAGCCCTATGAGCACTGAATCGGCTTTTACGCGGAATGTTTATATTTTCTTATCCACTTCCACTTATTTCACTGAAGGCAATTATTATGAAATAATTGTTTATATGTGGATCAGAGCAGATACTTAGAAGAAGCGGGAAATGACTTATGAGAAGGTTTTGCTTACTCATAATTGTATTTCCTATCTTTCTTTTTTCTTCTCCTTTTAGTCAAATAACACCAGTGACAGGCTTTGGAATAAGTTATGAGGAATTTCATTTCTTTGTTTCTGAACCAAAGACTTTAGCCTTTGAAGAAATGAAATTCACAGTTGTTAATCATGAATCTGAAGCAATGATAGTGAATGTTAGTTATGATCCTATTCAAGGTGTTAATGTTTCAGTGGATCTAGGTTGGAAATCAATCATTCTTGAACCTGGATCATCTGCTATCAATCGCTATAAAATTCGCGTTTATGAGCAATTTAACATCACTTTCTTGGTGGAAATTTCCGCTATTGGATTCCTGCAAGATAGATCAGCAGGCCAGAAAATTATTGGAGGTGGAATTGTAACTAATTATGTTACTTATTTTTCTAATGAAACAGCTCATTTTATGGATCTAAACATTGTAGATCAGGCAAATAGACCTAGAAATGCCGATGTTATGGTTTATCATAAATCTAATGATTCTCCTGTCTTTACTCCAATGAAGAAGTTTAATTCTAGCAGAATAGCAGGATATTTTCCTGTTGGATGGTATCGGATTTTTGCTAGAGATCTTGAATATTCTCATATTTTTGTTGAGGAACAGTTTTATCTTGATAACTCATCTAAAATCTTTTTAACACTTAAAATGGTTGGTTTTATCCGATTTGAGCCGATTTCTGATGATAAAAATCATTTAGGAATTAATTTGACAATTACCAACTTAATAGATGAGCTATTTGAAGTAGAAATCTTTGCAGAATTGTTTTTGAATGGTAAAAAACTTGATACAACTTTTTCTAAAGGCAATCTTATCCCAGTTTTGCATAAGGTCACTAATCATCCAATGAAAATTTGGTTTAACTATCAGGATTGGGAATATGCAAGATATGAAGTGATAGGTTATATTTATAGTTTGAATCAGTTGATAGCTACTAAGAGAAAATATGTTCAGCTTGATATAAGTCAAGATGATGATGTTATCTCAGCAATTCCACCTGAATTATTTTTACTTGTTGGTGCTTTTGTTGGCATTTCAGGATATGTTTTAGTGGATAAATGGCTAAAGAAAAGGAGTGAAAAGAAAATTGAGAAAATGCTTGATTTTAATTAGTTTAATTTTCTTCCTTTTCCTCCCGATTCTTGGCGTTCCAGCTCAAACTCACGATGATGATTCTAGCATTGGTAATTTGACCTATGATACTGTGAATGATGCTCCTGTCTTCATAGATGTCTATAACACTTCTGATTTGATAACTCCTAATGAAGATGTGCTTTTTTATGCTGTTATTCAAGATATTGATAATACTTCAGCACAATTGAATGTCACATTGTATTATTCATATTCTATATTTAATTTTGAGAATCACTCTTTTGAAATGAGCTATGCTTCGCTTGAAGCTTTACAAACTTATCGTTTTGAACATAATTTTGTTGGTAAAACCTCTGGCACTTCTATAATTTATTATTATCAGGTTTTTGATGGAGAAACCATTGTTAGAGAAGGCTATCCGCTTTATTATGATCTGCAATGGAGTGTTCCTCCAGTGGTTGTAGAAAGACCTTTGCCTGATAAGCAAGATTATGAGAGGGAAATTCCTGATGTAACAAGGATAGCTATTGTAATGATTAGTTTAGTTGGTTTAGTTTCAATTATACTTCTTTTAATGGCAGGAACTAGAAAACGAGAGCCAATTAAATCGTAAAAATAAAAGGAAGCTATTATGAGCTTGGAATGCCGTATGAGCAGCAATGATAAGCTTTAAATAAAAAAAGCATCTTTAATTATAATTGGAGCCTTAATAGTTGTTTTCTGCCTTTTTGTTGGTTTCTTAACCCCCAGAATAAAGAAAATGATGTTGGGGCTCCCTCCCTCCCCGCTTTTCTGATTAATTCTCTCTTCTTCTTATTTTATCGTTTTAATCGCTTTTTAGAGTATATTTTTCAGATGCTCACTAAATTTAAAAGTGTAAAAGTGGAAATCAGTTCTGTTATGAAAACAGTCAAGGTCTACAAAGAAGACTGGAAATTACTGAAGAGACTTAAAGATAACGGGGATAAGCGGAAAGTTGCTGATGTAATTGCCAATCTTCTAAAAGAACATGAAAATTCCAACAAAAAGGCGAAAAACAATGGCAAATGAGATGAAAACAAGCGAAAATATGTTTTCATTAAACAGACTTTTAGATGATCTAAGCAGAGTGCTCGCTTTAAAGGATGAAGCGAAATCTCTGGATAAAGAGAAAGATAAAGATCGTTTAGCGGAAATCAAAGAAGAAATGCGAAATATAGCTGCAAAATCTCCTATTGTTAATGTTAGGGAGTGAGGGAATGCAAAAGGATGTGCAAAAGGAATCCAGATCTCTTAGAGAGATTTTGAAGCCCTTTACAGCTAGAATCGGCTTAATAGAGGCTGATGATGCTCTTCTTCATGCCATGCATTCTGAATTTATTGTGCTAGATGGTAAGAAATTTTATTTAGAAATATCAACGGCTCAGGAATTAAAGCAGGCTAATTGTAGTCAATGCTCTAAAACATCATCGGGTTTTGCAGTGGCTCTAAAACCTCATGAAGCTTTTCCTGATAAATTGTTAGTAGCTTTCCAATGTGATTCTTGCAAATTAATACAGTTGATTGATTTTACTCAAGCACTTATAGATTTGAAAGAAAAGAAGGGAGATTTTCAGAATGAGTAATTATAAGATAAGAGAAGGCTATGAATTCTTTCAAGAGGCTGTTATGCTGCCAGAGAATTCAGAAATAGTCTATAAGGGAGTAACTTATTTGATAGTTAAAATGTTAATGAGAGACTATCGCTCCCTTGAAGCAAGAGAATGGAATGGTGAACTACCTCTTGCTAAAGCAGAGAGGCTTCCTGCTTCTACAACAGAACTTACTCCCGAAGGAGCAGTGGTTCCAGTCTCCACAGGCGTAACTTTGATTCGTCCCGAACCTAGGGCGTTTAATTTCGCCAAGACTAGGGAAGGTCGTTTTCTTAAAAAAGGTTCCCAACAGCTCATTGAAAAGCTCTCATTCATTAAAAAATATGCCTTTTTTGGTGCTTTTGCTAGAAAAGAAGCAATGAGCATTCTTTCAGTGCTAGAATTGCTGAAAGAATATTATGGTGATGTTAATGGCGATTGATGAATCTCAGCTTCTTAAACATCTTTCTGGTTATCCTGAGATGCTTAAATTTACTAAATGGCTAGACAATCAATTTAATGAGTTATTTTCTCACTTGAAGATAACTATAATTCCGAAAGGAGTGCCATACATGCTTAATTGTATTATGAGTTGGGAAATTGAGCATGTAGAAGATGAAAAATTAACAATTGATCTTTATATGTATCCAGCAGGCTTTAGAATGCGTTTCCAAACCGATGTCTTACCTTTCTATGATGAAATCCTGAAACAAATTAACGCAGGGGTTCTCAAAGCTCTGGATAACTCTGGTTCTCTTATTTTAGTAGATCCTGATCCTCAGAGGAAAGAATAATGCTTTCATCTGGTTGCCTTTGCCAATATTGTGGAAAGGTTATTGTTACACATGAAAAGCCTGTTAAAGATAATTCTGGAAATATTTTTTGCAATAAACTTCATAGAAAGCTCTATTGGGATAAAGATTCTAGCTCTGAAATTGCAAGATACGATAAAGGAGTTTGATAAATATGAAATGTCAATTTTGCCATTCTGTTTTGATTAAGGCTTCAAGAAAAGGAGTCGGTTTAGAAAAGGATAAATCAGATAATAATCGGTTAAAACCTATTATTGGAGAGTTTGATGAGGATGGTTATGAGCATGTCTGCCACAAATCTGATGGTTTTTGTTTTCTCGTTAATCCTAGATCAAAAGATCCAATACAACCAAAATCTAAAGCTTTAGTCTGGAATTATCAGCGATTTGGGAACTTAATAAATAAAGTGAAAGCTGATGTTATTTTACTGCTGAGTGAATAAAATTGATTAGCAAAAAAGAAATAACCATGTTTCTCTTTTATTGCTTCTTCCTAGTTGCAGCTTTAGTCTTTCATTTATTTATGCTTGAGTTTTATTTGTCCTTTAATAAAATAAATTGGGGATTCATCATTGTTTTTGATTTAACTCTCTTAGTATCCTTTGTTATCTTGAGAAAGCATTTGAAACCAAAGTATTTGACAATAGATTCTTGGGTTCCATGTGATTATTGCTCTCTTAAAATCAAAATGAAAAACTGGAGAAAACACATGAAAGCGATTCATCCAGTTGTGTTAGCTACTTTAGATTGGGAAGCAGAGCGAAATTTGGTTCGTGGACATTCAACTGGAGTTTTTAATTATCGCGATTGGTGGCTTAAATCTCAGAAAAAATGGTGATTTAATGACTTATCATCATAAAGAAGAATATTATGTTTGTATTGAATGTGGTGCGATTCAATCATCTCATGATGCTGA
>Ga0209978_10000678_pt1 | contig 13328 bp, 14 predicted proteins | sample BentaG_FD_182805 | JGI IMG/M metagenome (GOLD analysis project Ga0209978, IMG submission 182805) | Deep subsurface microbial communities from South Atlantic Ocean to uncover new lineages of life (NeLLi) - Benguela_00093 metaG (SPAdes)... | ecosystem: Environmental > Aquatic > Marine > Oceanic >...
CCATTCGCTTCCAGATTCAAGACCTATGCCGATGCCACGGCATCCCGATTCTTTCAATTTGGCTAAACGCGCTTCGGTAATAAGTTCTAATTCTGTGTTCATCCAGTAGGGAAGTCCTATTTCAGACGTCCAAGCATGGACAAACTCGTTGAACCTGGCATGAGACATAAGGAGAAAATTGTCATCCGTGAAGAAAATGAGCTCAAAACCATATTGCTCCTTCAGCGTTTTAATCTCTTTAATAACATTGTCTATTGATTTTTCTCTATGAAATCGCCCGCAGTTTTGCTGTGAAATTTGCAGGCGTTCATTTATGCAATACGAACATTTATTGAGGCAACCTCTTGACATCTCAAAATTGCCAGCTTGCCATAATCTCCCTGTGTAAGGCTTTACAAAGTGTCTTTTATCCCATAGTTCAAGACATTGTACAGGAAGGGCATTCATATCGATAAATGGCCTTAGGGGATTGCGTTTTACTATACCGTTCTTTTTGTACCAGAGGTTTCGCACATTTTCAACAGATTTGCCCCGGCTCATCAAATCACAAAATTCAACTATGACCTCTTCACCTTCTCCTTGACATACATAGTCGATGTGAGGATTCTCGATAACAATGTCAGGGACAGAGGCTGGTGTGCTGCCACCAACTATCACCGGGATATCGCTGGCGATCGATTTTACTACAGTGAGTAAATGATCCCCGTATCGGTAATTGTCTTCAACAATGGTCATTGCAATTAGATCTGGAGAAAACCTTCGGACTTGCTGCATTAACATTTCATCAATCTCTTCAGTTGTATGGGGCTCATAAAGATGGGATATATCTGTGGGGAGGACCAATCCTGCCGCCTTTCGAATGTTCTCGTCCACATGGCCTCTTTCTCCTATAAATGTCGTGTCGAACAATTCAACATTATGTCCCTCACGCAGCAGACACGACATAATAATAGAGAGGCCAATGGGTACTTTGCCATAACCCTCAAGGTTGGGATAAATGCATAATACGTTCACTAGCTATCCTTCATTAGCGCCACTAAAAATGACGACAATTCATTACTGATTAATCTTTATTCTGGGTATTCTCCTTTATTGCCATTTCTCAGACTAATCCTTACCTCAGTCACCTGTTATCGGGTGTACATACCTATGAGTTTCATGTCGCATTGTTCAGTGCATTTTATCCCTGGTGTTAGACTAAAGTGGTCTTCTCTGAGCTTACGATATTTTTCTCCATTCCAGATATCATAAAGATATTCCTTCTTGGCATTACCAAGAATAATTTCGTTGTTGTAATCTTCCACACACTCTACCGCTTCTCCATTGGATTTGATGGTCATAGATGACCAGGGGAACTGGCAGAATTCAATCCAGTGTATCGATTTTGTTTGTTGCTTGGTATCTTCGTACCATAATTGATCCTGACTTTTTAGATACACATAGACATCCAGACCCCTAAAGGCATCCCATAGCTTTTGGAATTCTTCCTCTTGCCAGGGTTTATTAAGATTTAGCATGGTGATAACAATCGTAGTTTTGTATTGATGCTTCTTCTTTAAGTCAAGCAAATGTAGAATCCTCTTATAGCTTTCAGTGAAATTGGAAGCGCTCCCCCTTACTTCTTTATGGAGAATATCCTCAGTCGCTTCAATGGAGTATTTTACGTAACCCAGCCCATTTTCAAACGTTTCCACTGTCCTTCCAATATCTATATTTGCTGGATTACAGCTAAAGTAGGATGGTATATTTTTCTCGGACAGGAGTCTGACTCGTTCTGGCATCATCTTATCCAAGAGCGGGTCTCCGTACCCATGCAGGACTAGCACCTTTGGAATAATGTAGAGGAAGAAGTGATTTTCACTCATATCATTCTTTGGAATGCCGTAATTCTTTCCGACAAATTCTTCCCATTCCTGCCACTGGCTATCTGAAAATGGCTCAAGCTGCTCTACTACTCTTTTGTATGTCTCCATATCCAGGGTTTCAATGGGGCGGGTCATCATTGTCGTGCGCGGGCACATTTCGCATCTCATATTGCAGGCATTGGTTGTTTCGATGTTGTATACCACGGGGTATTCGCTGCGATACTCTTCCATTTTCTCAAATAGATAGCCTCCAGCTTGTCTCTCTCCACTCATTAACCGACGCTTTAAATCAAATACCTTCATATAAAATCCTATATCAAACATCACATTCCCCTTTCACAATGAAAGGTGTATTATCATAAGACGTTTGGGCTGGATGTGGACACAACCGATTAACCCCTGACCTCTTTCCCATTTACCTCTTGGCCTCTTTTCCAATCTTCATTCCTGAACCAATTAACCTTATGGAGGTCCGGATTTCGGATGAATAGATCTTCAATATCTGTTCTTATAGCCTCCGGCCCTAGAATTCGCAAAACGCTAAGCAGCATCCAGTAATCTTCCTCATAATCCAAGGTGAGTCGGATGCTTGCTATTCTAACATCTGGCACCGGAAGCTCTATCTGTCTAACATCAGGGACTTTCTCAATATAATACCACATCATTTCGGTGTCATCACTTTCTTTTATCGAGCAAGCCTTTTTGATAATGGCACTTGTAAGAGAAAAACCAACAGCACCGACATAGACACTTTTGGAAGGGTACACAATGTCATAGCCTTTTTGGAGCAGCTGCAAGCTCTTTTTCCCCAGTTCACCATCAAAGAAGGGGTCATCGGCGTCTATCGTGTGGAAGGATTCTACGCCAAATCCTTGACAGGCGCCAAGCCATCTTTGTAACTTATCCTTCACGCTCCCTCTATAAATCAAACAAGCTTCCCTTTTGGCTATCTTTTCAATGATATCATCTTCTCCTAATTGGGTAGTGCAGACCAATGGTTCAAAACCAAACGATTTGGCGCGTCTAATCACGTGCTCCAGCACGTTACCCTCACCAAACCTTAACAGGCATTTTCTACTTAATCTTGAAGAGGTGGTCCGAACAGTAATAAACCCATAAATCTTCACTTTTTGCCTTCTAGTGCTTTTATAGTCTTCCTCAAAGCGTCAGTTTTTCTTTTGGCAAGCTCCATGTCTCGGTAATTGGTCTTAAATTGCATTAGTTTTGGTTGAATCGCTTCAGCAGTTGGGCAAAGACCCTTTTCATAAACAGTTCCCCTATCATACAATGGGCATCTCAAAGGACATCCTTGCCTATAAAATTCCATCTGAGCTATAACTGGTTCCAGGTAGGGCACGCTCCAAGCTGAATAGAAGCCATCTCCCCCCAATTCAATGTATTTGTTGTAGAATTCCTTCCATGGAACACCCAAAGCCTCCTCACCCTCATACTTAACGGCATACGTATAATACGAATTCACAAAGCCTTCGGGGGTCTTCTGTGGGATCATCCACTCACGGCCTTGAATGGCTTCATCATACAGTCGAGCTATAGCTTGCCGTCGTTGGACAACCTCATCGCTCCTTTCCACTTGAGCCAGAGCCACTGCGGCACAGATTTCCGGCATACGATAGTTCCAGCCAAAAAAATCGTGCCTTTTATAATCCGGATCCTGAAATGTGGACGGAGTGATTTGCATTCTTCCTTCTTCAGTTCTAAGATTCTTATAGCCTATGCCACCAAATTTTCGCACGCGCTCCCGCTTCAGCGAGTACGTTGGTATACTCCGACCCAAGCAAACCGACAGCCCCAGTTATGATAGCTACCCTGCCGGATAAGTCAAACAAACGATTAATAAAGCCCATTTTACCCCGTTAGTATCTGAACCAATCCCTTTTATCATCCCATAGGCATACCAACCTCGTTCGCATTTCCCTTCATCTTAGGTGGATATGTGTACCAGTCTCAGCGCTCCTTTCTGCTGCATATAAAACTTCTATGATCTGCCTATCCTCCTCAAAAGTTTTTGGATAGCATGTCTCACCCTTGATCGCCTTGATAAATGTCTCCAACTCAGCTATGTACATATCAGTGTTGAATGCGCTTTTTTCTCCCCATCCCGAAGGACCTGGTGCGGCTTGAGGGGGCTCAGGATATTCCTTCCACATCTTGTCAGATGACTTATATACTCTCACGGATTTCTGCTCATTGTCCCAGAGAATCAGCCCCTCCTCGCTAATCATTTTGAAATATCGGCTCGGTTCCTTTTCAATCCGCTCTATAACATTCACCAGCAAGCTCCCCATGATTCCTCTATCAAACCGAAGATTGATCTGGTAAACATCATCAATATCACACTCCAGATGCGACAACTTATCCTTGAAGCAAGACACAGTCCTTACTTGCCCAAAAAACGAGGTGATGAAGTCAAGCTCAAAGGCCACGATATCACGACATGCACCTGTCTGTCGTTTGGAGACATAAAAGTCCTTAATGTTCTCCCATGGATGCCAATCTGGTAAGTACTCGCCGTAGCGATGGACAAAATTCAGCACCTGCCCAATCTCACCCTTATCCAACATTTCCTTCATGAGTTTGACCGAGGGGTGATATCGCAACGTGCATGAAGGAGCTGCCACAATGTTCCTGCCTTTACAGAGAGCAATCAACTCTTCCATACCATCAAGCACAAAATTTGATTCAGTAAAGAAATCTATGTTAGCTTTAGCCGCTATCATGGCATAGTTCACATGTTTATCGGGAGGTGTTGAGATTATAAGTGCATCTGGCTCTCTATCCATAGCCTCATCGAAATCTGCAAAAATCTCAATATTATATTTCTGTCTGGCCTCTTGGCACCTATCCGTTCGCAAATCAAAACCTAGAACTTCCCCCGCTTTGAGATACTGGAGGTTGCGAATTCGCCTTTTGCCCATGGACCCCAAGCCGACTATTAAGAATCTCAATTTTCACCCCTCCTGCTTCTTTAAAGCTCTTAGTGTATTTTTTGTTTTAAGGTTATTCCACTCGTTTGCCCACCAGTTCATTCCCATGTATTTCTGGTTGATTTTACGAATCTCAGGCTGTCTATCCAATAGCTCTAATATGTCTTTCATATAAAATACTCTCCCAGCATTATACAGATGCTCGTATACTTGCTTTACAAAAAGGTAATCTTCTTCATAATCAACAGTCCACCTTTCCTTTAAGTGAAGCTCTTCGTTGTTCTCAACATTGCCAATTCTAAATACCTCAGGATTATCCCAAATATATGGCGTGACATGCTCTCTCTCATGCGGTTTCTTTGCTTCCTTCCAGGCCCTCTCCAGAATATCAAAAGGTATCACCTCTGTATCTAGACCATCAGGGAAGGTTGGTGGATGCATATTGCTTACGTAGTCAAATCTATCTTGATTGTCTAAATAGTATTGGACTACCCTGTCAGTAACCTGAGGGTCAATGAGGGGGCAGTCAGAAGTTAATCTCACGATAGTTTTAATATTGAACTGTTTAGCAGCCTTGTAATACCTGTCTAGCACATCATCCTCGTTTCCCCGAAAGACCTCCACATTCAACTTTGATGTGAGATCCACGATTGGATCGTTAATCTCTCTTACCGTGGTAGCAATAATGATTCCCTCTATGAGCCGGCAACACTGCACTCTTTCCAGCATGAGTTGAAGTAAAGGTTTGCCAGCTACTTCTTTTAGCACTTTTGCTCTAAGGCGACTAGATCCCATTCTCGCCTGAATAACAGCTTTAATCAGATTTGCCACCCCTTTTTCCATTCCTCTTTCCTGAACCAATTAATCTTATGGAGATCCGGATTTTGAATAAATAAATCTTCAATTTCTTCGATGATATTATCTTCTTCTGCTAGTGTAGTGCAAATTAAAGGCTCAAAGCCAAAGAATTTGGGGCGCCTAATCACATGCTCCAATACGTTGCCTTCACCAAACTTTAACAGGCATTTTCTTCTTAATCTTGAAGAGGTGGTCCGAACAGTAATAAACCCATAAATTCTCACTTCTCGCCTTCCAGCCGTTTTATTGTCTTCCTCAAAGCTTCAACTTTTTGCTTGGCAAGTTCCATGTCGCGATAGTTGCTTTTAAACTGCATTAACTTCGGCTGAATCGCTTCGGCAACTGGACAGAGCCCTTTCTCGTAGAGAATCTTACCCTTATACAGTGGACACCCTGTGGGGCACTCTCGTCCATAAAACTGCATCTGAGATAGTGCTGGCTCCAGGTAAGGTACGCTCCATGCTGAGTAGAAGCCATCCCCGCCTGATTCAGTATGTATCTTATAGAATTTTTTCCACGAAACACCTAAAGCTTTCTCCCCCTCGTACCTCACGGCATAGGTATAGTATGAATTCACAACCCCTGCGGGTATTCTCTGCGGAATCATCCAGTCACAGCCCTTGATGGCTTCGTCATAGAGCTGAGCTATAGTTTGACGCTGCGCTACAATTTCGTCAATTTTCTCCACTTGGGCTAAACCTACGGCAGCACAAATCTCCGGCATACGATAGTTCCAGCCGAAGGAATCATGTCTCTTATAATCGGGATCCTGGAATATGGATGGATTAACTTGCATCCGCCCTTCTTTGGCTCTTAGATTCTTATAGCCTATGCCACCGAATTTTCGCACTCGCTCAGCGAGATGCTCATCATTAGTTACTACAATACCTCCTTCGCCAATGGAGAGGTGTTTTGTCCTTTCAAAACTGAACATCCCCATGTGCCCTATTGTGCCGGCAAGTTTACCCTTATACATACCAAGGACGCACTGAGCGCTATCCTCAATAACGATTAGACCATGCTCCTTAGCAATCTCCATAATGGGCTCCGTATCGGCCGGAAGTCCGTATAAAGAAACTGCAATTATGGCTTTAGTTCGTCCGGTTATCTTGCGGCGAACATCATCAGGGCTAACATTGAAAGTATCCGGGTCAATGTCAGCAAATACCGGGACTGCATTCTGATGCAAAGTAACCAGCGCATCCATTATTACGGTCAATGCGGGACTAATCACTTCATCACCGGGACCAACGCCCGCGGCAGCCAAGCAGCTATGTAACGCTGAGGTTCCTGAGTTATGAGCAATGGCATACGAGACGCCAAATCTTCTGGCAAAGGCTTCCTCTAAGCGCAAAGTCCAAGGTATCTTCTTGTTATCTAGAAACTCCTTTACATATTTGAGTTCATTACCCATGTACTTACTGAGTTGATGGCCTTTCAAACTCTCGACTTCCCCTTGTGACATCCTGTGATACCTCCATTATTTTCCATGCTGCTATACCGTCTTGCCCTGATTTCCTGGACACTTCAATTAACATGTCGCCTGTAATCGATGGATTGAATCAGGCCATACAATGAACAAATGTGTACGACCAGCTTCCCCTTGATTTCAAGCAAAGCTTTGTTGGCTAACCTAATTGATCTTGTTCGCACCGGAATAAAGACCGCCGTTTTCAAGGTTTCTACACCTTGGTCTACATTCACTGACCTCTGAAGAGACATGACATCAAGGATCAGCAGTCATAGATTTTCCAACAGAGCCTTTTTAAATCTTTCCACCCCCATGTTATCCCGTAAGTAATCGTTATCTCTTAATAATTCTTCATTTATTTTATTTAGCGGATTATAACCATCATCAATTATTCTATTTACAGCAGAAAATAAATCTCTCTTATTATCAAAAACGAGCTTATTTTTGTATTCTTTGGCGAATGGATAGCAGTCGCTACCCGTAGTATCATAGTATAACCCCACTTTTCCGGATAACAAAGCTATAGTAGATGGACTGCCCATTCCCATGCTTATATTTATACTTGATATGGCTATAACTTCGGTCACGCCAACTTCTCTGGGATTATCTATAAAATAAAACCTTCCGCTTTCCGAACACATTTGTTTAATATTATTGAAAGTTTCCTTACCCTTGTCCGACATTCTACGGTACTGATTTTCAGTCCCAAGTTTTGGCTTTAATATCCCAATTGCATCTTTTCTCTGGTCAATAAGTTCAAACATCATTTGCCAGAAATCGAGCAATATTTCTTCAGTAAAGTGAGAATCAATGGCAAAGTGATCATCATAGAAGGCTAACACTGTATGGCTATTAATGGGTAATTTTAATTTTCTATAAATTTTTCCTATCTCAGTAGCCTCATTAAAATCATATTTTAACCAACATCCTGTTTCTATAACCTTATCTATGAAATAATGCTTTCTATAAAAATCACAGTGTCTTTTCCCCCAGATTAAGTATAGGTTATGTGATTTAAAATGATGAATTAAATAATTAACTAGTGTCAGATCTGACCAGTGGAATATGGCACTCTTTGCCCCATAATTATTCAATATTATTGTTTCCGGAATATGACTTAATCCTGTTTCATTATTACTCAACTCAAGGCCTATTTGATAATGTGACAACAATATCTCGTAGTTAATGGCTGTTGCATGGAACACTATAAGCCAGTCTTTTAAGAGATAGCTTTGCTTATTTCTAAAATCTTTGAGAATAAAGACCAGAGGTAATAGGAAGTGATATTTAAGCAATCGCTGGTAGGGAAGGTTTAGCGGAATTCTAAGCTTGTTTATGTTCATACATTCATATTCGCTTTCTTGAGCATCCTTATAAGCCAACTTTCTAGCAGGCTCTTCGGAGCCAGTTGTATACAGCAATAAATCCTTCTTTAATAACCGTTTATCGTCTATAAAGAAGTCATCCTGGCAAGTAGGATTCCTTAACCCCCATACCGCTTCCCTCATTATTTTAAATTTCCTCGGTTTTACTGGTAAACATAACCCCCTAGAAAGAAACGTGTAGGTAAATATTAGCGGAATAGAAATTATGGCTTCTAAGCCAGCCCTCGCTTCACTCCTTTTAAGCCATTTTGTTTGGATTTTATTTTCTGTTTTCTTGCTCCACCATTCATAAATATGACGGTTTAGAGGGTTATCATGTAGATATAATATCTTTTGTGAGGGGTTATCAAGCTGGGTCCTATACAGGCAACTTAATAGCTCAAGAACATAAATTGAAACCCACTTCAAGACAAATGGTTTAAACTTGTTGGTCTTAAATTTCTCATTATATACCTTCGTGAATTGGCAATCTTCTAGTTTCAACCTATTGTAGACAAAATCAGTGCATTCCATAGCCTCTTTATTGATTCTGTAATAAAGACCTTTGTAGTTTCCTATGTATATATCCGGTTCTCCGACAAGATTATCGAGTTTATTCTTAATAAAAGGTATTCTTCCTAGCGCCTTGATAAATATTGAAACCGTCGCATCTCTATTAAAGAGATGGACTTGATTACCTTTGAGTTTTAGAAATAAGATTCTAAACGACAAATCACAGAAGTAGTATATCATTTATCTCATTATAATTAGTCCTAATCCCGATTTCAATCCGTGTTCTTATTTATATTACCCGAAATGGAAATTTTGGCGCTAGGGATTTGCCTAGATTCGGTATGTGATGACCTTAATCATCCTCCAAAGTACGTTTTAGTCGAAAATGCGGTATGAGTAGGGCATAAGGCTCTTTGGCAATGCTACCCCATTCCTATTTGGGAACCCCCATTATCTTTTCCTCATTAGCCATCATAGCCTCCTAATTCCTTCGCCAGTGAAAACCGTTCTTCCCTTGCTATTCCTTGGCTACAAAATTTGAGGTGATAGACAGGTTTTCCTCTACCTCAAGCTCTGCCGGCCCTACCTCGTCGTCTGGTAATCCCTTTTCCTTCAGGGCAATTTTTCTGACAAAACGCAAGGTAGACACATTCATTAGGCTGCGACATTTTTCGCCCGCATTGGCCTAGCCGATAAACAAAAGTAGAGGAAGTCTGTGTCACACCTGTTTGCCATCCCTTGCCACAAGCGAGTGAAGGGTATAAAATGAGGATCGCTACGGCATCGAGGTCTTCTCAAGCTGATGACTCTGTTCAGAGCATAAGTCTAACTAAGGGAGGTGAAGATGAAAGAAGGACAGTGGAACGGAGGGTGCGAAAGAAGGGCACGAGAGTCGCTTTTTATGGCGGCGGCTGGTGTCTTTTTGCTTTAAGCAGACTATGCCGAACCTTTGATAGTGAAGTAGAATTTAACCTCATTGGCAAGAATCGGAAGGAGGCAAACCGTGACACTTAATCAAGTTCCTTTCAATGCTAAAGCCTTGGCTAGTTCAAACAGAAAATGTCAGCAAAAGAGGATGAATCAGGTACGCGCCTAGAGGGATTCGAACCCACGACCCTCGGTTCCGAAGATTGAAGTGGTTGTGCCGTGTGGTGCCATCAGATAGCATAATACCTTGTCTGGTCTCTGACAAACCCCGATTTTGTATCTGGCTGTGCCACCTACTACCATTAGGTGCTAAACAGTATGTTGGCAAAATGTTGGCAAACTACTGGGCCTTTCTGGAGTACTCTTCTGGTTCGGAAACAAACGAAACATATTCCTATGTAGTTAAAGCGTTGCAGCTTGACCAATTACCCTATTGTCAAATGTGTTACAAGAGAATAAAGTAAATGTATGAAAATATAAATGTGAGTAATCATATGAGGGTTATAAAATGAATAAAAATAAAGTTACAAAGATCATTAAGGAACATGTTGAAGACGGTGAGACAGAATGCAGATGGTGCTTCGCAATAGATCTGCAAAGAATCAAAGCGAACATAATTGCCCAAGAAGACTTTCCGGACGCAACGGTTCTGCACTTGAAGTGCCCCAAGTGCGACGGCGAATTCAGCTACTATATTCGTGCATGGGCAGAGCCCTACCTTAAGGACAGAATAACAAAACTACATCCAGAGCTTGAAGGTAAGGTCAGCGATGATTTATTAAGCGAAATAAATGATCGTATGTGGCCCGAATATGATATTGACTAGTCACTAATAGTTGCGAATAAGAACAGAAGTTTAAAATAATTAGCACTTTTGAGGCGGAGGAAAAATGAAAAGCGAAGCCGGAATCAGGGAACGTATTCTATACTGGGGAAAAATCCAGGAGGGGGTGCTGGTTGGAAAAGGTACCAAAAAGACCATCAAGCACTTGATTGAAGAGCTATTATGGGTGCTTGGTGACAAGGGTGAGGGTGCAGTATGGGAGGCGCTTCAAAAAGAAGCAGGGGTGTCTGATGATAAGGGGCATAGACTAAGAGTTCTCCCTACTGGCGAGTTAGTGCCAATAAATGAATTGGGAAAATGTAACCGTGAATGAAATCCAAGTGCGTGACCGTATGAGACTGAAACGAGAAGATGAGAAGAGGGAAAAGAAAAGGCGTAGTCCCCTTGTTCAGAGGGGCCTTACAACCATAAATCGTCAGCGGAAATGGCACAGTTCAGGGACTGAAATTAAAGGATATCTGTATCAGTGCAGCGCTATCAATGATGTTGTGGGAAAGGCTCTGAAGGGCTCGGGATGAGGAACGTTAAGAAGAAATTATCACAGGTCTTACATGAGGTAGACCCCAACCTGAATATAGTCTCACCTCACAAAAAGAGGAGTCGGACAACTAAAGCAGAGTGGGAGAAGCTGGCTGGCGTCAACTGCTCTTCCTGCGGCAAAGAGATACTGAAAACCTACGGTCCCTTCAAACAATGCTATAGGTGCTTCAACAAAGAGAAAGGTATCTTTCTCGAAGAGATAGAGTGCCCTAAATGTAGAGGGGGAGCAGCTAAAGTAACTACCTTATCCAATGGTTTACAGGGAGAGAAGGTAATCTGCCCGCATTGTGGGACTTACGCTCTATGATAAGCCTCATGAGCAGCAGTCCTGAGGCAACTGTAGGGGCTACACAAATTGGTTGGTTGTGCATACTAGCGAGTGTCACTCCCCCTAAGACCCCACAACAAGCTGTCAAGTTTCACAGGCTCCCTTTCGGCGAAGTATCTATTGACTAATCTGGCGGGAATACACCATTCTCTGTATCCTTTACCTTCTTCGACTAACTCATATAGCTCAATTAGATATTTGGGTATCTCAATCACGAACACCTCTGACGCATCCGGTGGCAGACCATCATTACATCTGAGCGGTGTGTCAGAGAAGAACACGCCCCGAATGTGAAAAGGAGTCCCGTCCCCGAACATTAAGCCGTAACTACCCTCGGCATCGAGAAACCCTTTTGACTTAATAGTTGCTGCTCGCTCAGGCGTCGTGGTATGATAAAGCTTCATCTGGCACTCCGATTAGCTTGTTAGAGTTCACTTAGCGCATCATCCGATACATAGAGATTCTAAAGTAATTTCCCACCTGCCTACATTATACTATTGAGGCTTTGGCCAGGAAAACTCTGCGCAAAATGGCTAAATGTTAAATAGATCTTTTTTACAAGCCAAAAATTCTATCAAGTTGTCGTCAATAAAGAAGATCTTCCTGGTTCACCCAAAACGATATGCCGATAAATGGATATGAGACATTCGTACGTTTCAAATATATCATCAGCCCACAGAGATGGAGCCCATGCAGCACCGTATACATTCAGGGGATGCTTTGTCTCAATCCATTTTTCATGCTGTTCCTCCAGATATTCAACAAGTTCTTCACCAAGTTGAAAATTCGAACGGATATAGTCATGCGCTTCTCGGTAACTTGGATTAGGATTCCCCAAGAAATGCAGGTGCTCTCGGATTATTTGAAGCGCAGCTTCGCGTGAGATCTGTAAATTCATGAACGCTTCTTCCATGAAATCTTGTGCGTGCATCAATAACTGGCTTTTGATTAAGGTGTAGAGGCCACGCATTAGTATGCCGTCCCTCAGGTCGATATTTTCAAATAGATCTTTCTCAATGTTAGAATCGGAGCGATTTACTGTACGGAGTATGTACTTGTTTCTGTTTGACTGTTCGTTTTCAGCTCGGAGTGCAATTGCAGCCTCTAGACAAGATTCAATAATGCTGTCTGACGAGAGGTCTGAACTGAGCGGTACATGAGGAAGTAAGGAGACATGCCAAGGTGCAAATACAACCATACCACTACCCTCAGGAACTGATAATGTTAGAGTACCAAGCAACCGAATTTCATCCGGGTCCCAGATCGCAATCTCGGAGTAGACATCATCACCATAGTTTGAAGATTGTCTTTTCGTTACTAGGAAAACAGCATCTTCAGAGGGATAGTAAAGCGCATCATGGTGTTTGAAGACACCGGTTGGATACTCGAATCCTGGCCGAAGTAGACGAACGCAAACTACATTATCCTCTGACGGTAGATACATGAAAAGCCACTTAGCTAATCGTATTCAAAAGGAATATAACATATAACATTCTTCACGACAAACTAGCTAAGATTTTGGTTCCCTATCACCTCGTTGCACGATATGACGAACTGTTAGCCCTAACACAACTAACGAAGTTTGTCAATAATCCTTTTGGGTGATTTCTGACAATGATGCTGTATTTGGAGTATTGACAACCGCACAATAGAGGACTACATTGGAATTAGAA
>Ga0209978_10000679_pt1 | contig 13325 bp, 15 predicted proteins | sample BentaG_FD_182805 | JGI IMG/M metagenome (GOLD analysis project Ga0209978, IMG submission 182805) | Deep subsurface microbial communities from South Atlantic Ocean to uncover new lineages of life (NeLLi) - Benguela_00093 metaG (SPAdes)... | ecosystem: Environmental > Aquatic > Marine > Oceanic >...
AAAACGGCCAGAGTTTATGGGGATCTTTTTTCTCTTCTCACCACCATGAAGGCTCTTCCCCTCTCTTATAATCGAGATCTACAGGAAGACAAATCTTCTTTGTTTGAAGCGGTGAAGATTATCAAGCAATGTTTAAAACTGTACCCCAGGATGATAGGTAAGATAAAGCTAAACCATGAGAATATGAGAAAACAGGCCCAAAAGGGCTTTTTCGCGGCTACGGACCTGGCTGATTATCTGGTAGAGAAAGGCGTTCCTTTCAGAGAAGCTCACGGAATGGTGGGAAAATTGGTTAAGCACTGTTTAAAAGAAAATAGGTGTTTTGAGGATCTAGCCTTGAAGGACTATCAAAAGATTTCTTCTCTTTTTGAGGCCGATGTTTTCCAAAGGATAAGGCTGGAAGAATCTGTTTTTAATAAAGAATCAACCGGGGGTACGGGAAAAAAGTCCCTGGCCAGGCAAATAAAACTGGCCCAGGAGAAACTGACCGAAGGAGAAAATCCCATTGCCAGCCAATAGAAAAAGCCATTTCCACTATAAAGCTGGAGAGCTTTTCTGCGAAGAGGTACCAGTTGGCCAGGTGGCTGAGGAGGTAGGGACCCCTCTTTATCTTTACAGCTATAATAGCTTAATCGATGGTTACCGGGAAGTCTGCCACGCCTTCAGCAAACTCTCCCCCTTAATTTGCTACTCAGTAAAGGCCAATGCCAATCTTACCCTTTGCCGAATTCTGGCTACCGAAGGTGCGGGAGCAGACATTCTCTCGGGAGGAGAGCTATACAAAGCGCTTCAGGCTGGATTCCCTCCTCAAAAAATAGTTTTTGCGGGACCCGGAAAAAATAAAGAGGAGATAGAATACGCCCTAAGAGAGAACATCTTTATCTTTAACGTGGAGTCACCAGGAGAGTTAAGATTAATAGAAAAGCTCAGCCGCCAATTGAACCAGAGTGCCAAAATATCCTTACGCATAAATCCCGACGTGGATCCGAAAACTCACCGCTACATCACCACCGGCAAGAGGGAAAATAAGTTCGGTCTTGACTTTGATGAGGCAGAGAAACTATACTCCCAGGTTAAAAAATCACCCCTCTTGGAGCCAGTAGGGATTCATTTTCATCTCGGCTCCCAGATAACCAGCCTTCAGCCTTATCTTAGGGCTCTGGAAAAGATCCTGGATTTTCTTGAACTGCTTAAAGAAAAGGGACTGAACCTAAAATATGTGGATATGGGAGGGGGATTTGGCATTAGCTATGAGGAAGGAAAGCTCCCTTTAAACATCATGGATCTAGCAGAAAAAATCTATCCATTGATCAAGAAAACCGGGGCAAAATTAATCCTTGAGCCAGGAAGATTCTTGGTGGGACCGGCCGGGGTCTTAATCACTCAGGTACTTTATAAAAAGAATAGAGGGAAAAAGAGATTTATCATTGTAGATGCGGGGATGAACGATCTCATTAGACCATCCCTTTACGGAGCCTATCACCAGATAAAAAAACTAAAAGAACCTCATGGGGCGGGTTCCCCTGAAGTGGTAGATGTAGTAGGTCCGGTCTGTGAGTCGGGAGATTTCTTTGCTCGGGAAAGACCTCTTCCTCAAATCACGGAAGGAGAGTATCTGGCTATCATGGATACCGGAGCCTATTGCTTTAGCATGAGCTTTACTTACAATGCTCGACCCAGACCAGCAGAAGTGTTGGTAAAGAAGGATCAGTGGTGGATAATTCGAGAGAGGGAAACTTATAAAGATCTGATTAAGGAGGAGTCCATCCCTGAGGAATTATTCTCCTCCTTTAGAGGTTCTCCCTCGAGTTCTAAATCTTGCTCAGCTCGCCCACTGGGGGAAAAGAAAGCTCTTTCTGGTCCCATCCCTTTCACCAAGTTACAGGGAAGTGGCAATGACTTTATCGTCATTGATAACCGCTCCCAGCTTATCAAGAATAGACCCGAATTTTCCAGAACCATATGTCCCAGAAAGACCAGCATTGGAGCAGATGGAGTTCTCTTTCTGGAAAAATCTGAGCTAGCTGATTTTAAAATGCGCATTTTCAATCCTGACGGCAGTGAGCCGGGAATGTGTGGAAATGGAGCCCAATGCATAGCTAAATTTGCCCACCTTAAGAAAATTGTGGGGGAAAAATGTTCTTTTGAGACCTTATCGGGAAAGATTTTCTCCCAGGTAAAAAAGAATCGGGTCCGCATAAGAATGAAAGATCCTTCCAGGCCTCAGTTAAACCTAGAGATAAACCTGGGGGATGGCTCCTACACGGGCCATTTTCTGGATACGGGAGTACCTCACTTTGTTCTCTTTGTCCCGGAGGTAGCAAAGATTGATCTTCCCAAAATGGGATCCCGAATAAGATACCATGGAAAGTTTCAGCCAGAGGGTACCAATGTTGACTTTGCAGAAATTAAGGACGATACTGTGAGGATGAGAACCTACGAAAGAGGGGTGGAGGCAGAGACTCTAAGTTGCGGTACCGGAGCAGTAGCTACAGCTTTAGCAGCAAATCTAGTCTACGCACTTAATTCTCCGGTGAAGATAAAAACCGGCGGGGGAGATCTGAAAGTCTATTTTCAAAAATCAGGCACCCATAATTTTACTCAAGTTTCCCTGGAAGGTAAGGCAGAAGTGGTATATGAGGGAAAATGGGAAGGGGAGGTTAGCCAATGTTCAAAGGATGTTATGTAGCCATAGTTACCCCTTTCAAAGGGGGGGAGGTAGATGAGGATAGTTTCCGCAAGCTCATCGGGTTTTGTCTGGAAAAAGGAGTGGATGGAATAGTTCCTTGTGGAACCACAGGAGAGTCACCTACTTTGTCCTTTGATGAACACGAACGAGTGGTAGAGATAACTGTGAAAGAGGTCAATCATCGAGTTCCGGTAATCGCCGGGACTGGTTCCAACAGCACCCATGAGGCCGAAGAGTTAACTCAATTTGCCAAAGAAGCCGGTGCAGATGCTGCCCTGGTAATCACTCCCTATTACAATAAACCCACCCCTAAGGGTCTGGAAGCTCATTACCGGAAATTAGAGGCCATTGGCCTTCCTATTATTATCTATAATGTCCCTTCACGCACTGGAGTCAATATTGATGCAGCATTGGTGGCTAAATTAAGCAAGCTCACCCACATAGCAGGCATTAAAGAGGCGAGTGGTAATATGGACCAGGTATCAACTATTATGTCTTTATCCGACCCTAACTTTTCTGTCCTTTCCGGAAATGATTCTCATACTTTGCCCATCCTATCTCTTGGTGGAGTGGGAGTAATATCAGTGCTAGCGAATATCTTACCCGGAGAGATGTCTCAAATGGTGGAAGCTTACCTAAAGGGAAATATCAGCAAAGCAAAGGAGCTTCACTACAAGACATATCCCCTGTCCCGGGCTATGTTCATAGAGACCAATCCTCTTCCAGTAAAGACAGCCATGGCCCGTCTGGGGATGATTGAGCCAGAGTGGAGACTTCCTCTGGATGGGATGAAAAAGGAGAATGAGGAAAGGCTGGAGAAGGCTCTGGCTGACTATGGACTACTTTAATCTATGAAGAGTGTTTATCTTGATCCCTCCATTCCTTCTGCTTGCTGCGAGACCTCCCAGCCACAGCGCCGAAGGATCACTCGTCAGTGGTGGAAGGTTCGGATTCCTCATTGCCGGGTGATAATCTCGAGGTTAACTATTGATGAAATAAAGGCCCTGGAGACTAAAGATAAAAGAGAGGCCATCCTCTCCTTAATTAGTGATTTTCCTCCCCTGGAGGTCTCTCCACTCACCGAGAAACTAGCTAGAAGGTATGTCGAGGAAAAGATCATCCCCCCAAATGCCTTCAACGATGCTCTACATCTAGCACTGGCAGTGATAAACAAAGTGGATATATTTGTTAGCTGGGATTTTGCACATCTGGTCAAAACCCAGGTAGAAAGAAGAATAAATGCCTATAATCTGATTAGCGGTTATCCCCGCATAAGGATTACTACCCCCGAGAAGCTCATGAAACAAGAAGGAGGCTAAAGTGATAAAAAAATTTTCCCTTTCTACCCATTCCCGGTCAGAGTTAATCGACATCAGTTCTCAAGTAGAGGATATTGTAAAAGAGGCCCGGGTAGAAGAGGGGACCTGCCAGGTATTTGTTCCTCATACCACGGCCGGGATCCTTATCAATGAAGGAGCTGACCCCAGTGTGAGAAGAGATATACTGAATCAACTGGATAAGATCATCCCCTGGAGCGGTGATTATCAACACCGGGAAGGAAACTCCCCCGCTCATATAAAGGCATCTTTAGTTGGCTCTTCTGAAACTATATTCGTGGAGAAAGGCCAATTAGTCCTGGGCACCTGGCAGTCCATCTACTTCTGTGAGTTCGATGGCCCCCGCCACCGCCAGGTAATAGTGAAGATTGAGTAGACCTTTTGCCTGAATGTGTCCCGTATCATTGTAGCCAAAAGAAATTTTTTTAACCTTCCTTGACACTCGCTTTCTCTACTGCCACACTTATCCATCGAAAAAAACAGATTTCTATCGATAAACGACTCAAAGTAACTCTGCATTGAGCATCATTAGTGGGTAAACTTGATTCCTCAACAAGGGGAGGGTTTAGAAATGTATGCAAAAGTCGACCATGAGGTCCTGGAATTCCTAACCGGTCTATTTGGTAAAGATAGGGTTTTGCTCGATCCAGATCTGCTGGAGATGTATGCCCACGATGAGGTCCCTGGCCTGAAGGCCCGACCGGAGGTAGTTGTCAGGGCGACAACGGTCCAGCAGATCTCAAAAGTCATGAAATTCGCCAATGAGAAAAGAATTCCCGTAACTCCGCGCGGCGCTGGCTATGGTCTCTCCGGTGGGGCAGTCCCTGTTTGCGGGGGGATAGTTCTCTCCCTGGAAAAAATGGACCGAATTCTGGAAATTGATAAGAAGAATCTTATGATAACGGTTGAACCAGGTGTTATAACCAGCAAAATCCATGAAGCCGTAGAGAGAGAAGGGCTTTTCTATCCGCCGGATCCGGCCAGCCTGGACTCCTGCTCTATCGGCGGCAACGTCGCCGAATGCGCTGGTGGACCGCGGGCCGTTAAGTACGGAGTGACCAAAGACTACGTTTGCGGACTGGAGGCGGTTCTGCCCTCGGGTCAAGTAATTCAATTGGGCGGGAAACTTGTCAAAAACGTCACTGGTTATGATTTAATCGGGCTTCTCATCGGCTCCGAGGGTACCTTAGCCATCATAACCAAGATAATCCTTCGTCTCATTCCCCTTCCCAGGGTGACCATAGACCTATTGGTGGCCTTCAATGAATTTCAAGGTGCAGCGGACACGGTCTCAGCCATTATCGAACGACAGATACTCCCTACCTCCATAGAGTTTATGGAACAAGACTCCCTCCTCGCCTGTGAGAAATACCTTAAGAAAGAACTCCCTCTACGTGAAGCGGCCGCTTTTCTCCTCATAAAACTGGATGGAAATCGGAAAGAAGATGTGGAAGCGCTCTGTGAGACTGTCGGCGAGGTCTGTTTTGAGCACGATGCCATTGATGTTTTGGTTGCCGATGACCGTCCCACTCAGGAGAAATTATGGGAAGCCAGGCGGGTCATCATTGAGGCACTGAAGAGTAGAAGTCCAGTCAATCACATGGAGGACATCGTCGTTCCTCGAGCCCGGATAAACGATTTTCTACGTGAGATAAAGAAACTGCAGGAAAGATACGAGTATCCAATCATCTGTTTCGGCCATTCGGGTGATGGGAATGTTCATGTTAATATCCTCAAAGAGGATTATCCCGAAGATAAATGGAAGGAAACCATTCCTAAAATCAGTGGGGAGATTTTTGATATCGCTCTTGCCCTGGGTGGGCAGATAACCGGCGAGCACGGGATTGGTGCCACCAGGAAGAAATACCTCAAAAAAGCAGTGGGCCCGAAAATACTGAAACTCTTCCGGGGCATCAAACAGCTTTTCGACCCCAACAACATCCTCAATCCGGGAAAAATTCTTCCTGACTGAAGATGGAAACCGGATATTACCACAAAAATATCACCTCAGCCTTCTTGCGTCCTTGTAAATAGCTTTGGCACCTTGAACACCGGCGGCTCGATCACCTACAAGACCATATTTTTCGAATACCTCTCCAATCACATTGAGAAGCCGATATACTTTGTCTTCTGTTGACGAGTGACCCATCAGTCCAATTCTCCAGGCCTTTCCCTTGAATTTTCCCAGACCCCCACCAATCTCAATATGGTAATTTGACCTTATTTCTCCCCGAAGTTTGCCTTCTTCTGCTCCCTCGGGAAGGTAGACCGCATGAAGCATGGGAAGTCTTTGGTCCTGTTTTCTCACAATGTAGGTGAAACCTAAGGTTTCAAGACCAGCCTGAAGGGTGGCAGCGTTTCTTCGGTGGCGTTGGAATCTTGCCTCAAACCCTTCTTCTAGGGCTAACCTGAGCCCTTCATGGAGGGCATAAATCATATTCACCGGGGCAGTATGATGATATTTTCTTTGATGCCCCTCATTCCAGTACTTCTCGATCATCCCTAAATCAAAATACCAGCTTCTTACCTTTCTTCCCCGGAGCTTTTCCATGGCTCTCTCATTTAACGTAATGGGAGAAAGCCCTGGGGGCACACTAAGGCATTTTTGGGTTCCACTGTAGGCAGCGTCGATCCCCCACTCATCTATCTTTACTTCGGTCCCTCCTAAAGATGTTACCGTATCAACTAGAAATAGGGCGCCATTTTGGTGAACAACCTCACCAATTTCTTTCATATGTTGTTGATGGGCACCAGTAGAGGTCTCTGCGTGTACCAGGAAAAGCGCCTGACAGCTTTTTCTAGAAAAAGCTTCTCTTACCTCATCAGGGGTAACCACAGTTCCCCATTCTAGATCGATCGGTACCACTTCCGCCCCAAATCGAGATACTTCATCGGCAATCCTTCCTCCAAAGACTCCATTTTTCACCACCATTACTCTATCTTGAGGCTCGATGAGATTAGCTACCAGGGTCTCCATGCCCGAGCTTCCGGTGCCGGAAATGGGAATGGTCATTCGATTTTCGGTTTGATACAGCATTCTTAACATGGCCTGGGTCTCGTCCATTATTCTAATGAATTCTGAATCTAAGTGGCCCAGGGTAGTCATCGAGATTGCTCTTAAAACCTCTCCCGGCACGTCACTCGGGCCCGGCCCGTGTAAATGAATTTCCAAACCGCGCTCATATGTTGGACTGACTTTCATCCCTCTTCCTCCTCGTTTTGTTCAACCCGCTCTCATCTCATTGAGTCTGGTTACTTCACTCTTTTTTCCATAAATGCCTGAGTCCTTGGTTTCGCCCAACACTATTTCCATTCATCCCTCCCCTTTCTGCGCATTCCGAAAAACCCTCCCTCTATTCGTAAAAATTCAGTGAAGTACGTTCCCTTCTGTCATTGCGAGGAGTCCCGAAAGTCTTCGGGACGACGTGGCAATCTCTGATGAAGGTTGAGATTGCTTCGCTTGCGCTCGCAATGGCGTGGTTCACTAAGTATTTACCTCTATTCTAACAGATAAAGGGTGGGCTGTAAAATGTGTGATTTGGGTTAGGTCATCGTCATCATTTGACTTAGGCGTGTACATAGGATTGACATATGGGAAAATGTCGTTATACTAAAGTATGAAAATATTTTCCAAAGGAGAGCCTCATGACTAAGGTAGTGAAATTTGCTATAAGCATTCCTGAAGAGGATTTCAACAAACTGGAGGCGCTCAGGCAGCAGGAGAAATTAACTCGTAGTAAAGCTGTTTTACAGGCGGTTAAACTATGGGAAGAGTCCAAAAGTATGAAAAAGCTTATCAGAAAATACGAGGAAGGATATAAAAAAATGCCGGAGACCATAGATGAATCGATAGCCTGGGAAAAGGCTTCTTTAACAGCACTTACCAAAGAGGAATGGTGATGAAAAGAGGAGAGATCTGGTGGGCTGAACTGCCTTCACCTATTAGGAAACGTCCCGTAGTGCTTCTTTCCCGGGATGAGGCCTACCCGATAAGAAATGCAGTTACGGTGGCAGAGGTAACTACCACCATCAGAGACATACCTGTTGAGGTATGTCTTGGTCCTGAGGATGGTCTTCCTAAAAGGTGTGTTGCAAACTTAGATACCATAATTACTATCCGCAAGGAACTGCTAAGGGAAAGAGTTTGTCTTTTAAGTGCCGAAAAGATAAGTCAAGTTAATCAAGCCATAAAATTCGCTTTCTGTCTTTCTTCCGGGAATTGCTGAAGGTAGCTTACTACAGAGGATTATGAGAAGTGTGGCAGGAGATATTTTGAGGCCAGGAAATAAATGCCAGTCGTCTATATCGGATTAGGTTCAAATAAGGGTGATAGGCTTAAGAATATAGAAGTTGCCCTGGATCACCTAAAAGAGAAGATAGTAATAGAGAAAACATCCTCTTTCTACCTTACCGAGCCGGTGGGAATGAAAGGAAGATGGTTTGTAAACTGCGTTCAGGAAGGAAAAACAGAAGAGGCCCCGGAAAAACTGCTCGATACCTTACTCCAGATTGAGAAAAGGATGGGAAGAATCAGAGAAAAAAAGAAAACCTCCCGGGTGATAGACCTTGATCTTTTGCTTTACGAGGATGCAGTAGTTGACAAGGTCGACCTCATAGTTCCCCACCCTCATCTACATAAAAGAAGGTTTGCCCTTATACCACTGGTAGAAATCAACCCTAACCTTGTCCATCCGGTGCTGGGAAAATCCTTGAAGGAGATTCTGAAAGGACTTAAGGACTCATACCAGGTGGACAAAATCCTGGAGAATGGGTACGCTGGTCATTAAGACTAGAAGGATCAGAAAGATTTATCAAGGCTATAAAGGCCTGGATTAATCCTTTGAGTGAGGTTCTTGACAGGGGAGAGGGGCAAGGTATAATAATGATTAGTCGGGGGGGGGCGTTTTAATTGTACAGTATGACCGGGTATGGGGAAGGAAGAGAGAGCAACAAGGAAGTAGATCTCCAGGTGGAGATGAGCACAGTTAACCACCGGTTCCTAGAAATAGAAGTTAAATCTTCTGAACCGATTCCTTTTGCCTGGGAGAAAAAAATTAGGCATTTGGTTAGAGAAAAAATTAAGCGGGGAAAAGTAAGTCTTAATGTTGAGGCTAAATGGAAACCCCCCTTCCTCTCTGAAGTAGTGATAAATCGGGAGCTTGTCACCTCCTACAAAAATGCCCTTTCTGGGCTTTGCCAGAACCTAGGGCTAGATGACAGAGTGACCCTCTCTCATCTTTTAGCACTTCGAGGTGTAATCTCACCCCCTAGAAAACCACAGATCAAGAAGAGTTTAGAGACCATGTTGGAGAAAGCCTTAACCAAGGCCTTAAAGAACGTTCTCAAGATGAGGGGAAAGGAGGGAAAAGAACATCTTCAAAGTATTCTTCGGTACCTGAAGAGAATCCAAAAAAGACTTTCCGACCTGGAAGAAGAGATCCCCACGGCTCAAAACCTCTATCAAGAGAAGGTAAAGGAAAGCCTGAAGAACCTTTTGGCATTAGGAGAAGATAGGGAAAAGGTCGCCCGCGAGCTATCCTTCCTTATCTCACGCGGTGACATCAGCGAGGAAAAGCTAAGATTTCAATCTCATTTACGCGAGTTGCAAACCACTTTGCAGCAGAAAGAGTCGGTGGGGAAAAAAATAAGATTTATACTACAGGAACTCCATAGAGAAATTAACACCATGGGAGCAAAAGCTAATTCTTTTATTATCTCTCGCCTTGTTGTCCAAATTAAAGAGGATCTAGAAAGAATCAGAGAGGAAGTTCAGAACATCGAATGACTAACCAACCACTTATGAGTAAAAGAGAATTTAGAACTTAGCTAATCTAGTTAGGTTTCTGGTGCTTAACTCTAAATCCTGAAAAATCATTTTCTATGAATAAAAGGAGAAATTTGTTTAAAAAGAAGAGTTTAATCGTGGTTATTTCTGCTCCTTCAGGAGCGGGCAAAACTACCCTCTGCAAAAGACTTCTCCAAAACTCACCCTCATTTACTTGTTCGGTATCTTTCACTACTCGGCATCCTCGTAAGAATGAGATAGAAGGGGTAGACTATTGCTTTGTCTCACCCACAGAATTCCAAAAAATGATAGAGGACCGAAAATTCGTGGAATGGGCAAAGGTGCATGAGCAACTTTACGGAACCTCAGCTAATCTTTTAAATAAAGCCATAGAAGCGGAAAAAGATGTGGTGCTGGAGGTTGATGTCAAGGGCGGAACCCAAATCAAGAAAAACTATCCTCAGGCGGTGCTAATCTTTCTCCTTCCTCCCTCTTGGCAGGAGTTAGAAAAACGGTTAAAAAGCCGGCGTACCGAGGATTACGAGAGGGTTAAGGAAAGGATAATACAGGCAAAAAAAGAGATTGAGTATGCGCCTTATTATGATTATTTAATAATAAACAACGATATAAATAGAGCTTTGGATGACTTGACCGCCATAATCAGAGCGGAACGCTGTCGCATGAATAGAGTACCCGTGCGAGAATTGAGAGATTTTGACCACTGATATCAAGCTAAAAGGAGCTTAAACTGATTAAATTATCTACTGATGATTTATTACGTAAAAGTGGGATAGAAGATAAATACGAGCTTACCCGTTTGGCCATTCGAAGAATCAGACAACTTGTTAAAGAGAAAGATAAAAGGGCCCTGGAGGACCGCCGCGAGAAACTGCCTATCTTGGTTTTAAAGGAGATTGCGGAGGGTAAACTAAAGCCGGAGAGTCTTGAGGAAGAGTCCCAGGAGAAAGAAACTCCCCCCTCCACCGAAAAATAGCTGTAAGCGTTCAGCTATCCAGCAATTCCCTGATAAAAGAAAAAATAATCACGTCCCTTTTTTTCAATCCTGCTTCCCAAATCTCATGGCCTGGGTGAGGATATCCGGAAACTCGGGGAAAGAGGCCAACTCAACATAATCTACCCCTTCAGAAATTTTCTCTGCTTGCTTACAGTTCTCTTCTGAAACAAGAGCCATAATTGCACCCAGACTTGCCGCATTACCTACACTCCTCACTTTGGCTTTAGGAAAATTGGGAATTAGACCAATCAGATGAGCACTTTCAGGGTTAATATAGCTTCCAAATGCTCCAGCCAGAAGAACCTCATCTACTTCGCCTCTTTCTACTTCAAGACGGGTGAGGAGAATTTTTATCCCCGAGCAAATAGCTCCCTTGGCCAATTGAAGCTCCCTTATATCTTTCTGGGTGAGGACAATAGGAATTCTATCTTGAGCTTTTTCTCTTTCCACCAAAAGAAAACCATTGTGGTTATTTTTCTTTGTTATCCTACTCGACCATTTTTCTTTTGCTTTGGAAGAAGGCTTGAGCCATCCCGAGCTGTCAATGATCTCTTCCTTTAGAAGCTGGCTGGAGGCATCTATCAATCCACTGCCACAAATTCCCCTGGCCCTACCTCCTCCTATCACCCCTATCTCTACCTTCCCTTCTTCAAGTTTTACCTTCTCTATAGCCCCTCTTTCTGCTCTCATTCCCTGGGAGATCCTCGCTCCTTCAAAGGCCGGTCCAGCAGCCGTAGAGGCGCAAACCAACTTTTTTCCTTTGGCCAGGACAATCTCACCGTTTGTCCCAATGTCTATGGCTAATCTTACCTTCTGACTATTATCATCGAATAAGGAGGTGGCCAGAATGACTGCAACTGTATCTCCTCCTACAAAAGCAGCGATATTAGGAAAAAAATATAAGCTCCCCTGGGGATTTATTCTAATCCCTAAATCACTAGCTTTTAACTCCATAGATCTCTTGAGCACAGGGACATAAGGATAAAGAGCTAAATTTGTAGGATTCACTCCCAAAAGAAGATGCTGCATGACTGTATTTCCTACAAAGGTAGCTAAATAAATGTTTTCTCTTTTTACTTCACCTACTCGGCTCAACATCTGGATTATCCGGTTTATTGCCCCGATTATCCTTTTCTGCAGAATCTTGAGCCCCTCCGGGTGTGATTGAAGAAAATCTATTCGGCTTACCACATCTTCTCCGAACGAGGCCTGTGGGTTTAAGAGAGCGCGTGTAGCTAGCTCTTCTCCTGTGTCCAGGTCTATTAATGTCCCCACCACTGTCGTAGTTCCTACATCGAAAGCCACTCCGAAATTTTTTCCTCTGGTGTCCCCTTTTTCCACTGTCAATAATCTTTGCTTCTTTAATACGGCCGTAAGCTTGAAATCTGCCTCCCGCATAACCATCGGGAGCTTTTTAACTAAATCGAGATCAGCAAAAGGATACCTAATTCCTCTTTCCTTTAGATATTTTTCCAGGCGGGATAGATCAGCAATCTGATCTTTAAGGCTGGGAGGAGGAAGAGAAAGGTATGTTTTCTTAATTAAAGGCTTGATTTTTATTTTCCTGTTTATCCTATTAGTTAAAATTTTAGGGAAGGAAATCAAGGAAAGAGGGTAAACCTCAACCTCAGCGTCGCCTTCAACAACTGCCTGGCAAGCCAGGCGAACATCTTTCTCTACTGGCTGGAGATGTTTTTTTTCAGCCGAAGTTAAGGGAGAAAATTTCCCTTTGACTTTAATTTTACACTTTCCACATATACCTTTTCCACCGCAAGGAAAATTTATCTTAATTCCTGCTCTTTTTATCGCCTCTTTAAGAGGAGTTTTAATAAGGGTGAGAATCTCCTTTTTTTCTGGTCGGAAAATTACCCTTATTTTCCTATTTTTCATGAATGATTATCTTATTAACTTTATTAAGCGTCGCGTAAGTTCCTTTTTTGATGTTATTCCGACTACTCGATCAACCACTTCTCCATTTTTGAAAAAAAAGTAAGCAGGAATACCACGTACTCCATATTCAGCTGCTTTAGAGGTATTTTCGTCTACATTTAATTTGTAGATCTCGACCTTACCTTTGAATTCCTCACTTAGCTCTTCAACTATAGGTTCCATTTTTAAACAGGGATTACACCACCTAGCCCAGAAATCTACCACCACGGGTTTATCGGCTTCCAGTACTTTTTCTTGAAAATCTTCCTCTTTGAGTTTTTTAACCTGACTCATTTCATTCTCCTAAAAGAGTACTATTTCTCTCACTCCAGATATTCTTTAGTTAAGACTTACTTATTTATACTATTATTTTATAAACAAATAGTAATAGTAGTAGTACTTGTGAGTTATGGGGATAAATGCGAAAGCTATGCTTCCACCTATTCAGGATAAGAAGATAAGTATGAGGATAATAACTAAACTTTTCTATCTTATTCACAATCAAGGAACTTTTTAAGTTCTTATTAACTTTTATTCCCAAATATTACCCAGAATATTAAGAGGTTTTTA
>Ga0209978_10000681_pt1 | contig 13316 bp, 12 predicted proteins | sample BentaG_FD_182805 | JGI IMG/M metagenome (GOLD analysis project Ga0209978, IMG submission 182805) | Deep subsurface microbial communities from South Atlantic Ocean to uncover new lineages of life (NeLLi) - Benguela_00093 metaG (SPAdes)... | ecosystem: Environmental > Aquatic > Marine > Oceanic >...
CACTCTCTATATCCACCTCATCGTCATCGTATTCTATAGTAATGTCTTCCCGGTTATCGAAACCCTCACCGGCAATCTCAACCTCAGTGCCTACCGTACCCTCTTCAGGGTCAAGCGTAATCTCGCCGAGACTCTCTACAGTAAATTCGTCAGCAGCTACTATCGGCTTGCTCCCGTAATAGGTGAGATAGACATAGTAACTGCCAGCCCGTACCTTCGTGTCAGGATTCTCGCCGTCGGTGAGTTCATCCGGTACATAAAAATAGGCATATAGCTCACCATCAACATTAGTGTAGACGCCTCTTACCATCAGTTCGTAGTCCTCGACCTCGGTATCAATGCGGTCGCCTACATTGGCTGGTTCGTCGGAAAAATAGAGGTCGACCCGTGTAGTCTCATTTACATAAGTAACGTAAACATCAATACGGTCATCGATTTTACCTTTGGTTGGGGTGACCTCAAGGTATGCTTGAGCCAGGGCTGGTGTTGCTGGTAAGGCAGCTAGTAACAGGGCGAGGCTCAAAGCTACAGCCAGTATTGGGAAGATTTTAATATATTTCATTTAGCAACCCACTCCTATCCCCCGGTGAAGGAGGCATAGTTTTTCTGCCTAATAATAAAGCTATACCTACTATTCTGTCAATAGGGGCTTTCGCTGAAGGGCTTTCGCTGAAGAGCTATCGTTGACAGTTTACACTAAATCGTGTAGAATTTGACTAATGGGTAAGGATAAACTGAATCGACCAAAATGGGATAGCGAGCACATCCGAACCTTAAGGAGCCACCTGGGCTTGACCCAGCGTGAGCTGGCCGACAGATTAGGCACGCGTCAGCAAACAATAAGCGAATGGGAAAAGGGGATGTATAAGCCTCGTGGTGCCTCATCCACCCTTCTTTCTATTGTTGCTGAACAAGCTAAATTTGAGTATAAAGCAACCCCATCTGAAAAGCCTTGACATTATACACGGTTCCGTGTATAATAGCCAGGGTTGTACCTAGTAGTTGGCTAAATGTGTAATATCCGGGAATCTGAGTCTGGAGGTAGGCGGGGATTAAGGTTGAGGTCTATCAGGCATTCAAGCTGGAGCTTGATGTACAGTTAGGCTAAGTCGAAGACTCTTCGAGCAGTAGCACAAAATCGGCGGTAAGGTAGCGCGGTTTAGCTGAGGCAGACCGCTTTTATTAGGTTATTTGATACACGATATCGTGTTAAATAAAGAGGAGAGTTATAAAAGGAGATGGCCTCTTTGGGGAGATTCTCTTCCTCTTATCAAAAGAGAGGAAACAAAGGAGATGGTTTGAAGGAGAGTTTAAGGGAGGGGGATAGAGGTCGAAGACTCTTCGAGGGGAGGGTTACCTAATAAAACCTGAAGGTGGCGAGGTTTGATAAATAATCTTCCAGAGAGAGAAATTATAAGAGTCTGGCAGCACCGCTTTGTGTCAGGGAGTAAAGGGGGATAGGTTGCCAAATAATCCCTCGGAGAGCCAGGTCATTAAAATCTGGCAGCACCAGCTACTGGATAGAACCGGGCTTATCACTGAAGATGGTGAGCCGATAGAGATAGTCTACCCGGGAAGGATTAACGATGACCAGGGGGCTGATTTTCGGGATGCGGTTATTGCTACCAGCCGGGGGTTGATAAAAGGAGATATTGAAATACATGTTAAGTCTAGTGGTTGGCGGGAGCACCGGCACCACCGTGATGTAGTCTATAACCGGGTAGTCCTGCACGTGGTGTTGTGGCACAATACCAGGATGGCTACCAATCTCTGCAACGGAAGAAAGGTTCCTATCCTCGCCCTAGACAAATACATAAAAATTCCCATTAGCCAGTGGTCAAATTTAGTATGCTCCTCAGTTACCTTAAATATGCCTTGCTTTAAAGCTGGGCGATGCCTGACTGCAGATAGTATGGCAGGATTTCTAGATAGGGCCGGGGAAGAACGATTCCTGGCCAAAGCTGCCAGGTTTCAAACAGATTTGGCTCAAATGGAGGCAAGCCAATCCCTTTACCAGGGGATAATGGGCGCTCTGGGTTACTCCAAGAATAAGCTCCCCATGCTCAAGCTAGCCCGCAGTTTGCCACTTCAGATTCTAGAGTCGGTGACCCAGGACAAAATATCAGACGAGGAATGCCTTGCTCGGCAGCAGGCACTACTATTGGGGACTGCTGGACTACTTCCCTCCCAGCGCCAGGATAGGCACCAGGAAGATAGGTTAGAGGACAAATGGATAGACAAATTGGAAAGACTATGGCTTTCTTCCCGGCACACTGAAGCAATGTCCCTCAATGCCTGGCGCCTGTTTAAGGTTAGACCAAATAACTCCCCCGTTCGTCGCCTGGTAGCTATGAGTTATCTCATACTCCGCTACCGGGGCAAGGGGATACTTGAAGAGTTAGTTAACCTGGTAAGGGAGGTGCCCGTCAGCCGAGGCTGCCAAAAATTAGAAAAGGGATTACTGGTTACCACTGGTGGCTACTGGGCAAGCTACTTTGATTTTGGCTCAGGCAACAGGATACGAAGCCCGACTCTTGTTGGCAGTGGGCGAGCGGCTGATATTACCGTAAATGTGCTCCTGCCCTTCACCTTTGCCTGGAGCCAACTTACTTCCCAGCCAGAACTGGAGAAGAAAGCCTGTGACCTTTATCGCCGTTACCCCAAGCTGGCGGTAAACTCTGTGGAAAGGCATATGGCGGAGCAGCTTGGGCTGAGCAGTAGCCTGGTCAACTCAGCCCAGCGGCAGCAGGGGTTAATCCACATCTATAATAGCCGGTGTACCCAGGGTAGGTGTAGAGACTGTTGGTTAAGACAGATTGAGGCTGGGAATCACGTCCAAATCTAGGCTGTCTATCCTGCCAGCCTGGAGGCGGTAGTAGCCACAAGCCGCAATCATAGCGGCATTATCAGTGCATAGCACCGGCTCGGGAACCAGAACCGGTATGGGCGAATTTTTCACCAGCCATTGACGGAGCCGCTCATTTGATGCCACCCCACCGGCCAGTAAAATTTGCTTCACCCGGTGCTCCTTGGCTACGGCTATAGTTTTGGTCACCAGGACATCAACCACTGCCTCCTGGAAGCTGGCGGCGGCATCAGCCTTAACTGAAACCTTACCCTGCTCTACCAATCGTAGCAGGGCTGTCTTGATGCCACTGAAGCTGAAATCGTTGGTTCCCTTCAACCAGGCGCGAGGTAGCTGGATAGAGGCTGTGCCGGCTCTGGCTGCTTGCTCAATGGCTGGACCACCGGGGTAGCCCAGGTCTAATATGCGGGCTGCTTTATCAAAGGCCTCGCCGGCAGCATCATCTCGTGTCCGCCCCAATACTACATAGTCACCGTGCCCCTTCATCAGCACCAGGTCACTATGTCCCCCGGAAACAATGAGGCATACCAGGGGAAAGCGGGGCGCAGAATCGGGGTTGTGCTCAACCAGCCAGTTAGCGTAGATATGCCCCTCCAGGTGATTAACCCCGGTAATAGGTAACCCGTGAGCTAAAGCAATAGCCTTAGCCGCATTTACTCCTACCAACAATGAGCCAGCCAGGCCGGGGCCGATGGTAACAGCCAGGCCAGCCAGAGCGCTCCAGGTAACCTTAGCCTCAGTCATCGCTTGCTTTAGTATTGGAATAATGGCCAGAATGTGCTGGCGGGAGGCTACCTCGGGAACAATGCCCCCATAGCGGGCATGGATTTCCACCTGCGAGGCAATCTGGTTGGATAGAATGCTTACCCCGTCCTCCACCACCGCAGCTGCTGTCTCATCACAGGAGGTCTCGATACCCAGGATTTTCATACACCTGAATTATAGCATAGAGAGAGATAAAATAATTGGTCTCTTTTGACACACCTAATAGCCAATGATATGATTAAATTAAGGTCTTATTAAATACTAGTAATAGAGAGGTGATGCTATATGTCTGGCATGGAAACACTATATCTAGTGTTTCTTTTTGTTTGTCTTCTTTTGTCAGCCTTCTTTTCCAGCGCAGAAACCGCCTTTATTTCCCTGCAGAGGATAAGGTTGGAGCACCTGGTTAGTACCAAGGTAAAGAGGGCAGGACTGGTAGCCAGGATGACTGAGCGACCGGAGAAGTTATTATCCACCATCCTGCTGGGCAACAACTTCTTCAATACTGCCGCAGCTGCTCTAGCTACCGTTCTAGCCATCTCTATCTGGAAGGAGTGGGGTGCCCTCATTGCTACCATAGGCATAACCGTCGTTCTCCTGATATTTTGTGAAACTACCCCCAAGACCATAGCTACCCAGCATGCTGAGCGGTTATCCCTGGTATTTGCTCGACCGATAGAGGTGCTCTCGTGGTTGCTTACCCCCTTCGTGGTGGTGCTGAGCTGGATAGCCTCGGGGTTCAGTAAGCTGGTGGGAGGGACACCTGTGCCCAGGTCTCTGGTCAGCGAGGAGGAAATTCGCACCATGATTTCAGTGGGGCATAAGGAAGGGGCGGTGGAGGAGGCTGAGGCTGAGATGCTGCACAAGGTTTTCGATTTTGGTGACCGGCCGGTCCGTGAGGTCATGGTGCCACGCCCAGAAGTTGTATGTATAGAGCGGGGTTCTAAAATAGCTGACTTCCTCGCCCTCTATGCCCAATCCCCGCAATCCCGCTTCCCGGTGTTTCAAGAAAATATGGATAATGTAATGGGTATCCTTTCGATAAAGGATGTGCTTATGGCTCAGGCTAAGGGTACCATTGATAACCAGAGTGTCATTGATGGCCTCGTCCGCCCGGCCTACCTTACTCCTGAGACCAAGCGTATTAGTGAGCTCTTTACTGAGATGCGCGATAAAAACTACCAGATGTCGGTAGTGGTGGACGAGTTCGGCGGCACCGCCGGCATCGTCAGCCTCAATCGGCTGGTCGAGGAAATTGTTGGTCCGGTAGGGGATGAACTGGCGGTCGTGGAAAAGGAGTATGAGGTAATCAATGAGTACACCTTTCAAATTGACGGCGGTATGCGCATTGAGGAAGCCAATGAAGAGATGGAGCTGGAGCTACCCGAGGGTGATTATGAGACTGTAGCCGGCTTCGTGCTCGACCTTCTGGGACACATACCTAGGGAGAATGAGCAGCTAAGGTATAAGGGCTTGAAACTGGTAGTAACCGAGATGCAGGGGCCGAAGATTGAGAAGATTGAATTAACCAAGGAAAGCCATGCAGCGTCTACGGGTTAAGCTCAGCCGAGGAGAAGAAATAAAGTTCATCTCCCACCTGGATATAATGCGGCTGTGGGAAAGAGCGCTTCGCCGTGCTCAAATACCACTGGCCTATTCAGAAGGGTTCAGTGCTCACCCTCGCTTGTCATTAGCTGCCCCCCTCCCGGTGGGGGTAACCAGTGAGGCTGAGTTAATGGATGTCTTTGTTCTCAAACTGGTCTCCCCACACTGGTTTACCGCCGCCGCCAGCCAGCAGTTACCGCCCGGCATTGAAATACTTGGGGTGTATCAGATAGCACTAAGTATGCCCTCTCTGCAATCAAAGGTTCGCTATGCTGAATACAGGGTTGAAGTGGAAACCGAAAAGGGGCCAGAGGATATAGAGTCGGTAATTTCCAGCCTGCTCTCGTTGGAGCACCTGCCCTGGCACCACCAGAGAGATACAGGCAGGCGGAACTATGACCTGAGGGCTTTAATTGATGCCCTGTGGCTTATTGATTGGCGTCAACCGTATTGCACTATAGGCATGAGGTTGCGTTGTGATAGTGGCGGTTCGGGAAGACCGGAGCAGGTTGCCTCAGCCCTGGGTTTTACCGGTTACCCACAATCGATACACCGCACTAAACTTATCCTGGCAACCTAGAAGTAGGACTGCGTAACAAAAATCACATACATGTAGCTCATAGTTAAATTAAAATTGCCCTGAATAAGAAGGTAAGACAATGAAGGGACTAATCAGAAGTGGCATCATAATTATGGCACTTATTGTTGCCGGTATTATCAGTAGCATTATTATCACTGTTGAACTTAATAACAGATTAGCTACTGCTCTTGAGCATGGCTTTAAGGAAGGGTATGCTCAGGGTTCCCTGGAAGGCTACCAGGAAGGGAGCAGAGTTGGCTACCAGGAAGGTAGCAAGCTTGGCTACGTAAGGGGTAACTGGAAAGACTATGGCAGCGGCTATGAAGAAGGCTTTTATTTTCTCTACAACCCTACCTATGACGAGTTGCAAGAAATCTTGGCCGAGAGTGAAGCAAGTTCTGCCAAGGAAATCCATAAATATGCCGAAGCCTATGGTATCCGAGTAGCATATGTGCGGTGTCAAATTGCTCGTGAGGCTGCTGAAGGCATGGTTTGGATTCACCAGCTGGTTGCTTTTGAGACTGTAGACAGCGGGTTTATTATTATTGAACCATGGTCATACCGGGAGGTAAAGGTAGAAGTCGGCAAACACTACAGTGAGCTGAACGGCCTCCCTCCCCGGTCCTATGACGACACCGTTACTAAAATAACAATCGTCTGGTAAATTAAAGATGAATGGACTAAAAGAAATATCTATTGCCATAGCCAGAATTACTCTCGGGATGCTTCTCCTGATAGGAGGGCTTATTGCCTTAGACCTTATTGTTTACCTAAGTGTTACCAGTAGCACTTTTAATGAGAAAGTTGCGGCCGCTTATTCCGATGGCTATAGCAAAGGTTATGACCAGACCTATGAGGTCGGTTACCAAAAAGCATACACTGGGGCGTATGGGAAGGGGTATGACAAGGGATACGAAATTGGACTGGAGAGTAGTCTTAAGGAGGAAGTGACCACCCGGGTCAAACTTCATAACCCTACCTACAAAGAACTAGGAGAATTCCTGGCCCGCGATAGGACAGATTCCCATCTGTTTATCAAGGGAGAATATGTTTGTTTTGATTTTGCTGCTGAGCTTAATAATAATGCCGAAGCCAACGGCATCCGAGCGGCATATGTACGTATTCGCTCTAAAGAGTGGAGTCATGCCGTAGTTGCCTTTGAGACAGTAGATAAGGGGCTTATTTTTATCGAGCCGCAGTCAGATAAGGACGTGGGGCTGGTTATGGGTGAATCCTATCCATGGTATCAGGTTGGCGCCAACAGGCCAACGGATTACGAAGACACCGTAGAAGAAATCCAGATTATATGGTAAGCATTGAACACGCCTTACTGAAGCCTTACTGAAGCCTTATTGAAGCCTTATTGAAGCCTTATTGAAGCCTTATTGAAGCCTTATTGAAGCATGAATAAATGGTAAGAGGGCAAGGATACCAGGAACCAGTAGAACCGAGGGTGCTGTGCTTCATCCGGGAGCATCACCTGGTATCAGGTCAGCGCCGCCTAGTGGTGGCAGTATCCGGTGGTCAAGATTCAGTCTGCTTGCTCCATGTCCTGGCTGAACTCCAGAAGACGCTGAACGTAAAGCTACATGTGGCTCACCTTAACCACCAACTGCGGGGTGCTGAGTCTGAGGCTGATGCTCAGTATGTTTCTCACCTAGCCCACCAACTCGGTATCCCAGCTACTATAGAACAGCGTGATGTAAAGGCCTATCAAGTCCGGCAGCGCATTTCATTAGAGGAGGCAGCCCGTGAGGTGCGATATACCTTCCTGTCTGAAGTGGCAAAGTCTACAGGAGCTAACTGCGTGGCCGTAGGGCATACCACTGACGACCACATAGAGACGATACTGATGCATCTAATCAGGGGGACCGGGACCAGAGGGCTTCGTGGATTGCAATCAAGCAGCCGGTGGCAGTCTTCAGGCAGTAGCTTTACTATAATAAGGCCTTTACTCCAGGTAAGCCGGCAGGAGACAGCAGCCTATTGCCAAAACCATCAGCTTATACCCAGGATAGATGCCTCGAACCTGTCACTATCACCACTAAGAAATAGAATCCGTCACCAGCTCATGCCACTGCTACAGAGCTATAACCCGCGGGTAGCTGAAGCCCTGCTCCGAACTGCCCGCATTGCTGGTGATGACCTTGCCTTCCTGGATAAAGAGAGCGCCCGATTATGGGACAGAATTGCTCGAAGGCAAGGGGAGACCATTATTTTGGATAAGGGCAGGTTTCTTAAGTTACCTCCGGCGCTTAAGAGACACCTGCTTCGGGCGGCGATAGAAGGGGTATTAGGTAGTCTCAAGGATATTGAAACGCGCCATATTGAAGAAATAATGGCTGCTTTAACCAAGCCAGCCGGGAAAAAGCTCAGTCTACCCGGGGGCTTGATTTTTGCCATAGAATACAACCAATACCTGCTGGGTCTGGACCCGGCGGCTCTGTCCCCATTTCCCGTTCTAAGCAATGAATTTGCACTCAAGATACCCGGTGAAACTTTGTTTCCTGGCTGGCGTGTAGAAGCAACCACCATAGCCCCCTCGGCAGTAAAAGGGAAGCCCGAAGGAGCGTCAGCCCCTTCGGAAACTATAACTCCCCTTCCCCTTGACAAGGGGAAGGGCGTAAAGGGGATGGAGTTAATAAATGATAGTTTTATTGCTTACTTCAATCTTGATAAAGTTGGCAGTAAAGTGGTAGTGCGATGTCACCAACCTGGCGACAGGTTTCAGCCATTGGGTATGAATCAGCCCAAGAAGTTAGGGAAGTTTATGATTGATGCTAAAATCCCCCATGCCTGGCGCCAGCGAGTCCCTATTGTCTGCTCACCTCAGCATATCCTGTGGGTTGTTGGCTGGCGCATAGATGATAGGGTAAAGGTTACCGAAAATACCAAACAGGTCCTATGCCTGGAGTTTGAGCGCACCCCCTAAATCAGCGAATAACTTTAAAAGTTGACCCGAAATAAGTCCTGCAACTTGCTTTTGCGGGACAAGTCACTTCGAGGTTGAAATTTTGGTGAAGACGGGACCCTGTCATTGCCGGCAAAGCGAAGCAATGACGTGTATAGTGGCAAAGCCAAGTTACGTTTCAATCGCTATTCTTGGGATATCTCCAATACTTGGAAAAGGGAGTAAAATCTGCTACACTGGTTAACTAAACTCTAACTAAATTCTAATGTAGGAGGATAGCTTTGATGACTCAGCGAGGGATAATAGGTAGGGCTAGGAGTGAGGGTAGGAACGTACTGACGGAGATAGAGGCCAAAGAACTGCTTAAGCAAGCAGGGGTAAGTGTTGTTGATACTAAACTGGTGACCTCCGGGGAAGAGGCAATCTCTATAAGCCAGCAGTTTGGCTTCCCGGTAGTATTAAAGATAGCCTCGCCAGATGTTGTGCATAAGAGCGATGCCGGTGGTGTTAAACTGGGCTTGAAGACATCGAAGCAGGTAGGCAAAGCCTATGATGATATTCTGAAGGCGATTAAAAAGCAATATCCCGAGGCAAGGATTCAGGGTGTGGCAGTGCAGAAGATGGCTCGCCCCGGGGTAGAGGTGATTATTGGTGTGTCCAAGGATGCGCAGTTTGGTCCGGTGATTATGTTTGGTCTTGGCGGCATTCTGGTAGAAATTCTGAAAGATGTCTCCTTCAGGATTGTTCCATTAACTCAAAGGGACGCCAGAGAAATGATTAGGGAGATAAAGGGCTATCCTTTGTTAGAGGGCTATAGGGGTCAAGAACCAGTGGATGTGGCCAATCTAGAGGGGCTAGTACTCAAGGTTTCTAATTTTGTGGAGCAGAATCCTGAGGTGGAGGAGCTCGACCTGAATCCTGTTTTTGCCTACAGCGATGGTGCTGTAGCTGTGGATGCCAGAATAATACTGGGGGAGAATTAGTAATGAGCCTGAAATCGATGCTGGAGGAGACGGTGGGGCGATATGGCGGGAAGACAGCTATTGTTTTGGGCGACCGTAAGTTATCCTATGCCGATTTGGATGAAGCATCAAATAAGGTAGCCAATGCCTTAATAAACCTGGGAGTAAATAAAGGTGACCGGGTAGCAATACTGCTGTCCAACAGCCCAGAATTTGCCATTATCTACTTTGGAATAGTCAAGACTGGTGCTATAGCTGCTCTCATGGATACCCAATATAAGGTTAATGAGCTAGCCTCTCTGTTTGATGATTGCCTGCCGAAGGTTCTGGTGACCGAAGGTCCTGCTCTGGAACTATTAACTCCGGTTTTATCAAGCTTTAAGTCTATCAAGCACGTCATCGATGTGAGTGCTGAGTATGGGGGTCAATTCCTCAGTTACCGGGAGATTATGGCGGCAGGTTTGGCGCAGAGGATTGAGGCAGAGCCAGAGCCCGAGGATATAGCCCTGATTGCCTACACTTCAGGCCCCTCCTTTAACCCTAGAGGGGTCATGTTGCCCCACCGGTGCTTAGTGACGGAGGCAGCTATGATAGGAGAAGTATTTCAGCAAACCGATAAAGATATAGTGCTGCTGTTTGCTTTACCTATGCACCACATGTTTGGCTTAGTAGGAATATTGCTGGCTTCCGTTAATGCAGGCAGTACCGTGGTAATAGTACCAGGGACAGGGCTATCCATTGGTAGTGTTATTGCAACTATTGAAAGGGAGAAGGCCACAATATTTATGGCGGTGCCCTTTATCTACGCCTTAATAATTGATATGGTAGAGAAGGAGGGAATAAAGAATGATTTAAGTTCCCTCCGCCTGTGTATCAGTGCTGGTGCGCCGATACTGCTTGATGCTATACGGCAGTTTAAGCGGTACTATGGTGTCGATATTGTGGATTGCTGGGGTTTAACCGAAGCTACCTGCGTTGTTACTTATCCGCCCCTGAATGGCGTAGGAAAGATTGGCTCAGTGGGGAAAGCCGTGGCTGGATGGGAACTGAAAATAGTAGATGAAAAAAACAGGGAGTCGCCGCCAAATCAAGCGGGGGAGATAATTGTTAGAGGACCGATAATGAAGGAGTATTATAATAATCCTCAGGCTACCGCTGAGGTGATAAAAAATGGCTGGCTCTATACCGGCGATATTGGTAAGGTCGATGAGGAGGGCAATCTGTTCCTCACCGGCAGGAAGAAGGAGACAATTATTGTAAAGGGTCAGAACATCTACCCCGGTGACGTTGAGAGTGTGTTACATACCCATCCCAAGGTGACTGAGGCAGCAGTGCTGGGCATTCCTGATAAGCTGCGGGGTGAGATAGTTGGGGCGGTTATTAGTTTAAAAGAGGGGGAGGTAACTACAGAACAGGAGATTAGGCAATTTTGCCTTGAGCACATAGCTAATTATAAAGTGCCCAAACAGGTTATTTTTCTGGATTCCTTACCCAAAACTGCCACCGGTAAAATTGATAGAGAAAGTCTGCAAGGTCATTTTTCAACACGGTCCTCTGGCTAAGAAACGGCAATAAATCAATACCTAGATAGTGTTAGAGATAACCTGAGGCTAGACCTCGTATCGGAAAGAGAAGTTATTAGTGAATTGCAGACTCATATTGAGGATGAACTCGAAGAGATGAGGGAAGACTTGGTCTGCCTGCCTTTTCGGTTCTAGCTCTAATAATGCTGGGAATTCTGCTGAGCCCGGCATTAGTAGAACGAAGGCTAAGATGCGGTAAGCAACGACCAATGGCTGAGGATACTGTCTGGACAGGAGGCTCCTGATGCAAAAAGTAGCCATTGTGGTTGATAGCATAGCTTGCCTTACCAGAGAAATGGTAGAGCAATATGGGGTTACGATTTTACCCCTTAACTTTTACTTTGGGGGTAAAATTTACAGGGATTGGGTGGATGTAACCCCTTCTGAGGCCTATGAGTTATTCTTAAAAGACCCTGATTCCTTTAAGACATCGTCTGTCTCACCTGGGGAGTGCCTTGAGGTCTACCGTGAGGTAAGTAAGCGAGCGGAGAACATCTTTTGTGTTACCGTCTCGTCTAAAATCAGCGCAGTCTATAATGCGGCTCTTCAGGCTAAAGAGCAGGTTAAGGACGAACTTCCCCAGACTTCCATAGAGGTATTGGATTCCCAGACGGTGGCTGTCGCTGAAGGCTTTGTTGCCCTAGCCGCAGCTCGGGCAGCAGCCGAGGGCAAGAGCCTGGCTGAGGTGGTTAAAGCTGCCGAGGAAATGAGAGGCAGAGTCAGCTTTTTTGTCTTTTTAGATACTATTCGCCATGTTTACCGGTCAGGGCGCATACCCAAAATAGCATCGCAGGCAGGCTCCGTACTCAATATCAAGCCGCTCCTTACCACTTCTTCAGGAGTATTGCATTTTGTCGGAGTGGTCAGAAGTAAAAAGAGTGGGGTGGAGCGGTTGCTTAGGATGATGAGAGATAGAGTGGGACTTAGGCCGGTGCATGTTGCCGTAACGCACGCCTATGCCCTGGATGAAGCCGAGAAACTAAAGGAGCGGATATCATCTGAGTTCAATTGTGCCGAGCTATGGGTTACCGAGTTTAGTCCACTAATGGGCTATGCCTGCGGCACTGGAACTCTGGGTATTGCTTTTTACTCCGATGATTAAGGAGGAATTATTAGATTCTTATGGCTAGTAAGGTAGCCATTGTTACTGACAGTATAGCTTGTCTGACCAAAGAATTGGTGGCGAGTTACGGGATTGGCATTGTGCCTATTATGCTTTTGGTTCAAGGCAAAATCTATCGGGATATGTTGGATATAACCCCATCTGAGGCTTATGAGTTGTTTTTGCAGGACCCCGAAAGTTTCAATACTTCACCAGCATCACCTGGGCACTATCTAGAAGCCTATCGTGAGGCAAGCACAAAAGCGAAGAACATCCTTTGTGTCACCCTTTCTTCCAAGTTAAGCACAGGGTACGATATGGCTCGCGTAGCCAAGGAACAAGCCAAGGGAGAGCTTCCCCAGACCTCTATAGAGGTAATGGATTCTCAAAATGTTACTGCCGCTGAAGGCTTTGTTGCTTTGGCTGCAGCCCGGGCGGCAGCCGACGGAAGGGACTTAACTCAGGTGGTTAAGGTAGCTGAGGAAGTGAGAGACAAAGTTACCTTTCTTATCGTTTTGGATACCATCCGTCATGTTTACCGCACCGGTCGCATACCCAAAGTGGCATCCCAGGTAGGCTCTATGCTTAATATCAGGCCGATACTTACCACTTCTTCCGGGTTGGTGCGCTTTAAGGGGATAGTGAGAAACAGGGAACAAGGCATAAATCGCATCCTTCAAGCAATGAAGGAAAAGGTGAGACAGAGCCCGGTGCATGTCGCCGTGATGCATGCCTATTGCCCGGATGAAGCGGAAAGGCTAAAGGAGCGGATATCATCTGAGTTCAATTGTGCCGAGCTATGGGTTACTGGGTTTAGTCTAGTAATGGGCTATGCCTGCGGCACTGGAACTCTGGGTATTGCTTTTTATAGCGAAGATTAAAGATTTAGTAGCCTCATCTCCTTTGCCCCCTTCACCCTGGATAGGGTGAAGGGGAATTTTA
>Ga0209978_10000682_pt1 | contig 13304 bp, 5 predicted proteins | sample BentaG_FD_182805 | JGI IMG/M metagenome (GOLD analysis project Ga0209978, IMG submission 182805) | Deep subsurface microbial communities from South Atlantic Ocean to uncover new lineages of life (NeLLi) - Benguela_00093 metaG (SPAdes)... | ecosystem: Environmental > Aquatic > Marine > Oceanic >...
CCTTATACCTTTACATTCTACTAACGATTGCCAACCGTTATGAGGGAACCTTTGGGCGCCTCCGTTACTTTTTAGCAGGCGACCGCCCCAGTCAAACTGCCCGCCTGACATTGTCTTACAGCCGGATAACGGTCTGCAGTTAGAACCCCAGTAAACCAAGGGTGGTATCTCAAGGACGACTCCTTCACAGCTAACGCCATGAATTCATAGTCTCCCACCTATCCTGCACAAGATATACCGAAACTCAGTGCCAGGTTACAGTAAAGGTTCTAGGGTCTTTCCGTCTAATTGTGGGTAGTGAGCGTCTTCACTCACATCATAATTTCACCGAGTCTCTGGTTGAGACAGTGCTCAAGTCGTTACGCCATTCGTGCAGGTCGGAACTTACCCGACAAGGGATTTCGCTACCTTAGGACCGTTATAGTTACGGCCGCCGTTTACCAGGGCTTAGATTCAAAGCTTCGCATCCGAAGATGCTAACCTCTCCTCTTAACCTTCTGGCACTGGGCAGGCGTCAGCCCCTATACATCATCTTTCGATTTAGCAGAGACCTGTGTTTTTAATAAACAGTCGCTTGAGCCTGTTCGCTGTGACCTCTTCGCGCTAAAAGAGCAAGTCTTCTCACACTAATGAGGCACTCCTTCTCCCTAAGTTACGGAGCTAATTTGCCGAGTTCCTTAACCAGAGTTCTCTCGATCACCTTAGCATTCTCTGCTTGCCTACCTGTGTCGGTTTTGGTACGGGCACCTAATTACTCACTAGAGGTTTTTCTTGGCAGTATAGGGTTTACCACTTCTCCAAAAAAGGATCGACATCACACCTTGGGTTTTATTGTTTCCCGGATTTACCAAAGAAACACCCTAAATGCTTGTTCGCGGACAACCATCGCCGCGTAGGTATACCTTCCTGCGTCACCCCATCGCTTAAACATAACTCGGTGGTACAGGAATATTAACCTGTTATCCATCGCCTACGCCTTTCGGCCTCGGCTTAGGTCCCGACTGACCCTGGGCGGATTAGCCTTCCCCAGGAAACCTTAGGCATTCGGTGGACAAGTTTCTCGCTTGTCTTTCGTTACTCATACCGGCATTGTCTCTTCTGTGCAGTGCACCAAATCTTACGATCTGGCTTCAACCCACACAGAATGCTCCCCTACCACTTAGGATATTAATAAATAATATACTAAATCCGTAACTTCGGTAATGAGCTTGAGTCCCATACATTTTCGGCGCAAAATCACTCGACCAGTGAGCTGTTACGCACTCTTTAAATGATTGCTGCTTCTAAGCCAACATCCTGGTTGTCTGAGCAATATCACTTCCTTTACCACTTAGCTCATATTTAGGGACCTTAGTTGACGGTCTGGGCTGTTTCCCTCTTGAATAATAAGCTTATCCCTACTATTCTGACTCCCAAGCTCTAAAGTTATAGCATTCGGAGTTTAATTGGAGTTGGTAACCTTGTAGGGTCCCTATTCCATTCAGTGCTCTACCACCATAACTAAACACTTGAGGCTAGCCCTAAAGCTATTTCGGGGAGAACCAGCTATAACTGAGTTCGATTGGTTTTTCGCCCCTACCCACAGCTCATCCTCCAGATTTTCAACTCTGGTAGGTTCGGGCCTTCACGATGTCTTACCACCGCTTCACCCTGGCCATGGGTAGCTCACTCAGCTTCGGGTCTATGACATGCAACTAAATCGCCCTATTAAGACTCGCTTTCGCTACGGCTCCAGTTTCCCCTTAACCTTGCTGCATACCATAACTCGCCGGTCCGTTCTTCAATAAGTACGCCGTCACTCCCAAAGGAGCTCCGACTACTTGTAAGCATACGGTTTCAGGTTCTATTTCACTCCCCTCCCGGGGTACTTTTCACCTTTCCCTCACGGTACTAGTTCACTATCGGTCGATAGTAAGTATTTAGCCTTACGAGGTGGTCCTCGTTACTTCCAACAGGGTTTCACGTGTCCCGTTGTACTCAGGTGGTTACCAGGAGATCAAGGTATTTTGCTTACAGGGCTATTACCTTCTATGGCTGAACTTTCCAGTTCAATTCTGCTATACCCTAATTTTGTAACTCCTTGATGTCCCTACAGTGACATCTGGTAACTCCTATAACCCTTGCCTAATAACACCTGCAGGTTATCACATTAGACAAGTTTAGGCTATTCCCCTTTCGTTCGCCACTACTAAGGGAATCTCTGATTTGATTTCTTTTCCTCAGGTTACTGAGATGTTTCACTTCACCCAGTTCCCTTCTATACCCTATGTATTCAGATATAGATATCAGTGCATTACTACTGATAGGTTTCCCCATTCGGAAATCTCCGGATCAAAGGCTGTTTGACGCCTTCCCGAAGCTTATCGCAGCCAACCACGTCCTTCATCGACTACTATCGCCAAGGCATCCACCATATGCTCTTAATAACTTGACAAAAGAATATTTCCTTTACTCTCACTATGAAGTTTTCAAAGTACAAATTTATACAAACAAGTAGATGGGACAAAAAGCCCATCACCTTATAATCCTTTTAATAACTAAATCCTTTATTAAAAAGTATATTGTTATATTTACTATATTTTTTTTGTATTTGATTCTTTTAAAACTAAATAGCGTAATAGCATAGATCGACATTTAATCTAGAGAATCTCCCTAGAAAGGAGGTGATCCAGCCGCACCTTCCGGTACGGCTACCTTGTTACGACTTCACCCCAATCATCAAGCCCACCTTGGACAGCTACCTCCCTTGCGGGTTAGCACACTGGCTTAGGGTGTTCCCAACTTTCGTGGTGTGACGGGCGGTGTGTACAAGACCCGGGAACGTATTCACCGCGGCATAGCTGATCCGCGATTACTAGCGATTCCGGCTTCATGAAGTCGAGTTGCAGACTTCAATCCGAACTTAGGTCTGCTTTTTGAGATTTGCTCCACCTCACGGTCTTGCATCTCATTGTACAGACCATTGTAGCACGTGTGCAGCCCAGGACATAAAGGGCATGCTGACTTGACGTCATCCTCACCTTCCTCCGGTTTAACACCGGCAGTCTCCTAAGAGTCCTCAACTTAATGTTAGTAACATAGGATAAGGGTTGCGCTCGTTACGGGACTTAACCCAACATCTCACGACACGAGCTGACGACAGCCATGCACCACCTGTTCTGGCTCCCCGAAGGGTCGTTCACCTTTCGGATCACTACCACCAGAATGTCAAGCCCTGGTAAGGTTCTACGTGTTGCATCGAATTAAGCCACATGCTCCACCGCTTGTGCGGGTCCCCGTCAATTCCTTTGAGTTTTAACCTTGCGGTCGTACTCCCCAGGCGGGGCACTTAATGCGTTAGCTCCGACGCAGAGAGAGTCGATATCTCCCTACATCTAGTGCCCATCGTTTACAGCTAGGACTACCAGGGTATCTAATCCTGTTTGCTACCCTAGCTCTCGCACCTTAGCGTCAGTATCGTTCCAGAGAGCCGCCTTCGCTACTGGTGTTCTTCCCGATATCTGCGCATTTCACCGCTACACCGGGAATTCCACTCTCCTCTACCGAACTCAAGCAATCCAGTTTCGGATGCAGTTTCTTAGTTTTAGCCAAGAGATTTCACATCCGACTTGGAAAGCCGCCTGCGTGCGCTTTACGCCCAATAAATCCGGACAACGCTTGCCCCCCACGTATTACCGCGGCTGCTGGCACGTAGTTTGCCGGGGCTTCCTTACAGAGTACCGTCAACATTAGAAGCTATTAACCTTTAATGCCTTCTTCCTCTATTGACAGGAGTTTACAATCCGAAAACATTCATCCTCCACGCGGTGTCGCTGCGTCAGGCTTTCGCCCATTGCGCAAGATTCCCTACTGCTGCCTCCCGTAGGAGTCTGGGCCGTGTCTCAGTCCCAGTGTGGCCGACCGTCCTCTCAGACCGGCTACCCGTCTTAGCTTTGGTGAGCCTTTACCTCACCAACAAGCTGATAGGAAGCGGGCTCATCCAAAAGCGGAAGCTTTAAAAGCTACCTTTGAAAACCAAATCATTCGATTTGGTTTTATTATCCGGTATTAAACTTCCTTTCGAAAGCTTATCCCGGTCTTAAGGGCAGATTACCCACGTATTACTCACCCGTTCGCCACTATTCTTTTTTAGAATCAGCCGAAGCTTCATCTGAAAAAGAACCGTTCGACTTGCATGTATTAAGCACACCGCTAGCGTTCGTCCTGAGCCAGGATCAAACTCTCCGTTGAATTTAAGTCATCGAGATCCGAAGACCTCGTTAACTTACAAACGTTAGAATTTAATCATATTATTTGGAGCAAAATACTCCATCCTAGCTATACGCTATTTAGTTTTCAAAGAACAATAAATTTATAAGATGATAAAGTCTAAATGATTATATACTATTTTGTCAATATTTTTTTTGATTTTACAATTAAAAAAGCCACCAAATATGGTGGCACCTAAATTCAGAGATTTCAAATATTAAAAATCTCTATTTCATCGCCTCCCATATTCAGTTTTAATTCGTGCAATTATGTATTTTATCATAAACACCATTACCTTCAGCAAATATAGTATAACAGAAATTTTTAAAATATGTCAAGATATAAAAAATTTTTTAAAAAATATTTGTATTATAACCTTATTTTTCCTCTATAAAAGCTATTTTAATAGACAAAATTAATCGGAAATTTGAATAATCTTCAAAATTTTGTAATTTTTATATATACTACATTTAAAATTTCTTTAGAAATACATAGTGAATCTATGTATAAAACTGAATTTAATAAAGTGTTAAATTAAATTTAAAAGTAAGTGATTATGTAGTCTTTACTACTATATCTGCTATAATATTTGCTGCTTCATCACCTCTATCTGCAGCATTGCTTAAATGTCTATAAACTTCCCTTAACTTCAACATTTCAACAACATGTTCAACATCCTTTGGACCATGAAATAAATCTGAAATAGCTTCTCTATAAACCCTTTCAACCTTATTTTCTAAAGATTTAGCTCTATATGCATGTGTAGATGCTACTCTAGGATTTTTTTCTAATCTCATAACACCTAAATATATCTCATTTGCTGCCATTCTTAATAAAGTTACCATCTCCCTAAGATAATCATTTGGGTCAACATCTAAAATTAACATTTCATCTACTGTAGAAAATCCATAATCTATAACATCATCAATTGCTCTTGATAAAGCATAGATATCCTCTCTATCAATTGGAGTTACAAATGTTCTTAAAATTTCATCTATTAATATTCTTCTAATTTCATCGGCTTCTTTCTCTTTTTTATCAACTTCCTTAGCATAATCTTCATCTTTTTTCTCCATGAATTTTTCCAGAGCTTGCATTCCTTGTAAAGTAGCTTCAGCCTGTTTAATAAGTAATTTTAAAAATTTATCCTCCTTCTTCTTAAATAAGTCTTTAATTCCCATTTTTATCTACTCCTTTTTATTACAAGTAATAACTAATTATATAATAAATACCTGAAGCTATTAATGCTGATACAGGAATTGTAATTAACCATGCTGTTAAAATATTCTTAACAATACCCCATCTGACTTTGGATAGTCTCTCTGCTGAACCTATCCCCACCATAGATGAACTTACCACATGAGTAGTACTAACAGGACCTCCTAATAAGGCTGCAGTTAATATTATAGAGGATGAACATAATTGAGTAGTGAAACTGTGTATTGGTCTGATTTTATAGAATTTACTACCCATAGTTTTTATTATTTTTCTACCACCAAAAGCAGTACCAAGTGATATTGCTAAAGCTGAAACAAAAATAACCCATAAAGGTACATGAAATTCCGTTAATAACTTAGCTGCTACTAATACTATTGTAATAATTCCCATTGTTTGTTGAGCATCATTACTACCATGGCTTAAGGATAATGCAATTGATGTTAATACTTGTGATTTATTAAAAAAAATATTTATTTTAGGAGATGATCCTCTTATTAAAAAGAGTATAACTTTCATAAAAATATATCCTAAAATCAAACCTAAAATTGGTGAAATTATAAGAGCAACAAGAACTTTTACTATTCCCTCTATTTTTATTATATTGAATCCATATTTAATTGTTACAGAACCCAGGATACCACCAATTAAAGCATGTGATGAACTTGAAGGAATAGCTAAAATCCATGTTATTATATTCCATAAGATTGCTCCTGTTAGAGCAGCAAAAACTATTTCTAAACTAATAGCTTTAGGATTTACAATACCCTCTCCAATAGTTTTTGCAACAGATACACCAAAAATAAAAGGTGCAATGAAATGGGCTATTGAAGATAACACCAAAGCACGCTTAGGACTCATTGCTCTCGAGGATATTATCGTAGCAACTACATTACTACTATCAAGAGCACCATTTATAAAACCATATACTATAGATAATGCTATTAATACAAATAAAAATTGATTCATACTTTAATAATAAAAAAATATTTGATGTAAAAAACATATACATGGTTTTTTTAAATAAATTTTACATATTCTCTCTTGCCTCTTTGTAATATTTTACCTTTTAAATCAATATTTTTAAAATCCAGATCTTCATTAGAGAGAACTTGACCGTCTAATTTAATACCGCTTTGTTTAACTAGTCTTCTTGCTTCACTGTTTGTTTTTGCAAAACCGACATCTTTAACTAATTTTATCAACCAGATCTTTCCATCTTTAAACATCTCTGGTCTCAATTTAAATGGTCGAGAAATTTTATTTAATAATTCTTTGTCAAAAAAGCCAGCCTTAAATTTCAAATCAAAGATCTTTTCAGCCTCTTGACCTGAATTATTACCATGATAATTATTAACTATATCTCTTGCTAATTTTCTTTTAATATACCCTGGATTTATTCTTCCCTCACTTACCTCTTTCTCAAATTTTTCTATCTCCAAATAATTAAAACTTGAAACTAATTTAAAATAATCAAACATAACATCATCTGAAATTGACATAATTTTAGCAAACATTATATCTTTTTCCTCAGTAATTCCTATATAATTCTCTAAACTTTTGCTCATTTTTTCAATTCCATCTGTTCCTACTAACAATGGGCATGTTATTACTACCTGAGGATCCTGATTATACTCTCTCTGAATATCTCTTCCAATTAATAAATTAAATGTTTGATCTGTTCCCCCTAATTCAATATCAGCCTTTATTGCAACTGAATCGTATGCTTGCATTAAAGGATATAAAAGTTCCATTATACTCAAAGGCAAATTATTTTTAAATCTATATGAAAAATCATCTCTTTGTAACATTTGAGCTAAAGTATACCTTGAGGATATATTAATTACATCTTCTAATTTCATTGGCTCAAACCATTTACTATTATTTACTAATTTTGTTTTACTAAGATCCAATATTATACAGGCCTGATTACGGAATGTTTCAGCATTTCTTTCAATTTCTTCAATAGTGAGTTTAGGTCTTACTTTTGTTCTTCCACTTGGATCACCTACTCTTGTTGTATAGTCACCAATAATTAATATCGCAATATGACCTAAATCCTGAAATTTTCTTAATTTATTTAACACAATTGTGTGACCCAAATGAATATCTGGAGCAGTTACATCAATACCCAATTTAACAATCAAAGGTTTATTTTCAGATATTGATTTATAAAGCTTTTTTTCAAGTTCTTCTTTAGTAATTACATCGATAGCTTTATCAGTTATAATACTTTTTTGTTTCTCTATCTCTTTTTTCATTAAATTATCTTTCATTTTTCTCATCTTCTATATTTAATTATTATTCAGTAAAAAATTGTAATAGTATCAATTATTTTAATTACTAATTATTATTAAAAAACTCCTAACTAATTATATTAACTTATTATATGACTTATCTATCCTTATATCCTTTTCCTTTGTTATTATTCTATTTTATAATTAAAATTTAATTAATTTCATTTATAGTAAGTCAGTAAAATTTTTTCATAATCTTTAAAATTTTTATAAAAAGATTTAAAATATCTTGAAATTTCAAAAATATTAACACATTAAAACCTATATTTCTACAACTATAATATTTATCAAGCAAGGCTAAAGCCTTACCCTACACTAGTAATAATTGATTAATATTTATTTTATTTTTCTTAAACTATAATTTTAATTTGTAGGGCAACACTTTAGGGTTACATTATTAAGCAAAGCTAAAACCTTGCCCTACATTAGTATTACATAAAAATTATGATGATATAAAATTATGAGCATAAATTATATATATAAAAATTTAGATTTTGAACAAATAGAAAATAATTGTCGTCTAATAAGAAATTTAAAAAAATAATGATAAAAACAATTAAAAAAATGAAATGTATTAAATTTTTTAAAATGCTAATTTATAAAACATTTCCTGCATAAAATGATATTATTTTTTTTTATAAAAGAATAGTAAGAAATTATTATTTTAACAAAATACTTTAATACTATATTATATTTAAATTAAGAGATAAATTTTGATTAATTTTATAAATAAAAGAAAAATTTTTAAAAATATTAATTTTCAATTAAAAAATAAATATTGAAAGGTTTGGGTATAGTTTCCCGACTATTTATCCTCTCCCCTAGTGGGAGAGGGAAAGGGAGAGGGGGAATTCATAATGTTTTCGAAACCATACTACAAATCTATTGTTAGAAATTGGATTATAGGAAATGTCAAAACATAGAATTAAGCTTAAAAAAAGAAGGGAAAAGACTGTAAATTTTCTTAGAATAGTCAGTATTACAATACTGTTATTACTATTTATTTCCCTCGTTGTTAGCGTAGTTATAGTTGCTGGTTGTATATCTGATTTACCAAGATATGAAGACTTAGAACCATCTGTTCCAGCTCAAACATCTAAAATTTATGATATAAAGAATAGACTTATTACAACATTATACGTAGAAGAAAATAGAGAACTAATACAATTTGAAGATATACCAATGAATCTTAGAAATGCCGTCATAGCAATAGAGGATAAAAGATTCTATCAACATATTGGAATAGATTTAAGAGCAATTCTTAGAGCATTATGGGCAAATATTAGACATGGAGCTATTGTTGAAGGTGGAAGTACTATAACTCAGCAATATGTTGAAAATGTATATTTCTCACCGGAAAGATTACTGGAAATAAAAATAAAAGAAGCTGTAATAGCTTATCAATTAGAAAAACATTTTACTAAAGATAAAATATTAGAGATGTATCTTAATACTATTTATTTCGGACATGATGCTTATGGTGTAGAAGTCGCAGCTAAAACATATTTTGGCAAAAATGTAAAAGATTTGAATTTGCAGGAATGTGCTATGCTTGCTGGTCTTATAAATTCACCAAATTTGAGCTCTCCTTTTGGAAATATTGAGCTTGCAAAAGAAAAAAGAAACATAGTCTTGCAATTAATGTATGATCAGGATTACATAACTTACCAGCAGATGATAGATGCGAAAGCAGCTCCTATTGCACTTAATCCTGTAAAAAAACCCATTACAAATGCACCCTATTTTGTTGAATATATAAAAGAATATTTAATGGATAAATATACATATGAACAAATTTTTAAGGGTGGGTTTGAGATTTATACAACCCTGGATTTGAATTTACAAAAAACTGCAGAGAACGCTATAAGTGAAGTTTTATTCGAACCTAATGACCCATCTGCTGCATTAGTAGCAATTGATCCAAAAACTGGTTATATAAAAGCTATGGTTGGTGGAAAAGATTTTTCCAAAAACAAATTCAATATTGCTGTGCATGGAAAAAGACAGCCAGGATCTACTTTCAAACCATTTGTTTTAACTACTGCAATTGAAAAAAATATTACTCCAAGCAAAACCTTTAATCCAAATGGTCCTATTATATTAGAAAATCCAGGAGGACCTGATTGGAATGTTGATAATTATGGAGGTGCGAAATATGGAGAAAAAATGAGTATAGTTGATGCAACTATTCATTCTGTAAATGTTGTTTATGCTCAGTTGACAATGGAGGTTGGTCCAGAAAATGTAGCAAGAACTGCGTCTGATATGGGAATTATAACACCATTAGAACCATATCCCGCAATAGGTCTTGGAGGAATTGGTGGTGTTTCTCCTTTAGATATGGCAAGTTCTTTTTCAACTTTGGCTAATAATGGAATACACCATAAACCAATTTCAATTCTTAAAGTTACTGATTCTAAAGGAAATATTATTGAAGAACACCAGAAAGAAATTACAAGACCTATAAGAGATTCTACTGCACATATGGTAACTGAAATTTTAAAGAAAGTTATTACAAGTGGAACAGGAAAAAGAGCTGATATTGGTAGACCAGCTGCAGGAAAAACAGGAACAACACAAGAATATACAGATGCATGGTTTGTAGGATATACTCCAGAACTTACAGCTTCTATTTGGATAGGTTTACCAGAAGAAACTAAACCTATTGGTAGAATAAGAGATACAATTGTAGTAGGTGGAACTTTCCCAGCTGATATATGGAGATTATTTATGACAAAAGCATTAGAAGGTGTACCGGTATCGGATTTTCCTGCTCCGGAGAAAAAACTTATTGAAGTTGAAGTTTGCAGCAATTCTGGGTTAATACCAGGACCATTCTGTCCAGATATCGAAAGACAATTTTCCTTATTTGTAGAAGGTACAGAACCAAAAACATATTGTGATAAACATAATCAAATTTCTATGCCCAATCTAATAGGTTTGAGCAAAAATGAAGTCATAAAAATCTTAGATTCCCTGAAACTAACAAATGTTGAGATAATTGAGGAATTCAATCCAGATTATCCAAAAGGAAAAGTCTTCAAACACGAACCAGCACAAAATGAATTGGCAGTTTCTGTTAATGGCGAGATACCAAAAGTTATGATTTTTATTAGCAAAGGTCCTGAAGAAAAGATGATGCCTGACCTTATTGGTCTTTCAGAATATGAAGCATTAGAAAAGCTTCAATCTTTAGGTTTTATAAATATTATTTCTATTTATGAATATAATAATGAAGTAGAAAGTACAACTGTTTTCAGTCAAACACCAAATCCAGGAGAAGTAATTCTATTAGAGCATGAAATAAATATAATAGTTAGTCAAGGTCCAAATCCTGATGAAGGACAGGTTCCAAATGTTATAGGTTTAAATTTAGATGAAGCACAAAATATTCTGCAACAAGTAGGATTTTTAAATATAGTAGTAAATGAGATTCCAAGTCAGGAAAAAACTGGAACTATTATTGCACAGAATCCAGCACCTGAACAATGGGCGAACTATGAAAGTGAGATTTACCTGGAAGTAAGCAAGGGAGTTGAAGTTCCAAATGTTATTGGATTAATAGAGGAGGAAGCTAAGAATAAATTAGAAATGGAAGGATTTATTGTAGATATCCAATATGGTACTTCTACCATACCTGTTGACCCATCTGTAGTATATGCACAGGAACCAGATCCAATGACTTATGTTGAATATAATTCAACTATTACCATATATGTACAAGAATAATATAAAAATAGAATCATTTTTTATTAGAAACCAAGTGTTTAAGAAGTGATTAAATTAGACCATATAACAAATGTACTAATAGTTTATTGGTTATGACCACATATAAATGAGAAGAGCTATTTGAGTATGAAGTCTATTTTCTGCCTGATCAAATACAACTGAGCTTTCACCGTCAATAATCTCTGATATAACTTCTTCTCCTCTATGAGCAGGTAAACAGTGCATGAAAATAGCATCATCTTTAGCAATAGACATTGTATTAGAATTTACTTGAAATGGTAAAAAAACCTTTTCTCTTTCTTTTTTGCTTTCCTCATGCCCCATACTTACCCATACATCCGTATATATTACATCACTATTTAATGCTGCAATTTTTGGATCATGAGTTATCGTTAATTTACATCTGTTCTTATCAGCAATTTCCTTTGCAACTTTAAAAGTATTTGCTTCCGGTTCATATCCATGAGGGCATGCAATAATAATATCAGCTCTGGACATTACACTGCTCAACATTAAAGAGTGACAGACATTATTACCATCTCCAAAATAACCAATCTTTATATTTTTAACTCTTCCCTTTTTCTCTTTAATGGTAAATATATCTGCAATACCCTGACAGGGGTGATACATATCTGTTAGTGCATTTATAACTGGAACAGATGCATTTTTTGCTAACTCTTCAACATCCGAATGAGAATATACTCTTATAACAATTCCATCTAAATACCTTGAAAGTGTTTTTGCAGTATCAGATATGGTTTCACCTCTTTTAAGCTGTAAATCTCTTGAACTAAGATATAATGATTTTCCATCCAATTCATTGATTGCCACTTCAAAAGAAACTCTGGTTCTAGTAGATGGTTTCTCAAAAATCATCCCGATATTTTTTCCAGAAAGAATATTCTTATATTGAGAGATATCTTTTTTTTTCACTTTTTCGGTTAAATATAAAATTTTGCTTAATTCCTCATCAGCAATATTAAGTAAAGTAAGAAAGTCTTTACCCTTTTTTAACATATTTCTCCTTATTTATATATTCTTAAAAAAATTTAATATTTTATTAAAATTAATAATTAGGATTAAATAGTTTTATTCTCTTAGTTTTGCATCTAATTTAATTTTTAGATTTTTTAAAATTTTATCTATAATTATATTTATCTCCCTATCAGTTAATGTACCTTTTGGATCTCTAAGAGATAATCTAAAAGCCATGCTTTTCTTTCCTTTTTCTATATGTACTCCTCTATATAAATCAAATAGTCCTAACTCTTCCAGCTTATTTCCACCAGCTTCCTTCACTACATTTGATATTTGAGACCAACTAACCGTTTCATCAACTACAATAGCTAAATCAATCATACTTTTTGGATGCTTTATTATTTCTCTAAAATATGCATGCTTTTGACTTTCTTCTATCAAAATATCACAGTCTAATTCCATTACATAAACAGGTATATCTATTTGAAAATTATTTTGTACTACTGGATGTATTTGTCCTAATATTCCTAATTCTCTATTACTCATAAATATTCTTGCGTTTTTTCCTGGATGAAAACTAGGATGAGTAAGTGGTAATATTTTTAAATTTTTAATGTGAAGTAATTCACAAATCCTTTCCAATAATCCTTTCATTAAATAAAAATCAACTTCCTCAACTTTTTCAAGCCAATGAGATTTTTTTAACAAACCAGATGCTGCTACTCCTAAGTGTAGAGGTTCATCTGGAAGAAATTGATTTTCCTTTGGCTTGAATATCTTTGCTATTTCAAATATATGAATACTCGTCTCACCTTTCATCAGATTTGTCTTTATGCT
>Ga0209978_10000683_pt1 | contig 13303 bp, 8 predicted proteins | sample BentaG_FD_182805 | JGI IMG/M metagenome (GOLD analysis project Ga0209978, IMG submission 182805) | Deep subsurface microbial communities from South Atlantic Ocean to uncover new lineages of life (NeLLi) - Benguela_00093 metaG (SPAdes)... | ecosystem: Environmental > Aquatic > Marine > Oceanic >...
TCAAATCAATATTAGAGAAAGGTGCAATATATGGCGGACTAACCACAACTCAACAATTTCTTAAATTTTCAAATGAAATTCGTGAATGGGCTAATGAAGCGAATAGTATTCAAATAGATCTCAGTTACTTAAAAAGCGCTGAGAAACAACCAAACTAGACTTCCCTCTCTTTTCCGCGCGCGTGTGCGCTATCCAGTGAATAGATCAATTCTACAAGAAGAAGAAGATTAAATTTTAATCCCACCACCACCCACACACATGGACGACCAACGACGGGGGAAACGACGGTAGACGGGGAAAGGACAACGGGGATATGGTTAACCAATTATGGACTTCCAAAAAAGATGGTTAAGGACTGTATAGTCGGTTCAGTATACACCTATGGATAGTAATGGAATAGGAATAGGAAGGATAGGATAGTATCAGAGAACGATTAGATATAGATGTGATCGAATCGAGTATACACTATTAGAGTGAGGGGTCAGAAACAATCAAAAACTTACCCCTCATAATAAACTCAATATCATGAGCGCGCGCGCGAAGGGCACGCACTGCAAAATCAAGAGTCCATAAGGCCCTTAGTGTCTCATCATTGAGGTCGTTCCAAACTACGAGCCTGATTTCCTCGCCAGCTTTTGGAACATAAGAGAATGTTTTTTGACCCCAGCGCCCGCGCTAAGACGCTCAGCAAATAATTGTCGATTTCCTCAAGAAAAGGAAAAACACGGAGAAGATAGATGTTGTGTCGATTGAGCAGAAAGATGCTGTTTGGATAATCCACGGTACATGTCCCATAGACTTGGAAGGACATCCATGGACTGAAAGGTTTGAAGTCGTCATAGACCAGAAGGGGAGAATAAAATCCACAGACTTTTCGCTGCTATAAATGGTTTAACGTCAACTTGCAAGCCTCAGTTTGCCATCATGAATTGTATAAATAGTATCCACTACTTCAACTATCTTTTCATCATGCGTCGCCACAATCACCGTTGTTTTACGTTCCCTGCTTAGTGTAAAAAGCAGATTCACTATTTCTTTAGCAGTTTTTGAATCAAGCTCCCCGGTAGGCTCGTCTGCGAGGATCAATGACGGGTCGTTTGCAATGGCTCTCGCTATCGCCACTCGTTGCGTCTCTCCCATGCTAAGCTCTCTTGGCAGGTGTTGAAGCCTATGTGTAAGCCCAACTTTTCCTAGAAGTTTGAGGGCTCTTTTCCTTTGCATCTCGTCCGGGACATTTGCTAAAGCCATTGGCAACTCAACATTTTCTAGGGCTGTGAGTGTGGGCAGCAAGTTGAAGGTCTGGAAGATGAAGCCAATGTTTTGAAGCCTGATTTTCCTTCGCTCTCTGTCAGCCAGACGAGAGACATCTTTGCCCATGAACAAAATTTTTCCGGAAGTCGGATGGTCGTTGAGTCCAATAAGATTGAGAAGAGTGGTTTTCCCAGACCCAGAAGGTCCTATAATGGACATAAAGGTCGCTTCCTCTACCTCCATGTTCACATTGTTAACTGCCACTATGTGGAAGGAGCCACGGCGATAAGTGCGTGTTAATTCTACGGTTTTGACGATCAATATTCAGCCCTCAAAACGTCTGCAATACTTGTTCTGGCTGCTGCGATTGCCGGTATTAAACCTGCGACACAACTCGCTGTCACCATGCAAGCCACAGTTTTAGTGAGTAAGAGTGGAGACACTATGGTAAAGATGTCAGGAAAAAGCATATGGATGGGAATGTTCGTGTAAACACTTATCATCGTGACGGTTGCAATGGCCCCCAAGAAAACTCCGATAAGGCTTCCAAGCAGTCCGATAAATCCTATCTCGGTTAAGACGATAAGAACTTTAGAAGCGAACGAAGCCCCCAAGGCGTCTAGGGTCGCGAAGTCTCTCCTTCTTTCAGACACGTTGATCATGGCGACCAACGTTACAATCGTAACGCCCGTAACAAAAAGCACACTTGATATTCCAAGGTTCCACATGTCAACTTCATCGAGGAGAGGGTCGATTAGATTGTTTCTTTCGTCGCTGGTCAAAGCCTTAATGCGTTCTATAGGATTGTTGAGTTCGCTTTCGATTTGATCCGCCACCTCTTCGACATCCACATCTTCTTCCGGTTTAGCAACAATCATGCTAACGGTCATCGGATAGTGGTAAATCTCTTGAGCTGTCTCCAGAGGCATTATAATCATACGACCTAGTATGGCAGAACGTGTATCCAGAATCCCCCTGACAGTTAAGGTATGGTTTCCTATCTTTATCGTTGAGTTAACCGCCATACCGCACAAGTCCGCCAGACAAGATCCAACTAGGATCTCGTCGGAAGCCTTTTCAGAAGGCCAATTACCCCCAGCCCTTAGAGGGGTTGAGCCGGTTAATATCGTCCAGTTTCCAGGAGGGACTCCGACAGTTATGTTCATTGGTACCATCTCTATGGTGCTTCTGAGCTCCATGGAGAAGAGAAACAATAATGGCACTGTCGCCCTTACTCCGGGGACACTTTTCACGTCCTTTTCTATCTCTTGTATAAGGTTTCCTCCGGAGACAGGTAATGCTTGAATGACAATTTGGCTTTTGGAGACAACGAGGATTTCACCCGTAAAAAATGTGTTCATATCCCTGATAGCGGAAGTGTACGAGGTGATTGTCGCGCCGATTGCCACCATGGACATTACAGTTAGAGCTACGCCGGCTACACAAAGAGCCGTTCTTGCTCTTCGGCGAAAGAGATTACGCAAGCACATAATCGTGAGGTGCAAATGTCCGCTCCCATCCACGCGCGCGCGCGCGCTTTCTTCATATCAACAATATGTAGTTAATTTATATATAGCTCTAATACATAATTGGCTTGGCTTGAGAAAATGTTCAAAAAAGATAGAAAAAGCATCGTGTTCGTCCTAGTATTTCTGTTGATTGCTTCATTTTTTGGTTCATTACTGTATCTCGTAGAAGGGATAGAGGAAGAGGCGGTTGACCGAGCGAATCTTACCGGAATCATTAGTGATGAAGGAATTGATGTTGATGGCAGTGGAAAATTTGATTATTTATTGATTGGTGTCGAGGTCAATGTCTCTGTTGCTGGCGAATACGTAGTAAACATATATCTCAGGTACCTAGGCGTATCTGAGATGAGAAGAGAATACTTGACCCTTGGAATCCATATGGTCGACGTATACCTTTATGGACCAGCAATCTATCAGTCTGGTCTAAATCTCAATGAAGTATCCTGGATTTCGCTACAATCAGTACGTTTCGAGCAGTTCGTGCCTCAAATTGAAACCATAGATCATGTCTATGATGTCCCGCTTTCTCGGCAGTATCAGTACACAGAATTTGACGCTCCTTTGAGCGATGTGGAAGCAACGTTTACGGTGTATCCGAATGGCAGTGTCGTCTTGTCAGGAGCATTAAATCACAAGCATATGATTCCCTTTAACCCAGGTCCTGAAGTGTATGGCACGGCTAACATAACAAAAAATGACGACTTGACAATGGTATCGGCGAACTGCACTTTTATCGTTCCGCCAGACGTCACATCAAGATCTCCAGTAGAGCTACCAGTCGACACCATGGAAGTTTCTTATCAGGAACAGTGTTCTGACGGTCAATTCAGCTCAGACTTAAGTGTCAACATGACTTTGCCGCCTTGGCTTGCGTCGGAGTATCCATTCAATGCAACAGATTTTTCTGTACTAGGGACTTATTCCGAGGGTATTGGAAGTATGGGAATGAATTTCACCACTGTTGTGCCAGAGATCGTAAGGTCTATGTTTCCATTCGATGTAACCGACATAACGGTAACCGGACAATACATGAACGAACAGTTGACAGGCAGCATCACATTTCACGTGATTTCCGGCCTTCCAATCTTTGATTTCAACATGGACTTCGAAGGAAACAAAACCTCTCTCTCTCTCGCGGGTGAGGGACTAGTGATCTATGGGTATTATCCAAACATTGGTTTTGAGATTAACCAAGCAATACTGGAGGGCTTACTCGCGCAATACAATAGCACTATTCCGGGACAAGGGCCGGGTTCACTTTATGAAATGACCGAGGGGATACTAGTGTGTACCCATTTGAACACAACGCTTGCTCCACACGACAGTATAGGTGCTCAGGTGGAATTTGATGTTGGCATCCACGGAGACTTTATCGAATTGATTACATACATGATTGTCATGCAGTCTTTCCCACCTTACATGCCACCTGAAACCCGTCAGCAAGTTCATGATATTATATATGCATCTTTCAATACAACGGTGAACTCCGTTGAAAGCATAAACTTCCAAATAGTATATCTGCACGATAGCGGCGAAGCCGAAATAAGAATGAGATTTGTGGATGATTCTCTCTACCTTGTAAGCAGCCTCGCTGAAATCACAAAGAACGCCACAGCCTTAGATCCTAGTCTGATCGGCCCGCTATATAGTATCATTTACGCAGTCATACCACCCAACGCAACATTTCCATACATAAGCGAAGCCCAAACACAGCTAACCTACTCGAGTAGCACAGGAAAACTGCAGCTAAGAGCAACGTCTTCTGGAGAGATTGACCCAGAAGAATACTATTATCCGACTTACCTCTTGCCTGAGGAGATGCCTCCAGAATTAAGAGAGCTATTTGAGTCACTGCAAAAAATAAGGTTATGCAACGTGACCTCCTACAATCAATATTTCACTTATAGGAATAGCGTAGGAAGTTTCAGAATGGAATATACGCTTGAGGGAGATGTCAACGCTCAAGCCAACCTTGTAAAGAGCTTAATGGTGACTTACATGAACCTAACTTCTCCTTGGCAAATAACATGGAGAGAACTGTTCCTCAATCAGACACTAATAGACATGATCAACCTTCAAATGAACTTCAATGTAGGCAATACTTCTGCCACAGGTGAGCTAACCGGAATAACGCTCTCACCGCTTACAGACCCTGTCAATGCCACCTGCTTCAAGCTTGAGAGATTCTTCAATCTCACATCAGTGGATTATGGAGACGAGCCCCCTACCGCTGGACAGCGTCTAAAAATCACAGTGAAGGGCGGAAGTAACGGAACCCATACAGTGACGCTGTTTATAGACCCAACTGACCCAGAAAAGGTGCCGGACCCAGACGAATTTGCAGAAGGAAACACAATGATATGGAACAACCAAAGCATTAGCAAACTTAAGCATTTATTGTTCAAGGTGTGGGAAGGCCACGCTGAAACAATCCATAACCCAGCATCCGTTACACAAGACAACCCATTTACGATCGATGCTAAAGAACCTGCCAGTTGCGTTTTAACCTTAACCAACGTCTTAGAGCCCGTAACCTTATGCATCAAAAACATAACGGCGCCAACAGAAGTCGGTCCCCCGCCAGGAACGTACAAGGTATTGGGCAATTACATACAAATCATAGCCGACCCAGAGGATGTAACAGCTAATGGTACAGTACGCATCTACTACACGCCAGAACAGCTATCCGAATTAGGACTCGACGAAAACAGTTTGAAAATATTCTATTGGGATGAAGCAGCCAACGACTGGAAAGCCGTAGACAGGCAGATAAATACCGCAGAACATTACGTTTGGGCAACAGTTAGTCATCTCAGTATATGGACCCTTATGGGACAGCCTACTCCAGCACTATGGGAACAACCATGGTTTTTAATCTCAATAGTTGTCATCGTCGCGGTCGTCATAATAGTTGTAATTTTCGGCTTAAGAAGGAAGAAGTAGCCACTGTAAATGAAAGGAGCCATGGCGATAAAGTAGCTTTGCATTTCATTTCGTCTATAAACTTTTTTTCTATTTTTTCAGTCAGAATAGAATAGGATCTCTTGAAAGCTTGGGAACAACACGAAATTTAAAATAATAACTTAGTATTATTCAGATTTGGATTGAGGGTGAAATGCTTGTTTAAAAAAATTCTGGTGCCTTTAGACGGTTCTAACCATTCTTTAGCGCGCGCGCGATTCTCCCGTGATCAGAGATGATCGAAGGATCATAAGGTGGCTGGCAAGGAAACACAAATCTGCAGAAAGCCCAAGACGAGACTGGCTGCGGATGCTAACACGCGAAATAAGGAGATCTTTTAAGAAGTTCAAGAAGTGGGATACAAGTATCATTTCGGACGATGAACTTGATATGCGTCTAGAGAAAATCTTCAACAAGGTCCTTGCTTTGGAAAAGCCTGCTATGAACTCAGATCACCAATAAGCGCGCGCTAAACTTTTTCGAGGAAGCATAAAAATGCCTCACGTTTTTATATTTGACACTTGCAGGTTATTGCAGACATGGAGGATTCAAAGTGGAGCGTGAAAATGCAATCCAGTACATGAAAAACCACATGACAAACAACAAGGCAATGGGTCTTCTGGCTCAGGCCGAGTTCGAGAGTTGGACGATGCGCAATTCGTCCGTTCAACCCAAGTTCTTTGATGGATGCTGGATAGCATCTCCAAAAGGATATACGGCGCGCGCGCTTACATTTCACTCAAAATGGAAACGACTTTACATTACGCGCAAAAAGGAGCCCAAATTAGCCATCATTCGTGTGTATTATCTATCTACTTAAAGAAAGGGTTAGCTAGCTAAGTCTAGGTATTTGTCTACTAAGCGTTCACTTCGTTTTAAAGCTGCTTTTCTAGTTATCTCACCTCGATTTTCGTCATGGCATTGTGGACACCCAGTTCCTCCCTTGCTTGTCCTATCAGCTACTCTAACCTTCCATTCGTGTCTTTTACTGCATATCCACCATACTTTTTTGCTACTTCCAGGTGTCACATCATAAGGAGTAAACCCTTTATTCTTCGTAGGGTGCCACTCCTTAACTAGATCAGGATAGGCGTCAGCTAAGCTTCCACTTCTTTTTAACACCGTTTTTCTGAATGCCTCCCTTCGAGTGTCAGTGGAACATATTGGACATTTACTTCTTCTTCCTGTTCGATTACTAATTGTTGCTTTCCATTCGTGTCCTTGATCGCATTGCCACCATACCTTCAGGTTGCTACCACGAGTGACTTTGTGGGGTGTGAGGTCTCGGTTCTTTGTAGGATGCCACTCCTTAACTAGTTCGGGATAATGCTCTGCCAAACTTCCTCTCCTTTGCAACACCGCTTTCCTATAGATATTACCCTTTTTTTCAGAATAGCATTTTGGACAGCCACTTCCCTTCATTGTTCTACTATTTATTCTCGTTTGCCATTCAAACCCACATTCACACAGCCACCAAACTTTTTGATCACTTCCTGGTGTTATGTCATAAGGAGTAAGGTTCCCGTTTTTGTTAGGATGCCATTGCCTGATTAACTGTGGATATTTGTCTGCTAAGCTTCCTCTTCTTTCGATTATTGTTTTTCTAATCGTCTTGCCCCAGTTATCGTAGCGACATTTTGGACAATTACTACTTTTATTAGCTCTACTGTTTATTTCGGCTTGCCATTCATGACCTTGATCACAAATCCACCAAACTTTCATGCCACTTCCAGGTGTGAACATTGTTGGTTTAAGAGGCAAATTTTTTTCATAATTCCACTCATTTGCAAGTTGAGGATATAGATGATCTAATGATTCTTCTCGAAGAGGGCTAGGTAGAAGAGATAATATCTCTTGATATTCTCGAATATTTTGAAATTGATTTAACTTGAGATATTCAGATATCTTCAATTCGTCTTCATGCTTAAACGAAGTATGTGATAATAAGTTTTTCAACAATCTCCGAATCACTGACAGATGTCGTTCTCCCATACGATAAAAAGTATCTGTCGGAGAGATTCGTCTTAACTTTTCATCTCTTATATGAAACACCTTAACGCCTTGTTTGAAAAGCGTGTTTCCTTTTTCTCTATCCCATTTTTCGCGTTCAACGTGATAATAATAACTATCTAACTCCAATCCCAGTTTATATTTGGGCAGATAGACGTCGCATTCAACATCATTTATTTTTTTTCTCCACCTTACTTCATCGAATATTGTCTTTAATTCACAATAGATTCTTAATTCAAGTCTCGAAGTTTTAGGTTTACAATAAGGACAGCTAGAACCCCTTAAAGCTCTACTACGTATCTTTGTCTTCCATTCGTGTCCACGTTCACAGATCCACCAGACCTTTATACCGCTTCCGGGAGTTACTTGGTTTGGCATCAGTTCTCTATTTTTAGTGGGATGCCATTCTTTAACTAAATCTGGATACTTGAAAGCTAAATTGTTATCTTCTCCAACCATTTGGTTAGAACAATAAGGACATCCATGACCTCTTTTTGCTCTGCTCTTTATTTCGGCTTGCCATTCATGGCCTTTGTCGCATTGCCACCAGGCTTTTAAGCCACTTCCCGGTGTTACATCATGTGGTGTCAGCTCTCCGTTTTTAGTTGGATGCCACTCCTTAACTAAGTCAGGATTCCTAAATGCAAGATTGTTCTCTTTTGTAGGATGTTTTCCAGCACAATAAGGACAACCACTTCCACTATTTCTAGTGTATATTGCTGTTTGCCACTCATGTCCCTGACTGCATATCCACCACACTTTTTTGTGACTGCCTGGAGTTACGTCATAAGGATTAATGTTTTCATTTTTGGTGGGGTGCCACTCCTTAGCCAATACCGGATTTTTAACTGCAAGATTATTATCATTTCCCACTTTGCGTCCTGAACAATACGGACATCCTTGACCACTTGTTCTTTGATATACTGTTGCTTGCCATTCATGACCTTCATCACATCGCCACCAGACTTTTCTACTACTTCCTGGCGTCACATCGATGGGAGTCAGATCGTTATTTTTAGTATTATGCCACTGTCTAGCCAATTTGGGATGAAGTTTACCAAGGTTGTAGTCTGAAGAAACCCTCAACTTAACAAACCTAGCTTATTGTATATAATAGCGCGCACTTTTATTTAGATAGCTAGTATCAACACACAATTCTTCCTATTTTCCCCCATTTTTTTACTGGTATAAGTAAGTCTAGCTAGCCCAAGCTCAAAAGAGCGCGTGCGCAATTCGTGCCTATCATCATCTAATATTTTCAACTTGATGAATTACTTTAATGGTTTCACTATGATTCTTCACATGCTCGATTAAATCAAGCCAACTGTGTGGTTGAGAACATCCATCAAAAGAATAATGCAAGACTTCCAGATAACACTTCATCATCTTTGGAGAAGGCCCATAGAAGATAATGTTATCTATAGAGCGCTCATTTGCGTTTTGTTTTAAGGTCTCTACCAGTTGGACAACATGTTCTTTGCTTTGAAGATAGGGTAGTTTTTGTTGGTTTCTAAATACTGCTATATCTAACCAATAGTTCTTGTCCGTTCGGAACGTTACATTGTAATCTTCTTTCTCTTCCTCTGGAAAGATGAATCCATATAACGCAGACAGTATTGCCCAATCAACGCCCACAGTTTTGCATTTGTTTATGAACCGAGTTATTCTGCCTGATATGTAAAGCCTTTTAGGAGGGTGAACCCCTGATTGTTTTCTAGCACTACAATATGTCACATAAAGTTTTTTCACTATTCTCTTATTCTCCTTCACATGATCTTTGGACAGACTTCAGTGACAGGACATTGCCCACATTTAGACATAGAAGCAGTGCACCAGTTTCTGCCAATATACCATGCTGGTGAATCTAATACTCCTGGAAATTCGGGATTAAGTCGTCTAGCTGCATTGAGTGCAGCAGTTGAAGTAGGTTCAGAAATAAATCCAAGCCTCTGAAAAACTCTAATTATATGAACATCAGGTTTTACATCCATATTTCGATGATCAAGGTCATCAAAGTAAACTTTGAACCATCTTTCAAGTAGCAAAATTATCATTGAAGCGATTCCTGGGCCAACTCCATGAATTCGCTCAAAAGTTGCTTTAACAGCCTTCGAACTCCTATTCTCCCATAATTCTTGTGTTTGACCATTGTATTCATTTACAATTATTTCAGACAATCCCTTTACAGTGTATGGCGCATCATTTATGTATCTAGGCTTTCTAGGGAGCTTTCTGAAAATCTCATCTATCTCTTCGATGGAAGCATTGGCAAAGAAATATGGGTCCAATTTACCAAGTTGTTTTTTTATGTAATATGGAATAGTCCAAATAACTTCAGCTTTTGTGCCTCTATCTAAGACTCCAGCCAGGGCAAAAGCAAATGGATCAGTAATGACTTCAGCCGCTTTTTTTTCAAGTACTGGAACAAGTTCTCCAGCAGTAACTTCCTTAGCGAATTCCAATAATTTCTCTACTCGAACATTCAAATCATTTGTTGGTTGACTCGAAGGTGCTTCATTATCTCTTTTGTTTTGTTCCATCAATCTTCGATCATTACTAGTCAGAAATTTTCCACAATTACCACAAAACCGATTTTCCTGGAACTCTTTATGGGAAAAAGGTTTACCACATTGTGGACAAAAGTAAATAATCAAACTTCAATTACCCCTAACTAAATGCAAGCTACAGAGATTAATAATGTTTAAAAATTTAAAACAAATTAATAGGAAAAAGTTTCCATACACTCTTTGTTGAATTATCAGACAGAGCAGTAACTGATACAACACCTTTCCTCTTTGCATTACCCCTTAACTTAGGTAAATCATTGAAAGGAAACAGGAAGGCCTCCAAGGTTTCGGTACCTCCAACTACAATACCTATCCATGCAGGAATGTTCCAAATTTTTTGGGCTGATAATATTTTTTGAGCTCCAACAGGTATCGTGGGTCTAAAAATCTTTTTCTTTTTAGATATACGAGCTTTTACTGAAATACAAACAATTTGATTTTTCGGAAATATCTTTCCTTTTAAATCAATAGCAAGCAGATCAAAACCTACGGCATTCGCTCTAACAAGCGCGCGCGCCATGTTTGGAAAGTAAATATGCGATAAAACTCTCGCCAAAATCTCCTGAATGAATCGCTTCGCTCCCAATATTGGGATTTGTTACCCAAGCTTTTTTCTGGGGACTTATTTTCGACAAAAGATCACCAAAAAAGATGTAATACTCACATTCATATTTATAAAATTAAACTAATTGAGCAAGTCGCGCGCGCGTTTGGGGGTCCAAATCCCACTCCTTCCTTCCTTGTCAAATCAATCACCTAACTCAGAACAACTGACATCTCAAACCCAAACCGTTATCTACTCGCTAGATTTCACTCTTCCACTTCGCGCGCGCGCACGTTTAACTGAAGACCACGATATTAGGGAAATGTACAAGTGTTGAGTCTAGACTCGCTTCTATAGGTTCTGCATCTTGCGGAATCTCGAAAATCACGCATCCTTCAACTGACTCTTCTTGTAATAAACGCTCATAGGCTCCCGCATCACCTACTAATTCTCTTACTTCTTCCTCTGTCGACCTACGTGAGTCATACTCTTCTGAGTGAGCGCCCGGTGGGCTCCACCGCTCGTATATATAACCTACCTCAGTAAATAACTCTCCAGAATTAACATATGGCGTTGTCTGTTCTCTAATCCAATTGTTTTGAAAACTGAAGAATAAGATTATGAATTTCATTCCAGGCTTGGCTGTAAACGTGTAATATCCGGTCGTGTAAGGCCCATACACAGCTATTTTGCTTTCTATCCATGAAGTTATAGTCAATGATAGATTATGAAATGATTCAACTTCCGGTACTGTGTCTCCTACTTTCATCGTAAGAAGAGATGCAGTGCATTCTTTGGTTGCCAAAACTTCCCCATTTTTATCCGTGATGCGAACAGTCAAGTCAAAGTCGTATTCGCCGGGGTTCCTGATCAACCGTTCAGTTACAGAAAAAGTAGAAGAACCTAACCAAAGAAGATGGTCTCCTTCTAACCTTTGCCCTTTGCCCTCGACAATTACCTCATAGTGAATATTCTTGTAGTCAGCTGAATTTTCAAGTGTCAAACACACGGAGACCGAATCGATTCCTCCCCAAAGCTGTAAACTAACCTTTTCAACTGTTACTTCTTCGATGTTTGTAGGTGTTGGAGTAGATGAATGGTTCGAAGGGGGCAGTGTCGACAGGTAAAATGCCACAACCAAAATGCAAATTGTTATCGTGGCTATCACAATAACAACTGAAGTTTTCACAATACTTCCCTATACAGCTATTTCTCTTCTAGGATTTAAGTTGTATGGAATATTCTTCTATAGCTTTACTCGCTTTTCTTGGATTTTGGGTTTGGGATTATCTTTTTATTATTGAAACGACGGCTCGGGCTAGCTAGGTACTGAATATCCATTTCTTTTTTCATATTTATAATAAAGAAACTTGCCTTTCAGTCGATTTTTATGCCGTAATTTGGTGTACCGTCATGTATTGGCACAACTTTTATGGAGAATGGTCGCGCGCGCTAGTAAGACCCCGTCAGTTTCTGGGATCAGAGAACTTCGCAAAAATTGCATCTGTAGTACGTGGAACAAGCGGAGAATATGTAAGTGCTGGAAAGAACTCACACTTTAAAGTGCCCATGAGAATCTCAGACTAGTATTTACACACTAATATTTACGCGTGCGCTCTCCAGCTCTAAGAGAGCCCCTCAACTCTCTTACGTATCTAGGGTTCAAAGTAGAACTCGGTGTGAATCTCTTCGCCTGAATTTTAAAAGCTAGATCAACTTCTAATCCTGGAACGTTTGTCTCAGTCCATGTTGCTTGCAAGTCAATTCCTCTGTCTCCTGATCTTCCAGTCGCGCGCGCTAGCGTCAGAACCAATAGTTACGTTTCCACAAGAGGTGGCGAACTTAGGGAAGCAAAATACGTCATAAACGCTGAGATTCGAAAATTCCTTGAAGAAATCACGCCTCACCTGCAGTTTCCATCTTCCTTTAGAGACCTAGCTATCATTCACTGGGTAATATACGAAGCAATCGCATATAAACTGAAGACGATAGTTGAAGTTACCATCCAAGATGAAGTATTAGCGGAATTGGGAAGCCAACCTGATACAATAAAGAATGAGCTCAATGATCTTTTGGATCGATTGCATTCAGCAAATGTTGTGCACGAAATAAGGAGAGCTTCTGGTTTCGATACAGAACTGACAGCTCGCGCGCTAGTGTCTATTCAAAAAACATCAGTAAAAACTAGCTAAACAAGAAGCAATAGGAGTGCTCTCAAACTTTCGTTGTCGTCTACAAAAGCTTAAACGTTAGTTCACTATATCTTTATTCGGTATATCAATATCGCAGTAAAGCCAAAAAAAAGTTGGGATTACGGGAGATATCTCCACTATGCCTAAGTTCCTCCAAACTGTAGTATTTTCCCCTGAACTGTTGTATTCTCATCTTATCTTTCTGAATAGTTTTTCGTGATATCTATGAAGCGAAATACAAGCAGAAAA
>Ga0209978_10000685_pt1 | contig 13273 bp, 13 predicted proteins | sample BentaG_FD_182805 | JGI IMG/M metagenome (GOLD analysis project Ga0209978, IMG submission 182805) | Deep subsurface microbial communities from South Atlantic Ocean to uncover new lineages of life (NeLLi) - Benguela_00093 metaG (SPAdes)... | ecosystem: Environmental > Aquatic > Marine > Oceanic >...
ATTAAATCTATTTGGCTATATATGTTGCTAATAATATCTTTTGAATTATGAATATTTTAAAACATCGTCTGTTCTTATTATCTCTCTATTACTATATACTACAAATTTTAATAATTTAATATTTATACAAAAATATACAATAAAAAAGGGACACAATAGTGTCCCTTTTTTATTGTTCTAAAATGAACTTAACTACTAAGCTTATTATTAACTGGCAGTGCAATCAACGCCAATCAGATCTGTTGTATCATCCGCAGAAGTCCATTCACAATTTGGTGATGTGCCTATTGTAGCGCTTTTAATACTAACTCCCGTAGTTGAAACAATTATTGTAACATAGTATTTAGTTTTATTTCCTACCGCGTCAGCTAAAGTTATAATTGCATAATATGTTTTATCAGCACCGCCTGCATAAGTAAGTAAACACATAGTAGTGCAATCAATTGGGCATGCATCTCCTGAACAAGTGTCAATAGGTGTCCAACATGTGGCTAAACAACATTCGTCAACTGGATCTCTATCATAGATATCTATAGTCCAACTTGCCAACCCAGAACACTCCCCGTATTCACAGCAGTCTGTAGCTACTGCACAATCCGTAGCAGCAATTACATTAGACTTAAAGATTACTTCAAAACCTTCGCAGACACAAGCTTTGGAAGTTATTTTAATCCAATCAGTGGGAGCAGCATCATCAACGGTGTAAGGATATTTGCAGGGAGCACAGGTATCACAAGTAATTACATAAATGTAAGCTTCATCACAATCTCCAGCAAATAAAACTGTTCCGGTGTAGGTTAATCCTCCATCTGCTGTATACAGTACTACTTCTTCTGCAGAAGATGGGACACCATCAGGATTGTCCTTTAACGCTGCGCCAACAAATACTGATACTGGTTCGGTTGGAACTGCAAAGGTGACAGTAATTGTTTGGGAACCTGCTTTAATGTAATTTTTGCCTGCAACTGCTGCTTGTGATGTAACTGCAACTGTCGGGCAGTCTGTTGCTACTGGGTCTGGGTCTGGGTCTGGGTCTGGGTCTGGTGTAGTTCCAGTTCCAAGACAGCCAACAAGCAAGAAAGATGACACTGCAACTACCGTAAGTACTAATAATAATTTCTTCATTTTTATCTCCTTTCGTTTTTTAAAAAGAATCTGTTATTATTTAATTTCGCGAAATTAACTAAATCAATTTCTGTTTTAAAATAGCTTCTTAATCTTTTTACTTACGATGGGAGCTTTTTACTCCTTTTTATTTCGTAAGCACTCTCCGCATCTCGACCTGATGCAGGTTAAGAAACTACCACTTGTTATCAATTTACCAATTAACCGATTGGCCAATCTACCAATTAAAGATGCAAGATACAAGTTGCGAGGTACGAGTATTTCACCCCCACCTTATCCTCCCCCCTCAAGGGGGAGGAAACTGTCTATTAGTTAGCCGGTTAACCGTTAGATAGTTAACTAGTAATATCAATTTATAAATTTTCAATCAATTAACAATATAAACAACAATAGATATACTTAATTATATACTAAATACTAATTTATAATACGATAAAAGTCAAGAAAAGTTTCAGTTTTAAATAGTTTTTAGTTTTTGGTTTATAGTTTTTAGAAATAGAAAATTGGTTTTCAGTTCATTACAAGAACGTATATTGATCCTCTTTACTTTCTCTGTCTTCTATCTTCACTATATACTATATACCATATACTAAATACTGTTTATTGTTTATTATATTCGACGTGTTAGATAAAAAATCCTTCTTTTTGGGAAAAATTTTTGCAAATTTTTTAATTTTCAAAGAACTTTTTATATTTCTATTTAAATAATATATAGACGTAATGTATCGTATCCGTTTAATTTCAGCACGGCACACCGTGCAGCTACATTATTAATTTTCCGGTGGTGGTGGTGCCTCTCCTTCCGGTGAAGTAGAGGTCGTAGGTGTACCACCAGTCTCTGTAGGCGCTTCTCCTGCATCTTGAGCGGGAGTTTCTCCCACTTCTACAGGACTTTCTATCGATGAACTGGGCAGAGTCCCGCTATCTGAAGCTGCAGAAGGCTTTACTGTCCCACCCGGTTCTGTTTTTGCGGTGCTAATTTCGGTTTCCAGACTATTTTGAATCTTTTCGCAAATTTCTCCCACATTCTCACTGGTCTCTAAAGCATTTATAAATATTTGAGAAATTTCCTCTGAAGATAATCCTGATTCAATTGCCAGTAAGCTTAAATAGCTCAGCTCTTCACTTATCTCGGAAATCTCTATTATACTTTTGCCTTCGGCGGTTCCCGTTTTTACCAACCAGGATAGAGATTCATTAGGAACATCGTTTTCCAGACTATCGGCCAATATTTTAATCATTTCTTCCCCGCCATTAATCTCCAAACCCTCTTGTTGGGCCTCATTTAAGATTTCATTAGCTTTCTTTAAATTCTCTGCTTTTGCAGAGAGTACCGAAATTATTATAGTCTTATTTACATTCTTGGCAAATCCTTCGTTTACTTTATTAATTAAGGGTTTAGTGGGTAAGTTTTTCTGTTGGGTTTCTAGTATAACATCAAAGACTTTCTTCATGCTATAGGCGTCCAATGATTTTTCTACGCTATTTTCAATAATTCCTCTGGTATCCTCAAAAAGTATTCCGGATTCAATTAAATTCTGTGCACTTTTTAAAAGCATAGTAGTTTGAAAGGCTGAATAAGTGGATGAGGAATCCAAAATATTTCTTAGTTGCTCTAATTGTTCGTCAATGGTTGCTGTTTCTGCGGAAAAAGCAAAAGAAATAATAAAAATTATAAGCGCGAAAATTATTAAAGTAGATATTAAATTGTTTTTAATTTTGTTTTTTGAGAACATAATTTAATTCACCAATTAGATTAGTCGTTAGTATTAAATATAAGATAATTCAATTGACTAATTCACCGATTAAAGATAAAAGTTACAAGTTGCGAGTATTTCACCCCCACCTTAATCCTCCCCCCTCAAGGGGGAGGAAACTCGCTATTCAGTTAGCCAGTTTCTCAACTATATTAGTTATCGTAATTCTTTTAGCGGGCTCGATGAATCGAGCCCCTACATCTTAAACGCGATACGCAATACGCGATATGCGATACGAAATTAGGTAGAGTTACAATTATTTATTTCCAAAATAGCATTTTTATTGCCAAATCCGTCTTTAACATAACGAAGTGCATTGGGATCGGGAAACCACTTTTCCCCATCCAGCACAAACATATACTCATATCTGCCCGGTTCTAATTTAAGGGTCCCGGTCCAGATACCGTCCCCCTCGGGGTCTTCTAAAAGATTCGCCTGTGGGCTCCAACCATTAAAATCACCGGCAATTGCCACAGTGTGAGCTTTGCTATCATTTATCTTTAAAGAAAATTGTACTTCAGCTGAACAGATAGGATAAGTATCGGGTGTATTAAAAATAAAAGTAAAAGCAAAAAATACGATTAATGCTGTTACGGCTGCTGCGGCTGCTAAACGAAAAGAAAACATAGATTCCCACTTTCGTGGGAATGACAGACTGGGAATAGAAATTCGCTTTTTGATGCGGTCCATCCAGGAAGATTGTATCTGAATGTCTTCTTGCGAAATCTTAGCCATTATGCTTTGAGTAAAATCTGCCGGTGCGGGTTGAGGCGATAAAGAATTCAAAGAAGTAATTAACTCTTTTATGCTTTGATATTCTTTGTTGCAGGTCGGACAAGATTTCAAGTGTTTATCGACTTGTTTGTCCGTATCCACATCGAGTGTTTGATCTATATAAGGATTTAATAATTTTTTAATTTTTTGACAGTCCATTTTTAATTACCTTGTTTACGGTTTTCGGTTGTGAGTTAAAAATTGCTCGTTTGTATAATATAATACGAAAGTATTGGGTAAAAGTTTCAAATTGAATTAGTATATTTGTCAATTAGTCGTTAGTATTTAGTTTTTTAATTAAACCCATTATCATTCTACTTATTTCGTCAATTTCATTTAATATTTTATTCGCTTTTTCACTGTTTAGATATCTTAGATGAGAAGAAATAATAATTTGAGTAGTGAGTTCAGCGCAACTTCCTAAAGAGATATATAAAAATTGTCTATATTCCTTATTATGGAACCTGGTAAATCCTTCTGCTATATTTGAAGGAATTGAAACAGCTGACCTTCTTAACTGACTTGTCAATCCGTATGTTTCTTCCTTAAGAAAATTTTTGGTTATTATATACATTTCTTCGACTAATCCGATGCTTCTTTTCCATATATTTAAATCCTTATAACTTTTTATTTTCATAATATGATTTCTTCTTTCTTATTTTTTTAATCTGTTTGCTAAATACTATTCACTAACGACTAACGACTATTTTAACTGGGTAATCGGGTAACTGGACAACTAAATACTAGTTTCCAATATTTTCTTCAATTGTTCGCGGGCGCGGTAGAGACGCACCTTTACAGTTCCAGGTGGTAATTTAAGAATATTGCCTATTTCTATATAAGAAAGATCTTGCAGGTGACGCAAAACTATCACTTCTCGATATTTTAAAGGTAGAGAATAAATGGCTTGTTGAACTGCCTGAGCATCTTCTTGTCGGGCCATGATCTGTTCCGGATTATTGGTTAAATCTTCAGGTTGAGGATAAAATTCCGAATCATCTGTTTCTATTGGAGTATCCAGAGAGACATAATTTAACTCTTTTTTCTTTAATCTATCCCTGATGATATTTAGAGTAATCTGATAGAGCCAGGTAGAGAATTTATAGGAAGGATTGAAACGGGCTAAAGATTGATAAGCTCTCATAAATGCCTCTTGAGAAATGTCTTCAGCTTCGTGAGGACTATTGCTCATTCGATAGGCCAAATTATAGACCATATTCTTATAGTTATCTATTAACCGGGAAAATACCTGGGTATTTCCCAGGAGACAGGATTCTATTATTTTAAGATCGTCCATTAGCAATTCACCAATTTTCCAATTTACCGATTGACCAATTAAATTAGTCGTTAGCATTAAAAACAAGATATAAAATAATATAATTGATCGATTTTCCGATTCACCAGTTACCAGTCAGCTATTTAATATAGCAACCTGGCACTCAAGTTGAGTGCCAGGTTGAATCACACAGACACGATGCATCGTGTCTCTACAATAGAGATTGCTGCGCTCGTCTTTGGCAAGCTAACAATAACAGAAAAAGATAGATTCCCATTTGCATGGGAATGACAGAAAAAATAGACGGGTTGGATAAATCCAAACCCTACTTCATTAAAATTCAAAACTTTTTATTTCGTATTGCACGGTGCATATGAGGGCCTATAGCAATACGCCCCTACTTCTTCTGACTTCTTTACGCGATGCGCAATACTCGATATGAGATACGAGTTAGACTTTTGGCTTCTTTTTTTTGCAAGATACGGATTTATTCTGTCTCCTAACTTCTGACTCCTGGAGTCTATTTTCTTCACTATATACTATATACTACATACTATATACTAATTTTTTAACTTGGGGGACAGTTTTCACTTATTGCATCGATTCTCTCTTCTGCAAGATTAGACCAGGAAGTGCCAGGGTAATTATCTATTACTAATTGATAGGCATCGATTGCCTCACACCATAGTTCGAGTTGTTCATAACACCAACCAATCTGATACTGGGCATCCGGAGGAATTTCATTACCACTACTCCAGGTACTATCGGGATAATTATCTATTATTAGTTGAAAGGCAGTGATGGCATCATTCCACTGCCCAAGTTTTTGGCCATAACACCAACCGATATAATATTGAGCGCAAGGGGCAATAAGCCTTTCTGATTCACCTGGCCAGGTAGAATCAGGATAATAATCAATGGTTAGCTGAAATTCTAAAATTGCCTGATTATAATTCTGGGCCTGATAATAGGAATAGCCGATATAATATTGAGTGGGAGCAGAATAATCGCTCTCGGGATAGTTTTCGATAACTTTATTAAATTCTATAACTGCTTGCTCAAAATCGTATAATCTTCGATAGCTATGACCGATATAGTACTGGGCATAATCATGAAAAGGGCTATCTGGATAATCATTGATAACTTTTTGATAATCGACAATTGCATTATTATATTCACCGCTTGAATAATAACAATTACCCATACCCAACTGAGCATCATCTGCCCATATACTATCGGAGTAATTAATGAGCAATTCATAATATTCCAAAAGGGCTTTACTGTAATAACCAAACTTTTTTTCATTTATATAGCCAATATAATATTGAGCATCATCAGCATATTGACTGTCAGGGAAGTCATTAATTAATTGTTGAAAGGCGGTGAGAGCATTTGTATATTCGCCTGATTCGTAATAGATAATTCCTCCATCAAAGAGATACTTGTCATCAACTGCCCGAACAACGATGGGATTGCCATTATCAATCAGAGTAACTTCATCCTTTTTTATTACAACACTTAATATTTTATAAGTAATATAACTTTCTTTGGTAATAGTTAAAGTTCGCGCACCTATTGCTACTTCATCTATCCTGAAGTAGCCATCTGTATCGGTGAGGGCGGTATTGGTAGAGCCAGTTATACTGACCAGGGCTCCTTCTAAGGGACGATTTTCTCCTGTTATGATCTCCTCATAAATATAACCTTCAACCGAGCCCTTCGAGAGCGGGGAAGATAAGCAACCAGTTAATAGCAGGAGGGAAAAAGATAGTAATATTAAAAAAATGACAGGGGACGGTCCTTTGTCATTTTTTATCTTTTTGAAATTTTGAATTAATAATAACAACGATAAAAGCCTCCATTTTTAGTTAGCCAGTTAGCCTGTTTACCGGTTAAGATTAAGATAAAGACCAGTTGACCAGTTAATTTATTGAACCGGTTGGTCGGTTTACCAGTTTACCAGTTACCTGGTTAAATGCAAAATATTTAATTCAATTATCCGGTCTATTAATTAATTATTTGACCAGATAAAATAGTTTTTATTTCAATAATTTTTTAAACTTTTCCACCGAAAGATCTGTATCTCTTAAAATACTATGAAGAACCTTGAGGTGGATAATCTTCCCTGTATGATAGGCACAGTTACTCTTTTACCAGTTCTATTTTTAAAAATTTTATGACTTCCACTTTGCCGAGCAAGAAAAAACCCTGCCCGTTTCAGTGCTTTAATTACTTCGACAGCAATTACCCGCGGTAACCTTTCCATCATACAGCCACTTCCAGAGAGGTAAGGCTAACGGACTGTGCTTGAGGAACTTCTTCTCCACTATCTAAACGATCATTCACATGAAGACGAATGGCATCTTTAATATTCTCTAAAACCTCTTCATATGTATCTCCTTGAGTATAACACCCCTGTAGTTCCGGACAGAAGGCAAAATAACCTTCCTCGTCCTTCTCAATCACAATAGAAAATCGATATGTCTTCATATTTATATTTATCTCCTAATAATCCTTAAAAAAATAACAGGGGACGTCCTTTCATATGAGGGCGTATTGCTATACGCCCCTACAGTTGCATAGACAGGCGGGCCTGTTCCCCGTTTTCACGGGGACAGGCTCTGTGAAAACGGGGAACGCCTGTCCTACGTTTGGCAATTACTAAACTAGGTAACTGGTTAACCGGGTAACTGACAAACTAATCTTTATTTATTTTCTTTAATTCTTTTTCCGCTTCTTGCGCGAACTCCGATTGGGGGGCAAACTCAATCACTCGGGAAAGGAATTCTCGAGCTTTTTCTTTTTCACCTATTTTATCATAAGATAATCCTAAATAATAGTTAACCTCTACACTATCTCTATAAGGAAAAATGCTTTCTGCTTTTTCCAGATGTTCTATAGCTTGGAGATAATCTTTCATCTGATAATAGATAGACCCTATCCGGGTATTAAGATAAATATAAATCCCCTTATTTTTACTTTCCGATACCGCATCCAAAGATAAAGCTTTTAAATAATATTTCAGGGCTTTATCGTAATCATTAATAAAAGGGACTATGCTTCTTACTTCATAGATATAGCCTAATTTGAGATAACTGTTTAAATTTTCCGGATTGTCTTCAATAATTTTTTCGTATTTAGGGATAACTTGTTCTGATATTTTGTTAGCCTTTCTATAAAGACTGTAAGCTTTAAAAATATTTTTATTGTTATATTCTATAATCCCTTTTTGCAGGTAACATTGCCCCAGGTAATAGTAACTCTCTGCATGGTTTTCGTCCAATTCAATTGATTTTTCAAATTCAATTATAGCTTCGTCATATTCTCCCTTGCTGAAATAGGACATCCCTACCCTAAAAGGGGTCTGGGGTTTGGGCTGTGGTTTGGGCTGATGTTGGGGCTGGGATTGAATCTGGGCAGTAGGTTCCTTATTTTCGGTAATAAATCCTGAAACGACAATCGCTACACGAGGATTAATCGGGTCGTTAGACTCCACATAAATTCGCTTGGTAAAGCGTCCTATCATGTCCAGGGAATTAACCGTAATCTTTAATTCACCCTCTTCTCCCGGATTAAGTTCCTTAGTAGAAATTAGAGGGTCAATACAGGATTCACAGCTAACCTTGGTTCCCTTAATAATTAAAAGTTCATCTCCCAGGTTTTCGAATTTAAAGATATGAGTAGGAAGCTCATCGGGAGTAATTTCTCCAAAATCCCAGGATTCTTCCGGAAAGTAAATAGAGGGACTCGAACCGGCCAGGGCAATAGTTGTAGCGTCAAACAAAAACAAAGGTAAGGCTTGAACCATAAGAATAAAAAGCAAAGAAAAAGCAATATAAATCATTGAAGAAAATATTTTATTTTTTTTACCTGTATTATGTTTCATATATTTATTTGTCATATCTCCTTCTTTTTCTCTAATTTCTAATCTTTTTGATTATATAATAGATACCCTCCTTTTGGCAAATCATAAAGTTAACCAAAGGTGCCTGGCACCTTTGGTTAACTTTGTTAGTGTAAACTTTAGTGGGGTAGTTAGAAGAAAAAATATTATATATTATTAATACTTTCTTTTGTTAGTAATAAGACAAGTAACAAGAGAAGGATTGTAAAAATATAGAAAAAAGGTGTAGACTTACCTATATACAAAACAAACCCTTTAAAAAAGGAGGTAAGCTACACCCGTGGATACTATAACAATAACTTTCCCTGAGGTCAAGGTTAAAATACCCATCAAGGATCTAACCTTTGATATCTTAGAAAATATGCTCTTTGAAATATTACAGAATATAGCTCGTAAGGTATTTGAAAAAGCCCTTACTGATATAGATGATTACCTGCGTAATAAGAGAGAAAAGTGGCACTCAAGTAATCTTAAGAGCTAATAATGTTGAGTAGCGTTCAATATATACTTGAGTGCCACTTATTCCCGTGCCCGTTATAAAGAAAGATGTGGTAAAGCTCACTACCTCTTAGATGAAGTATTAAACATAAGTAAGAACCAGAGAATAAGCCTATGCCGGGCCAGGATAGAATACTTCCTGGCCAGTCTTTCTTCTTACCGGGAGGTAGTAACCCAGGCCAGACTCTTACTAGGTAATTTTCGTTCACATGAATCAATAAGAAGAGGAGTAATAAAAGAGGCCAAACTAATTGTCGAAAACCAGAAGAGAAAATTACAAAAGATAATAAACTTAGAGTATAAGGAAGGCGATCCTCCCGATACTGCCTACATGGAAGCAGATGCTACCTTTATCACCTTACAGAAGAAAGGTAAAGAAAAAGGAGGAAAGCTGGAAGTAAAACTGGGTGTAGGCTATACCGGCAAAGAAGCCCGTTATTCTAGCGGTAAATCCAAAAGACTAAAGGAGAAATTCACCTTTGTCGGTATAGGGAAAGACTTTATGGAAAAACTAAGTCTTTTAGCAGAAGAGAAACTCTCCCTCTCCAAGGCAAAAAAGATCCTCTTCGGAGGAGATGGAGATTCCTGGATAATCTCTTAGAGTAGGTGATTACTTCCCTTCTGCTACCTATCTACTCTGTTTTTATCATCTCTTTAAGAGATTAAGAGAATGTCTGGGAAGAAGGAAAGAAGAACAGAAGACCATAAAAGATCTACTTCTATCCAATCAGATAGATAAGGGTTTATTAAAGATAGACCAGCTAATTAGAAATTCCTATGACCTTAAAGAGAAAGATAAACTAACTAAATTCTATACCTACATCTCTCGCAATCGTCAAGGGATTACCAATCAGGTTATCCTAAAGGACCAAGAGATACAGAGGACTGGGGCAATAGAGTCAAACATAAATAAGGTGATTGCCTCTCGTTTTAAAAAGAAAGGGATGAGTTGGAGTAAAAAGGGAGCTCTCAGCCTCCTAAAGATAAAAGAGACTATCATAAATGGAGAATGGGACGACTGGTGGGAGAAAGGGAGAAGACAGAACATCAAGATAAGTAAATTTAATCCTCCCTTACCAGCCTCCTATTTTAAGAAAGAGGCAGAATCTTCTCCTCTTATCGAGGTAACCATACCTGCTCTTTCCGGACCGGATCAGGGTAAGCCCTGGGTAGGTGTTTTGCGTAAACTCTCGGAAGTAGGATATTATTAATCAGTTAAAAAATATTTAAGAAAGTTGATAGTAATGTATTATCATAACTTAAATAAAATAAGGACAATTATGCTTATTTATACAAATAATAAGCTATAATAAAACAAGGGGTAGGTCTACTCAAAACCAGATTATTTTTTTCACCAAAGAAAACTACCCCCAAAGAGTTGACACAGACGTTAACTTTTTTATATTTTTGTAAAAAATAAAAATGTGTTATACTTATAAAAATATTTACAGTACGGGGTGATAGCTATAAATATATCAATCAGAAAGATTCCGCTGCCAAAGATATTAGACCGTTATATTGTAAAGGAAGTAATTAGTTTTGTTGCCCTGGCAGTTGCTGCCTTGACCATTATGCTGGTAATGGAGACTCTTTTTGAATTAATGGAAATGTTGATTAATAAAAAAGTGGCCTGGCAATATATTGCTAAGTTATTAGCCTATCGCCTTCCGGCATTCTTGGTAGTGACCTTCCCTATATCTTTGCTTGCCTCAAGTGAACTGGCTATTGGCCGCCTTTCCACAGATGGAGAAATAACCGCTATGAGAGCAGGAGGAATAAGCTTACGCAGAATAATGATCCCCTTTTTAGTTGCTGCTTTGGCCATAAGTATTTTGGCTTTTATAATTAATGATTACATCGTTCCTGAAGCAAATCATATCTCACAAAATATTATTAGGGAAATTGTGTTAAAGAAAGGCCCACCCCATATCAGGAGAAATGTGTTTTTCCGTGATGCTGAAAACCGCTATTTTTACATCAATCGATTTGACGAGAAAAATATGATTATGCAGGATATTATGGTTTATGAACTTACCAGAGAGAAGTTCCCTCGAATGATAACGGCTAAAAAAGGTACGTGGGTTACCGATACCTGGAAACTGGAGAATGGGACCATTTATAATTACGATGAAGAAGGTAAAATTACCTACGAAATGAGTTTTACTAATATGGATATTATCGTCAAGGATGACCTGGCTAAATTCTTCAAAAATCAGAGAACTCCTCAGGAGATGAGTAGTAAAGAGCTAAAGCAACAAATAGATATTTTACAACAAGCGGGAGCAGATACTAAAAATTTTAAAGTAGACCTCTATTTGAAATATTCTATTCCCTTTAGCGGTTTAATCTTTGTCCTGCTAGGGGTACCTTTGGGTTTACGGGTAAAACGGGGGAGCAAGGCTACTGGAGTGATTATCAGTATTGTCCTGGTCTTACTTTATTATATACTTCTTTCTACTACTCGATCACTAGGCAGAGGAGGAATATTCAGCCCGATTCTGGCAGCCTGGTTTCCTAATATGGTTTTTGGTCTTTTGGGAGTATTTATTATGCTTGGGTCAGAGAAGAAGTGAATTAGTCGTTAGTGAATAGTGAATAGTCGTTAATAAGAAATACAGTATGCAAGTTGCAAGTTGATTCAGTTAACCATTTAACCATTTAACCAGTTGACCAGTTAAAGACGAGAAATACAAAGCGCAAGATGCGAGATAAATTCGTCGTTAGTATATCGTATCGAGTATTGCGTATTGCGTCAAGAAAATCAGGATTCAGGAATGAATATGCGATGATATACCGCGCATTAAGTAGGACAGGCGTCTCGTCTGTCTATGTAATATGTAAATGTGTTTGATTCATCGAACCCGCAAAAAAGTACAAATTTTTGTCATTGCGGGGAGTAAAACGACCGAAGCAATCTCAAACGGGGATTGCCATGCTCTGATAAATCAGAGATCGCAATGACATAGAATAAAGTAGACTATAAACTGATAACTGTAAATCGAGAACGGGAAACTCGGAACCTGTTTGTCTAGACAGTTCAATTAATCATGTAATCATTAAGAGGACATTTTGATTATGATAGTAAAAGTTGCAAAAAACGCAGTAATTTTTTTAATATTATTTATAATGATTTTGACGCTAAATCTGGGTAACTTAAATGCTGGGTTTTTCCTGATATCTTTTGCACAAGAGGCGGGGGAAACAGAAGAAACCGGTGAGACGGTCGAGACAGAAGATACTCAAGAATCGCTGGTAACCGAAGAAACTGTAGATATAGAAGAAACAGTAACGGAAGAAGAAGTAGAGGCAGAAACAGAAGAAGAATTAGATATTTCATTAAAAGCTAATTCTATCACTTATGAAAAGGTAGAAGGCGAAGACTTAGTTATCGCCAAAGACGAGGTATTGCTTAAGTATCAGGGTATCGAAATAAAAGCTGATTATCTAAAAATTAATTTAACCACCAACCTTCTTTTTGCCGCCGGAGAGGTCTATTTCCTACAAGATGAAACAAAAACTTACTGTGAAGAACTTTCTTATAATTGGAAGACAGAAAAAACAATTTTCCTCCGATTAAAAGGAGAATTAACCGGGGAAGGCATAAAGGGAAAAATGTATTATCGTGGAGAGAAAATGGAAAATTTCCCCGATACGGTAGAAATTGATGATGGAAATTTCACCACCTGTGAATTAGAAGAACCTCATTATCATATTGTCGCCAAAGAAATGATTATCTATCCCAAAGATAAAATAATTGCCCGTAATATCTCCTGGTATGAAGGAAAAATTAAAATTATTACCCTCCCCTATTTCTTAATTTTCTTAGACCGTAAAACCCAGAAGCCCATTATTCCTAAAATAGGGCAAAATAGCACAGATGGATGGTTTATAAAGACTTTTTTTAATTATTATATAGACGAGAAATCTTATGGCACCCTA
>Ga0209978_10000687_pt1 | contig 13257 bp, 16 predicted proteins | sample BentaG_FD_182805 | JGI IMG/M metagenome (GOLD analysis project Ga0209978, IMG submission 182805) | Deep subsurface microbial communities from South Atlantic Ocean to uncover new lineages of life (NeLLi) - Benguela_00093 metaG (SPAdes)... | ecosystem: Environmental > Aquatic > Marine > Oceanic >...
TATCTTTCTCCCATAGAGTACCTCAATAATTATCAAAAAGTGTTACCTATGTCCCCATCGAGTACATTCACTTGACAATGCTGCAGATGTATTTTATCATTTAATATACCAATGGTATTCCAATCCAAATAATCTGAAGGAAATAGCGAACGGATGGGCAAAACCCTTGCCGAAAAAATCATAGGTGAGCATTGTGCAAGAGAGGTTCGGGCAGGAGATTTTGCAGTAGCCAATGCACGTATCTTTTATCGAAATGCCATTAATATAGGACTGCCAGTCATAGAGTGTGGCACAGATAAGATAGAGATCCGTGATGAGAAAGATACTTGATGATGGAGGGCTGCTCTCCCATATTCAAAAATATGAGGATTTTCCACTAAAATAATCTGGTGGAGGCTCAGGTAAGATGGCTCATTTCGATAAACTCAGGGTTCCTTGGGAAGGAAAAAGAATAGAAGCTATAGACGGCAGATTATCTATTCCCGATGATCCCATTGTTCCTTTCATTAAAGGTGATGGGGTCGGACCAGAGGTAATGAAGGTAGCAAGAAAAGTGTTGGATGCAGCTGTTAAGAGAGTGTATAAAGGAAAAAAGAAAATAGTCTGGTTGGAAATATACGCAGGAGGGAAAGCCGAAGAGAAATATGGTGAGTTTCTACCCCGGGATACTTTGGAAGCAATCAGGTATTTTACAGTGGCCATAAAAGGTCCTCTCGCGACTCCCATAGGAGGGGGCTATCGCAGTTTGAACGTAAGCTTAAGACAGGCTTTAGACTTATATACGTGTGTGAGACCGCTGAAATACATCCCGGGCGTCCCCTCTGCGGTAATTCATCCGGAGAGAATGGATATGGTTATTTTTCGCGAAAATACCGAGGATGTTTATTCGGGGATCGAGTGGCCAGAGGGAACTCCTGAAGCCAAGAAGTTCATCTCATACTTGAGGGAAGAATTTGGCATCACCGTAAGGGAGGACTCGGGGGTTGGTGTAAAACCCATTTCCATCACAGGAAGCAAAAGACTAGTGCGAAAGGCTCTTCGGTATGCGCTGGAGGAGAGTAGAAAGAGTGTAACCTTAGTGCACAAGGGGAATATAATGAAATATACCGAGGGCGCCTTCAGAAATTGGGGATACGAGTTAGTCAAAGAGGAGTTTGATGATAGGACAATTACGGAAAAAGAGCTCCTGGAAAAATACGAGGGCAAGGCGCCGGAAGATAAGTTAATAATTAAGGACCGCTTGGCCGATAGTATGTTTCAGCAGGTGTTGACCCGGACGGATGAATACGACGTCATTGCCACCTCTAATCTGAACGGAGACTATCTTTCTGATGCCTGTGCTGCCCAGATAGGAGGATTAGGACTGGCCCCCGGGGCTAACATGGGGGACTATTTAGCTCTTTTTGAAGCCACCCATGGTACTGCTCCCAGGTATGCGGGTATGGACAAAGTGAATCCGGGATCGATGATACTTTCCGGAGGGATGATGCTCCAGTATCTGGGATGGAAAGAGCCCGCAGACTTGATCCGGAAGGCTATGACCGAGACAATCAAGGAAAGAAAGGTTACCTATGATCTGGCTCGGTTAATGGAGGCGGTTGAGCCCCTAAAATGCTCGAGGTTTGGTGAGGCTATTATTGAAAACCTGGGTTAAATAGAATATTTAAGAAAATTTGCATGTGAGGAGGTTGGCAATAAGAATTAACCTATCCAAAAGTCGGAAGTTCCTACCTAACTTGCAAGTAACCTCAAACGTTTCGAAAAAGAATCCTAGGAGAATGATCGAGTAGTGAATATTGGAGCAGTGGATACGCGGGAAATGGGAAGGTGATTTCTGATAGAACCAACTCAGTTTGGGTTTGGAGGAGTAACAGTCAGAATTTGCCTGGCTTGTTCGGGATAGTGGGCAATGAAGCGAAGTTCATCATGGGTGAGGGGTTTTTGAGTGTGTACGTTAGCGTAGCGAACTAACTCTAGGATCTCATAAGCCTCTTTTTCATCCCTAAATTCGATTTCCAGCTTCTCATAGACATTTCTGAATCCCTTAATCCCTCCATATTCTCCCGTGGTTATCTTTCTTCCCGTTTCTATAATCTCAGGTTCTCCTCTGCCTAATTCTTCAAAATCGTAGAGTTCATAGTTACGTCTATCTTTCAAGGCCCCATCGGCGTGAATTCCTGATTCATGAGCAAAGGTGTTTCCTCCCACTCCTACCTGGTTTATCGGTATGGGAACACCAAAGGCATAAGAAGCGTATTTAGCGATTTTCCAGGCTTTAGAAAGATCTACCCTCTCATCCAGAAGATTCGCCTCTTTTAGGCCGCTGGACTTCCTCAAAGCCAATATGACTGATATCAAATCTGCATTGCCTGTTCTTTCCCCCATTCCATTAGCAGAGGTATTGATATAAGCATCTACTCCCGCATCTATAGCTGCTTTGGCTCCAGCCACTGAACAAGCGACCGCCATGCCCAGATCATTGTGGCAGTGGATTTCTATGGGTATTTGGACTTCCTCAGCCAGATTCTTCACTCCGGCAGAGATAGTAAACGGGTCATCGCAGCCCACTGTATCACAGTATCTGATCCTATCAGCACCATGTTCCTTAGCTACCCGGCTGAATTTTACCAAGAATTGTTCATCCGTCCGAGAAGCATCTTCCGCATTTACCCCTAACACCTTTGCCCCTCTCTTCCTGGCCTCCTCAACAGTCTCCACCATCATTCCTATTATGCTGGGCTTGGATGGATTCGCCCCAGGATCTGATGTTACAATAACAAAATGATAGACTTAATTACTACGTGAAAATGTTAGTTTTTTGGGGTAGCCTCTGTAGAGATGGGAGAGTATCTAGAAAGCTGAGGGGAAAGCGTCTTTAGTCAAACGGATGGACTGGATGTCTTGCCCTTTCATCAAAACGCTTACCACATCAAATCGACAACTGGCTCCTTTTATGCTGCGATGAGATAGATAGGTTAGAGCCACTTTAGTAAGATGAGCCATCTTACGGCTGGATAGCGATTCCTCAGGCAGGCCAAATTCTATTGAAGTCCGGGTCTTTACCTCTACAAAGACGATACTATCTTTCTCTCGAGCGACTATGTCTATCTCGCCACTTCTGCAGCGGTAATTCGTATCCAGAATAGAGTATCCTCTTTTCTTCAAGAAGCGAATCGCGGCTGCCTCTCCCCTCTTGCCGGTTATGCGCCTCTTCTGATAGAATCTTTCCATATCATACGCTCAAATGAAGCACTGAGGGAGAGCGCAGCCAGGACTTCAGGGATAAGAGGCTCCTCTCATCAGATTTATGCGCCAAAGAGGCCAATAGATAACAAAAGCCTCTCCTACCAGATTCTCTTCAGGAACAAATCCCCAATAGCGGCTATCCGCACTAAAGTCCCTATTGTCGCCCATTACAAACAAGGAATCAGCAGGAACCTTTACAGGTCCATAATCGTCCCGAGGATAGCCTCTCATCCAATTGTCCCTGTGGATGATATAAGATTCATCCAAAAGTTTTTCATTCACGTATATTCTCTTATTTTCTATGCGAACAGTATCTCCTGGCAGTCCAATTACTCTCTTGATATAATCCTTCTTAGGATCAAGAGGATATCTAAAAACGATCACATCACCCCTGTCCACCTTATCTAATCCATAAAAAAGCTTGTAGGCCAAGAGACGATCTCCCACGTGAAGCTTTGGTTCCATTGAACCGGAAGGTATCCAGAATCCTTGCACTACAAAAGTACGTACTAAGAAAGCAAGAACAAAGGCGATAACGAGGGTTTCCAGAGTCTCTTTGAGCCAGTTTAATACTTTCTTTTTCATCTCTTCTTCTGAGTTCTGCGATAGGACAGATTGGCTCTTCTTTCACGACCACGTTTTAGTATCTCTATCTTCTTGATTACGGGCGAATGCAAAGGAAAAATCCTCTCCACACCGATGCCAAAAGAAGTCTTTCTAACAGTGAAGGTCTTCCTTATTCCCCCTCCTTTTCGGCGAATAACCAATCCCTCAAACACTTGGGTTCTTTCCCTCTTCCCTTCACTCACACTGAGATGAACGCCGACTCTATCGCCGGGGCGAAAATCTGGTATCTCTTTCCTGAGCTGAGCATCCTCTACCGTTTTTATCTTTGTCTGCACGAAGAAACCTCACCTGGTACTAAGAAACTTTACTTTTCATTTTTCGATGATATTTTTCCACTTTTGATGCTTTACATAGATAGAAAGTGGAGCACGGAGAGATTCAGTTCCCTCTCCGTTTGATCCTCTTCACGAGATCCTTCTCCTCTGGCCTCAGTTCTATTTGACCTAAGAGATCCGGTCGCTTTTGAAAGGTCGCTTCTATCCTCATTTCTCTGCGCCATTTTTCTACTGCCTGATGATTACCGGACAGGAGCACCCGGGGAACTTTCCAGCTTCTGAATTCTGCCGGTCTCGTATACTGCGGATAATCGAGGAGTCCGTCATAAAAAGAATCTTTTCTGGCAGAGTCCTGACACCCCAGAACTCCGGGAAGCATCCTGGCGGTAGCATCAATCACTACCATAGCTGCCAGCTCTCCTCCGGTAAGAACATAATCCCCCACAGAGATCTCCTCATCTATAAGATGCTGCCTTACTCTCTCATCCACACCTTCGTAGTGCCCACATATTAAAAGGAGACACCTCTCCTTAGCAAGCTCCTGAGCCTTTTTCTGAGTGAAAGTCTCTCCCTGGGGAGACAAAAGAATGATTTCGGGTGAACATTTGATCTGATTTCTTATTGATTCAACCGCTCGAAAGAGAGGTTCCACTTTCATAATCATACCCCCGCCCCCACCGTAGGGAACATCGTCCACCGTCCTGTGCCTGTCATGGGCGAATTTTCGCAGGTCATGAAGATGAATCTCCAGGATCCCTCTCTTTTGAGCCCTTTTAATCATACTCTCATCAAAAGGATCCCTGAACATAGAAGGAAACAGAGTAAGGATATCTACCCGCATCTGTAAATCTATTCTTCCAGGATTTCCACCATCACTCTCTTTTTCAATTTGGCTGCGGCGGCCCCCACCAGTGTTCTGAGAGCATTGGCTACTCTACCTCCTTTTCCTATCACCTTGCCCATATCCTCTTTGGCGACAGAGATCTCGAGAAGAATGACTTTCTCTGCTTTTATCTCCTGGACCTTCACTTCCTCTGGACTGTCCACTATCTGCTTGACGATGTATTCAACCATCTCACGCATCTTTGCCTCCTTTCGTGCCGCTCAATCTAATTTAGTTCATTCGACGGAACGATGGCGAAGTTCAATAGTAGCTTCTTCACAGAATTGGAAATCCTGGCTCCCTTACTTACCCAGTGTAAGACCCTATTCTTGTCCACCTCCACCTTCTTGGCTCGAGGGTCATACCATCCCAACTTTTCAATAAACCTCCCTTTTACTGGGGAACGAGAATCTGCCACCACTATCCGATATAAGGGGAGATTTCTAGCTCCTGTCCTTCTCAACCGAATCGTTACTGCCACTACCTGCCTCCTTCAACTTGACCAGCGCTCTTTGAGGATCTGGGACACCGAAAACAGCCGTTCCGGCCACCAGAATCCTCGCCCCTGCCTCTGCCACTTCCTGTACTGTCTTCTCGTTAATTCCTCCATCAACGGCGATCTCAAAGGAAAATGACCCTTTCTTTCTGAGATCTCTCAGGTTCCTTATCTTGGACAAGACCTCATGAATAAAAGACTGACCTGCGAAGCCTGGATTTACCGTCATAATGAGAACGAGGTGTATCTCAGAAAGAATACCCTCCAGGGTATCAAGAGGAGTGGCTGGATTCAGCGCGATCCCTACCTTCACCCTTTCCTTTTTCATAAGAGCGATCAGTTGGTGAGGATCCTCGCAGGCTTCCCGATGAACAGTAATCATATCGCACCCGGCCCGTGCAAAAGGGACTATCCACTGACTGGGATTAGCGACCATGAGATGCCCCTCGAAGGGAAGAGAAAACCTATCTCTCAAAGAACTAATCACCACCGGACCAAAACTGATATTGGGAACAAAATGTCCATCCATCACGTCAAAGTGAAGTAGGTCCGCTTCATCCTCTATTCTTTTGATTTCCTCGTAGAGGCAACTGAAGTCCGCTGCCAAAACTGAGGGGGCTATCTTAATCACTGATTCTCACCCGGCATTGGCAAAAATTTCTCCAACTCGCCTCAGCCTGCTTCCTTCACCATCCTGATGCCTACCAGTTCCTCTCCCACGTAAATCTTGACTTCTCCCGTCCCCGTTATAGGTGAGACTAACCATACCTTCTCCCCAGGGTCCCGCAGGCCATAGGAAATAGTTCTCGTGCCTTGAGTATCACTAAGCTCAAGCTTTACCTCCTTGGGGGTAAAGCCCCAGGGAACAGTAACAGAGGTAGTAATCCACCTGGTGGCCAATGGAGAGCGTTTCTGCTCTTCATAGAAGACACTCACCCTAAATTCGATAGGTGCTTCGGCATCAACCTGAGACCCGAGAAGAGGAGACTGGGACAGAATTATTCCTTCCTTACCAGAAAAGGGAACTTCCCTGATCTTACCTATGTTTAGAGGAAGTTTTTCCACTAGATCTATTCCTTTCCTGAGCTCTTTCCCTGTAAAATCGGGCATGTAGAACTGAGGAGTCCTTGGTCCCAGACTCACCAAGATATCCAGGCCTTCCTTTCTGGTTGAGGACGTACGAGCAGGAGGGTCCTGCGCTACAATCTGAGACTCAGCTGCCTCTGAATAGGTGTAACTTATCGAGTTAATCTTTGACCCTCTGCGAGAAAGATCGAGCTCGGCTTCCCTTAGCCTTTTCCCGATGAGGGACGGGACAACCACCACCCGCCTTCCTCCGGACAGAACCACCTCTATGGCTCTGTCCCGACGGACTTTCGCCTTGGGAGAAGGAAGCTGAGAGATAACGATATCTTCGGGAATCTGGGAGGAAAACTTTGTTCCCACCACCTTTAACCCCAGATTCTGTTCGCTGAGAACAAGAGCCGCCTCTTTAATATCCTTCCCTACAACGGAAGGAACTTCTATCTTAGCCGAAGGCACCAATATTCTCAAAGTCAAAAGACCCATCCCCAGGGCTATTCCCATTAGACTGACAAATATTCCCACCCACTTGAGGAAGGACCTTAACCACGGGGGCAAGCTTGTTCCTTCAATTCTTTTTTGGCTAGTTCAACCAATTTTGAGAACTCGCCAGGTTCCTTAACGGCCAAATCCGAGAGGATTTTTCTATTTATGTTTACGTCAGCCTTCTTAATTCCTTGTATAAAGCGACTGTATGAAAGACCCTCTTTGGCTGCAGCGGCTCGGATTCTGGTGATCCAGAGTCTCCTGAAATCCCTCTTTTTTCTCCTTCTATCCCGGTAACTACTGAAAAGAGCCTTCTTCAAAGCCTCACTGGCTAACGTATAGAGTGTACCTCTTCCTCCTCTATATCCCTTAGTTTGCCTCAAGACCTTTTTTCTCTTCTTAGAGTGGATTACTCCTCTTTTAACTCTGGTCATATGTCCCTCTTACGGTGTATTCAAAAATGGATACTTCGCACAATTTCTGCCTGAAGCTGCGGCTGAATATATGGGGGTTTAGAAGTCGGCTCATTTGGGTGCTTCAAAATATGAGCCGCTTGATTCGCTTTCTGTCCGCTGGGTCTAACAGGATGCTTTTTCGTAGTCCTCTTTTCCGCTTGGAGGTCTTCTTAGTCTTAAGATGTCCTCGATAGGCTTTGCTCCTCTTTATAGTGCCTTTCTTAGTTATCCTAAATCGCTTCGCAGCACCTCTATGGCTTTTGAGCTTGGGCATCTAGCTGCTTTTCCTTCCGCATTCTTACGTTGATTGTTGAGCAAGACCTGTTTCTAACGGGTTTGCTCTACCAGGCTGCGAGGTGTCTTGATATAGGTGCGAAGTAATATGTTTTTTCTTAGAACTACTTCGCCGATTTCGGGAGTAGATATTGCTCTAACCTTCTCCCCTTGTGAATAGGACTGGACATTGCTTTCCCTGTACCTTCTACTTCTCGAACCAACCGCTCCAGCATCTCCCTTCCTCTATCTTGATAAATCATTTCTCTGCCTCGGAATCTGAGAACGACCTTTACCTTATGACCCTCCTCCAGAAACTTAAGGACCTTCCTGCATTTTATCTGAAAATCATGCTCTCCTATCCGATAACCCAGTCGCACTTCCTTGAGGACATTGGTGTCGTGGGGTTTCTTGTTTTTTTTCCTTCTCTTCTCCTGTTGATACTTGAACTTCCCATAATCGAGTATGCGACAGACGGGTGGGTCAGCCTGAGGAGCTACCTCCAATAGATCCATCTCTCCATCTTTCGCCATCCTCAAAGCTTCTTCTCGAGGTAAGACTCCCAGCTGTTTTCCTTCAGAATCAATCAGTCTTACCCTCTTTGCTCTGATCTGCTCGTTTATTCTAATTCTTTCTTGTCTTGCGATACCTCTTGCCCCCTTTGCTCAGATTGTTATCAAATCTCGATTCTTCTTTCCTTAACCGCTTCTGTCACAGTCTGGATAAAATCTTCAGGCTTAATGTCCCTTAAATTATCTCCGTTCCTTTTTCGCGCCGTTACCGTCCCCTTTTGTGCCTCTTTCTGCCCTATAATCAGCATATAGGGAATCTTCTCTAGCTCTGCCTGTCTTACCTTAAATCCTAGTAGCTCATTCCTTAGATCCATTTCCGAGCGGACACCCTTATTCACCATCTGTTGATGAAGGTTTTCGGCAAAGGAGTTTTCCTTCTCAGTTACGGTTAATATTTTTACCTGGACAGGGGAAAGCCAAAGGGGAAAAGCTCCCCCCACATGTTCAATCAATATGCCAAGAAATCTTTCTATTGTCCCCAGCACCACCCGGTGAACCATAACCACCCTTTTCCTTTCCCCATTTGGAGCTACATACCTCAGGTCGAATCTTTCGGGAAGATTGAAATCCACCTGAATAGTAGGACCCTGCCATAACCTCCCCAGGACATCTTCCATCTGGATGTCTATTTTAGGCCCGTAGAAGGCTCCTTCCCCCTGAGCCATCTGAAAATCAAGCCCTTCCTCCCTTAGTGCATCCTTCAGGGCCTGAGTTGCCCTTTCCCAATGATCTGGCGAGCCGATAAACTCAGCTGGTCGAGTGGATAGAGTCATATGGTAGCCCAGATCAAAGGTATCCATCATAAATATAGCAAATTGCAACACTTTCCCCACTTCTTCGACTAGCTGGGAAGGAATGCAGAATATGTGAGCATCGTCCTGGGTAAAACCCCTTACCCGAAGAAGACCACGTAGAACCCCTGACTCTTCCCTCCTGTAGACAGTTCCCAGCTCAAAATACCTTAGCGGAAGGTCCCTGTAGCTTCGGACCTTCGACTTATAGATCAATATGTGAGCAGGGCAGTTCATTGGCTTGATGACCCATTCTTCATCACCGGATGAAAAAAGGTACATGTTCTTCCTGTAAAAGTCAAGGTGTCCCGACGTTTTCCACAAAGCTGCACGGGAGATATGAGGACTCATAACTAGCTGATATCCTCGTTTGAGGTGTTCTTGCTTCTCAAAATTCTCTATGATGTCCCTGAGCAGAGCCCCCTTGGGATGATATATTACCAGGCCGGCCCCCAGCTCGCTTGAGATGCTAAATAGATCTAGCTCTCGACCTAATTTGCGGTGATCCCTTCTCTTTGCCTCTTCTATCTTTCCAAGATAATCCTCGAGCTCCTTTTCAGTATAGAAGGATGTCCCATAGATCCTTGTCAACATGGGATTACCCTCTTTGCCACGCCAATAAGCCCCGGCTACGGAAGTAAGCCGGAAAAAACGCAGCTTCCCTGTGGACTCCAGGTGGGGCCCACGACAAAGATCCACAAACTCCCCCTGCCGGTAAACGGTAACTGTCTCGTCCTCAATCTCTTCCAGAAGCTGGACCTTGTAAGGTTCTTCTCTCTGCCTGAAGACTTTGGTAGCCTTCTCTTTGGTTAGGACCTCCTTTTCAATGGGAAGGTCTTCCTTAATTATCTTCCTCATCTCCTTCTGGACCCGATCCAAATTCTGCGACAAAACAGTTCCATCAATTCCAAAGTCATAATAGAAACCATTCTTGATGGCAGGACCTATGCCCAGCGTAGCTTTCGGGAAAAGCCTCTTAACAGCCTGAGCCATAATGTGGGATGCACTGTGCCTCAGGATTTCGAGATTGAGATCTCCCTTTGAATCTGTAGCTTTCATAACACACGGTCCATGTTTGTTTTGCTGGTGCCCAGTGCTGGACTTGAACCAGCGACCTCTTGCATGTCAAGCAAGCACTCTAACCACTGAGCTAACTGGGCATGGAGGCGGCACCCGGATTCGAACCGGGGATAAAGGATTTGCAGTCCTCTGCCTTACCACTTGGCTACACCGCCTGGTCTAGAGGCCTCATGAGAAGCCTGAAGTATGTATATCAAAAGAAAACACTCCTGGACAGCATCCAGGAGTTTATCCTAATAGTTCGTAACGTAGGATCACTCGGTCTTTTCAGGGGTCTCACTCTCAGCGTTCTCTTCTTCCGATAGATCTCGCCCTTCGAATTCCGTACCTCCCGTTCCGGCAGGGGTCATATTGCATTCCCCATTGAAGAAGGCACCTTCGGCAATGGTCAAATCAGAAGCCCTGATTTTGCCTTCCAAACTGCCAGATGAGAAGAGTTCCACCCTTCCGGCACAATTGATATCTCCAATAACCTTGCCTCCGATGTCCACTGCTTTAGCTGTAATGTTTGCCTGAACCACAGCATCCTCTCCAATGATAACCATCCCCTCAGTTTGAATTTCACCTTCAAATTTTCCATCAATCCTCACATTCTCCTTATCCTTGAGAACCCCTTTGAATTCAGTATTCTTCCCTATCACGCTATTGGTTATCTCCTCTTTTTTCCTGCGCATCTATCTCTCTCCTTCCTCCGCTGAATTATCTTGGGTGCAAGCTAGTCTTCCATTCAAGATAAAGACTACCCAGTACGTCATCCCAGCGGTTCTACCATAAGATCCAGAGGATTAATGGTTTTTCCCTCGAACCACACCTCAAAATGAAGATGAGGTCCCGTACTGCGTCCCGTGCTTCCCACCCTGCCTATAACCTCTCCTTTTCTTACCCAGGCACCTTTTTCCACCAGAATGCGGGAAAGATGGCCATATACAGTAGAATATCCGTACCCATCCCTGACCTTAATAGTCAGACCGTATGGACCGGACCACTCGGCGGAAGTAACCTTGCCCTGGGCCGCTGCCCTAATCTCTGTTCCCCAGGGAGCAACAATGTCGATAGCTTGATGAGATTCTCTCTTTTTTGTGAAGGGATTTCTGCGCTGCCCAAATCCCGAGGAAATCCACCCCTGCACAGGGAAAATGTTGGGAGTGGAGGCAAAAAGGTCTTTTTTTTGCAGCAGAATCTTCTCAACTTCTCCCAGAGACTCTTCCCGGCTCCTTACTTCCATCTCAAGATAATTAACATTCTCTTCGGTTCTCCCAATAAGAGCATAAGCAAATGGATATTCTTTACTAATGATGAACTGTCCCGGATACCCAGCTATGAGCCCTTCTGCAGGCGGAAGATAAATCCCCGGCCCTCCTTTCCCTAGACTTTCCCCCGTACCGGAGGCACTTTCTCCTACCCCGGCCAGAGTTCTTATTTTATCTTCCAACTCCTTCAATCTTTCCATAGTCTCTGTGAAATCTTTGACCTTCCCGGCCAGTGAAAAAATCTTGACTTTCTGAATCCGGTTTACCCTCTCCAACTCATCTAACCAGCTTGCCTTCTCCCTCAGTTGGACATAGCTATAGATAAGAAAGAGAAGAGCAAGGAGACCGAAAACAGCTCCAGTTATACTCAGAGAGAACATGAACCTGGAGATTCTTATCCGACGTACGCGCCTCAGGCAATGAGGAGGAATCCACATTAGAGTAAAGAACTTCTCCTTTTTCATGTCTCTATTCTTTCTGAGCTCCCCACAAATTTTCTCTTCCCCTTTCGAGCCTCGGGATTTTTCAAATTCCAATGATCATTTGTAGCACACGTCTCCAGCTCTGCAAGGAGAAAAAGGAAGGCCTATCCAATGTCGTACTTTATTATATCATACTTTGTCAAATTGACAAGAAAGCCGTATTTTACGCCTCCCCAGCAATGTGAGGCATCTACTGGCCGGGGGCGCTCGGTGAATGCTTTTTTCTTCTTACCAACTATTTTACACAAAGGCAAATTCCTGTATACTAGCACTGTAAGGAAAAAGCGATGCTGACAGAAAAGGAAAAACTGGCTCTCATGGATGGGACGGGCCTGCTCTACCGTGCCTTCTTTGCCCTCCCTCCTCTGACCAATACCCGGGGTGTTCCCACCGGAGCCGTCTATGGATTCACGCGTATGCTGATGAAACTCCTCAAAGACAAGAAACCTCAATATCTCGCCTGTGCTTTTGACAAAGGAAAGGAAACCTTTCGGCACAAGAAATTTGACCAGTACAAAATCACCAGGCCCCCTATGCCCAGCGATCTGGCCAAGCAGATCCCTCTAGTCAAGAAGATTCTTGCTGGTTTTGGCGTTCCCGTCTTTGAGGAAGAGGAATACGAAGCCGACGATATTCTGGCAGCTTTGGCCAACCACGGAGTAACACGGGGACTGAAAGTGGAAATTCTTACCGAAGATAAGGATATTTTTCAGGTAGTCTCCCCCTCCATTCACATTATCCGTCTTAGGAAGGGCCTTTCCGAAACACAAGTTCTTGATGAGGAAGGGGTAATGGCGAGCCTTGGTGTCTCTCCCAGCCAAATAGCAGATTACCTTTCTCTGGTAGGAGATGCCTCTGACAACATACCGGGGGTGCCCGGGATTGGACCTGTCACTGCCAAGGAGCTGCTACAAAAGTACGGGAATCTGGAGAATCTTATCCGCCGATTGGATGATCTACCGGCTAGTAAAAGGAAGCTGCTCAAGAAATGCCAGGATCAGGCAAAATGGTCAAAAGAACTGGCTACCCTGGTTACCTCTGTTCCTCTCAAGGTTGACTGGGAGAAACTTAGAACAAAAGACCCTGACAAGAAAGTGCTTCTCCCCCTTTTTAGAGAGCTGGGATTCAAGAGATTGATAGAAGATTTTACTACTTCCAAGATTCATAACACACATTATGAGACTATCAAGAGCCCCCAGGAGCTTGATGAGCTAATTGTTGCCCTGAAGCAGGGGTCTTTTGTTCTGGAAACAGGGAA
>Ga0209978_10000688_pt1 | contig 13252 bp, 14 predicted proteins | sample BentaG_FD_182805 | JGI IMG/M metagenome (GOLD analysis project Ga0209978, IMG submission 182805) | Deep subsurface microbial communities from South Atlantic Ocean to uncover new lineages of life (NeLLi) - Benguela_00093 metaG (SPAdes)... | ecosystem: Environmental > Aquatic > Marine > Oceanic >...
GTCATCGCTTCAGGATTGATGTTTGCTAAAACTGAGGGTATTTTACCCGCACCTGAAGCGGCCCACGCTGTAAAAGAAGCAATTGATCAGGCATTATTAGCCAAAGAGAACAACGAAAAGAAAAATATTGTATTCTGTCTAAGCGGCCATGGATTTTTCGATTTATTAGCGTACAAAGAATACATGATTGGCAATTTAGTAGATTACGAGATGCCGAACGAAGAAATTCAAAAAGCTTTAACCGCACCTGATATGCCCAATGTTGATGAAACCCAATTTTAGATCAAAATTTTAATTTTTTTTTATTTAATTATTATCAACTCAATTTTGATAAAGGTTTTAATATTTCGTAGATAATATCTATAAGAAAACTTAAGGAGATTATTGATTTTTGAATCTGTTATCAATTATCATTACATGTATTTTGTATGTATATGGAATAATCTCGCTCTATATTGCATTATTAGCGAAAAAGAAAAACGAAAAAGGAGCTTTTATTAATAATCTAGTAAATTCACTAATACTCATAATTAGTATTTCAATTAACATAACTATAAACGCCTTAAACATTTCTAATATAGGTTTTATCGTTTTCCCCTTTGATATATTTATGATAATTTTTATTATTTTTTTCTTACCTCATTTTTCGTTTTCAGTACGTAGGGAAAAGCGGAGAGTTAAATTAAAAGAAAAAATAATGGAAGAAAATGCCTTACACTTAACAGAGGAACTCCCATTTAAGTACGAAATTTATAGAAAATCAACACACTTAGTTGTCTTAGGAATTGCATTTTTTTATTTCACACTTGGTTTTCTAGTACAAAATTTCTTTGTCTATATATTAGATTTCTTTCCGAGTATTGTCTCTGATTTTTTCTTTTCCTTCTATAACATTGAAGCCAATAAAATGATTTTTACGCAATATTTAGTGGTTTTTTTAGTTGGAGTATCATTAATTGGTCTCCTGACAGCTGAATTTATTAGAATTTTAAAACCAAAGCTTTATCCGTTAAAAAAAATTAATAGAATTCTTAGGAAAAAGGAACGCCATATGAGATTTGGACCGCATATATCAATGGGAATTGGTTGTTTTTCAATAATTATATTGTACGGTCCTTTTCAGCCTATTGGCCCATTTTCTATATGCCTATCAATGACCATGTCAATTTTTGGAGATATGGCTGCTAATTTAGTAGGGCGAAAATTCGGGCGTAATAAAATTCGAAAAACAAAAAAAACTTATGAAGGTTTAATTGCTGGAATGAGCGTAGCATATGTATCTGGAGTTATTACATTATTATTATTTAGTCAACTATACGCAATTAATCTCATGATTTTAATTCTGCTTCCCTTAGTTGGAACCATAATTATAGGGATTTTAGATTTTTTAGATTTAGATGTTGACGATAATTTGACTTATAATTTTACATTATCAACTATTTTATTCTTCATATCAATATTCATATTGGCTTAAGAAACTGAAGATATTTATTCGCAAAATTTTTCAATAAGAAAATTTTATAAATAAGAACATGAGCGAAGAAAAATTAAAAATAGATAAAATAAAGAAAGGGACTGTTATCGATCATATTGATAGTGGGTACGCTTTAACTATTCTAAATTTAACTGGACTTGGTGAATCTCCAAATCTTATGACAATTGGCGTTAATGTTTCCTCAAAGAAATACAACAAGAAAGATATTATAAAAATTGAAGGTGAGTTTCTAGATGAAATTCAAATGCAGCAGATTTCAATACTTTCACCAAACGCTAAGATATCTTTAATAGAAGACTATAAAGTTATTGAAAAAAAAGAAGTAAAACTCCCTGATATTATTAAGCAGCTGATTTTGTGCCAAAATAAAACTTGTATTTCAAATTCAGAAGAGCCCATTGACACTGAGTTTAATGTGTTGGAAGAAAAGCCATTAAAAATTCAATGCGTATATTGTAACAGAATTTATAAATTGGATGAAATCGTTTTTAGCTCTAAAGAGAAGATAGAGAAGAGGATCAAACAATCCATTCAATTGTAATTTGTTAAGTAAAGGCGAGAAAGGTATGTGTAAGTATCGTAACAATCATAAACAATAAGAAATAAATACCTATACCTGGTTTAATGATGTTTTTCCAAGTCCACTCTTCTTTATCGTATTCATATCTTAAAATAAAAAAACTAACGACAAAAGGAGTAATAAACCAGAAACACAACATCCAAATAAGCAACAAATAACCAAAAACCATTTTGGTATTTGGGATACCAAATAGTAATCTTCCTAATAAACCACTTAGCACTGCTGTAATCGCTCGTATCCAGTATAATTTTGTTTCTTTTTCAAGTCGAATGTCAATCTTTTTAGTTGATTTTTTATCCATTTGAAAATCTTGATCGGGATGTAGTTTTTTCTTCTCTCTAATGAGTCTTTGACGTTCTCTTTTAATATTAACCCTTTTTGGTTTCCGTTTATCTTTTTTAACCATAATTAGTATTATAAATATTATTTTTTTTATTAAAATTATGAAATTTAGACTTACTCTAATTTATTTAAGTTCCTTGGAAAAAAGGAAAAATAGAAAATCATTAATGCATATCTTGTATTAAAATTGGAATTCTATTGGACTATTTAACGACAATGAAAAGAAATATAAAATTTTCAAATTTTGATGTATTTGCTATAACCAAAGAATTGGATAAAATTCTAGCTCAGAGTAAAATAGATAATGTCTATGACATTGATGGGGATTTGTTAATCCTAAAGATCAAAACCAAATTAAATGGGAAAAAGATATTAATTGTTAAAAACGATTCACGCATCAATTTTACAAACTATAATTACCCTATACCGAAATATCCAAGCCAATATATAATATCCTTAAGAAAACTTCTGAAAAATAGAAAAATTTTATCAGTAAATCAATACAATTTTGATCGAATTGTTATTTTCGAATTGAGCAATGTAGAGGGGAAACCCTGGAAGTTTATAATTGAATTATTCAATAAGGGAAACTACATTGTATTGAACGAGAATAACATCGTAAAAATCGCAAAAAATTATAGTAAATATAAAGATAGAAACATCTTAGCAAATCGAGAGTACTCTTTTCCTAAATCTCGAGGAAAAGACTTTCTAACTATTACTCAAGAAGATTTTAATGAAATTTTCTATAATTTTGAAGGTGAATTAGTAAGAATTTTAGCAAGAAATATTAATATCTCTGGAGTAATATCTGAAGAGATATGTCTAAAAGCGGGAATTGAAAAAAATCGATTGGGAAGTGATTTAAATCAAGAAGAATTGGTTTCATTGTATAACACTTTCAAGATATTAAGAAACCAATTATTATTTGGTGAAATAAATGCAACTATAGTAGTTAGTGAGGAAGGAGAAGAAATATCAGTTATCCCTTTTGAATTAGAGCTTTTTAAGAATAATAAAAAAAGAACCTTCAACTCTTTTAATGAAGCTGTAGATGAATACTTCTCTAAAATAGATTCGAAAAAAATGATTACACCTCAGGATCATGTTATAAATCAAAAAATAAAATCTCAAGAAAAAATATTAGCAAATCAACGAGAATATCTCGAGGACCTTAAAAAAAGAAAAGATATGTATTACGAACAGGGAGCTTTTATTTACGCTAATTTTAATGCCATGCAAAAATTATTTAGTGTAATTTTAGATGCGAAAGAGAAGGGGTACAATTTAGGAGAAATTAACACTAAATTACAACTCGCTAAAAGCGAAAATTTTAAAGATTTAGCATTTTTTTTCAGAATCATCCCTGCAACTCACCAAGTTATAGTTTTAATTAACAACAACGAGGTATATTTAGATTTAAATAAAACAATTGGCGAAAACGCAAATGTAATTTATACAAAAGGCAAGAAAGCGGAAAAAAAGTTAAAAGGAACCCTTCCAGCAATTGAAAAGACAGAAGATAATATTAGAAAATTAAAAATTGAGAAAGAATCAATTGAATTAGAAATTGATTTTCTTATAAAAAAACCAACAAAAAAATGGTATGAGAAATTCAGATGGTTTAAATCGTCAGATGGTTTTTTAGTTATTGGTGGAAGAGATGCAAGCTCGAACGAGGCAATATTTAAAAAATATATTACTCCTAACGATTTAATATTTCATGCAAACTTTCCAGGATCGCCATTAGCAGTAATAAAAAATCCCGAAAATGAAGAAATTCCCCGTAATTCAATTAAAGAAACAGCAGACTTCGTAGCTAGTTATTCAATAGCTTGGAAAGAAAATTGGGGCGTTGTTGATGTATTCTATGTTCGACCTGATCAAGTTTCTAAAACTCCTCCTAGTGGGGAATTTATTTCCAAAGGAAGTTTCATGATTTCAGGAAAAAAGAATCTTATCAAAGATGCTAAAACGGAACTGGCTCTTGCCTTGGAGTTTTTAGAAATCAAAAACGAATCTGATCCTGAATCTCAATTATTCTATCCACAAATTTTATGCGGACCACCTAAAGCTTTTAAAAACACAACAAATTTAGTAATAATAAATCCTTCAAAATCTGGAGATACCAAAGGTAAGTTAGCAAAAGAAATCAAATCAATTTTTCTTAATGGTTTAGAAACTGAAAAAAAGAAGTGGGTGAAAATTTTACCTCTAGATGATCTTATACTTGTGCTTCCTACCGGGACATCTATAGTTAAGAAAGTTAATTGATCTTTGTTAACCAGTGCTTCGTAAGTTTTATATTTTTATAATTATCGAACAAAATACCATCAATTCCCATTTCGATTAACCTTTTTATAATATTGAATGGGTTTTCATATTCTACGAAATCCCAACTTAGCGCTAGAATATCATTTTTATGGCAGATTTCTATAAATTCTTGAGTGATCATTTTTGAACGTAAACTAATAAGGTCAGGTATAAAATGTAAATTTCTATCCTTACCTCGCTTTATAAAATCTTTAAGCTCCAAACCTCTTCCTCTAGTAATATTGTAACATACACGGCTTTCAGGATAAGCGTGTTTAATAATTTCCAAGTCATACAAATTGCGCCCACTAATGATACAATCTTTTAATAAATTGTGGTTATTGATTGTTTTTATCACATGGTCTCTGATGCTTTCACTTTTTAATTCAACAATAAATTTAATTTTATTCCTAAACATTTTTAATACTTCATCCAAGGTTGGAATGTGCGAATTGGTTAATTTAAAGCGCATGCGAGCAACTATGGGATAAGAAATATTTTCTATTAATCCCCTTGAATTAGTAATTCGATTAACTTTAGAATCATGAAAGATAACTAATTCGTTATCCTTAGTTTTTCTAACATCAAATTCAATGTAATTTGCTCCCGACTTTAGTGCTACTTCAAATGAATCTAATGTATTTTCATCGTAATCTATTATAGTTCCTCTATGACCAATAAAAAAAGAAAAATTCTTCGACATTGAAATTAAAAAATAATTTAGTTAATATTATTTAGTTTTCTTGAACTACATACAAGTAAACTACTATAACTAATAGGCCTATAAGAGTAAAAGAGAAAACTATTGAATTTTTAAATGATTGTATAAGTGAAAGGAAAAAAATGACCAGTATAATCTTAAAATCTATTGGTTTACCCGTTAATTCTTTGTAATTTCCGATACTAATCATCATAAAGAAGAAGAACAATAAAATCATAAGGACCTTGAGGACGGTATCTATACTTACCCAGAGTAGATCATCACTCGTAAATATAATAATGAATTCTCCATTTAACATAATTGATAATACTAAAAAAACGCCACCTAGTATGCCTGAAAGTATAACTGAACGATAAGCAGTTTTCTCTACAAATTTTGGTTTCCTTTTAATCGTTTCCGTTTTAGCAGTATCTTTTCTTATTTTTGACATTTTAACTCCTTATTCTCTCAATTTCTTTCTTAAGTTGGGTAATTCGATATATGTAAAATACATAAAGACCCCCTATTGTGGCAAAAACGATAATTGTTGAGATAGACATTAAAAGCTCACCAATATTGTAAACTGGGCCTCCAGGTGGAAACTTTAAGTCTATTGAAACTATATTTGAAATAAGAATACCCTCAGGATAATCGTAATCAGTAGCGTTGCCAAATACGATTTTAAAATCAAATATAAGACCATGGTCTAATTCTACATCCTCTATTCCACCTTCAACATTTTCAACGGGCATTGAAAATTCGTAAATAACTTCATTACTCTCTAAATTAGCAGTGCCCTCCCCGTCAGAGAATGTGTCTTCATAGTATACTGTATCAACAATATTATAATCCAAATATTCCAGTGTATTCTCACTTATATTTGAAAATTGAACAATTTTAGCGTCAGTAAAGTTTAAACTATCCTCCCAATCTGCTATTAATATCCCTATAAATTCGTTATCATATTTGCTTGAACTATGATCATGTAAATCGAATCGGATCAAAAAATTCATACTATAAATATTCGGACTTGGCTCTGCTTGCAAAATCCATAAATCAATCGGTAATCCATCGCTTTGATTTACTAAATTTTGAAACAAGCTAATAGTTAATTTTTCTGCAGAGTTCCATTCGTTCTTTGTTACATCTATAACGCCATCTATAACAGGAGCGGTTCCAAATCCCACTTCTGTTTCAATTGGGGTTCCATAGCTATTTCTTATTAAACATGCTGAACTAAGGAGTACCTGAGTAATGAAAATAAGAGTTATTATTCTTGTTATGTTTTTCTTCACAGTTCTTTAGCCACTTTTTTTTCAATTAAGCTCTGGTTCAATTTTACTTTGAAATTAAGAAACTTTATAAAATTGATAATTAAAAGTGAATTTAATATTTTTTCTTTATCTTATCAAATTTTAAGGATTTCAAATCAAATATATGTAATTCTTTTATCTTAAAAAAAGAACTCAATTCTATCATTTTAAGATTATATTATGAATTAGGAGAGATAATTAGGGAGTAGGACACTACAATTAAATTTGTTTAAATAAGCTACTACATAATTTATCAATCTTTTTATATTTCGTTTAGCTTCAAGCATATCACTATTGTTATATTCTGCAAACGATTTTGGCCCTATTGCGATTAATAAACCCGATAAATCTTTCTCTCTTTTTATAAAAAACCAAAATGGGTTCTTTTTTTCGTTATCCTTGATTAAAAGGAGCATCCAAGCGTTTTCAGTCCATTCCTTTGCATCCGGCCCAATTACTTTCTCTATCGCACGACCGGTAGAGTATTTTTTTGTCATTTTAATTGCTTTAACTAATCGTATAAAATACGATCTCTTTATCTTTAAATATCCATTAAAATACGCCTTAGTATCGTATAATTCTAATTCATTATCAGTTCCATCAGAGAATTTTAAATTAATTTTCCATGTATCCATTTAGGTTCACTTTACTTTTACACAAATTTAATTCTTCTAATTTTATATCTTTGAATTTACTTTTATTTTTATCCAGAAGTATTTTTAAATCTTTATATTTTTCGTCATCTAAAGACAGATCAAGGTAACACTCAAAATATATCTTTCCGCTAATTAAAACTAATCCTGAAGAATGAATAATACCGTATTTTTGAAGCTTTATAGAAAAAATTTCTATATGTTCATCGATCTGAGTTAAGCCTGTAGGTACAACTTTAAGCACTTTAACTTTATTTATAGGATATACAATGAATTTTGCGTATCTGGTAGTTTCCGATTTGATTATTAACAAATATCTATAATTTTCTATTTCTTTGATATGTGATAACGATGTGGTAATATCAAGCTCGGAAGATTTACCTATTTTTTTAATTTGAGCAAATGTTATATTAGAATTCCTCATTATTTCTTCATCAATTTTATCTTACATAGGATTTATCCTTTAATTGACATTGATTCCTTTATTATTTTAATGCTACGAATAGTTCCAGAAGTTTTAATTGGAGAAAGAACTATACGCTTCCCAGAGATCTCAGTTATTAGAGTTAATGCAGATATTACTATTTCCTTTGTCTGGTGAGAGCACCGTACAATACCAAAACCATCTGCAAAATTAATATCGAGCAACCATAATCCTACTTTACTAGCCTCTTTTAACCCAAAATATTTCCAAATCGATGCCCATAATGAATTTAAAACATCTCTTTGGTCCAAAACGAAATCTTCTTCTTTTATTACTTTGAATAATATATACCTATGTCTCTCTTTTTTAACGATTACGCATCACCTCTGCTTATTAGTTTAACTCCTGGTTCAATGAAATTGTTGTTCCGGCGCATTTGTGCACGATTGATTAGAGTTATCACATTTTCAGAAAAAGCCTTCTTGGCGTTCAACAAAGGCATTCCCAATAATGTATGAGAAATACTAACTAAAGCTCTTGGATGTCTTAACTTAAAAATATCATCAAAATTTCCACTAATTATATAGTTAGCATTTAGTTGCATAGCTAATTGTAAAGCACGATACAAACTTCTAAGAAATCTCGACTGGATCGCTTTATTTTTTACCATAATTGGTCCTAAGGAAAATTCTATAAACGAATTATTTTGTTTAGTAAGCGATATTACACCTGGAGTTATTGTCTTAATTATATGTTCATCCGAAAATGAAACGATATCCACCCGAGAGTCTTTAGCTGCTTGGATTTGGGCTTTTCTATCTGGAGACTCAACAGAAGTAATACCTGAGAATTTATTAGCTTGTTTAAGCCTTATTTTTAAGTCATCTAGATTTTTTGGTCTAATGGTTGTACGACAGTATAGTTTAATAGTTGAAAATTTGCTGATTTTTTCCTTTAACTCCTGTGTTACATTCTTCACACCATTTTCGAACTCTAAAATTAAGTTTTGAATTCCTAAATCTTTACAAATATTTAACTTCTGTTGAATATCTTCGAAATTCCTAAGATTTAGTCTTAATCTCGATTCAAAATATGACATAAGATAATAACCTCTGCTTTTAAAATTGGAATTTGAAGTAGCGTTTTCGTTATTTTTAGTAGTTTTAAATAAAAAAAATTTTATTAGAATAAATATTTTACATGTTATACTGTTTCATAATATAAGTGGTTCTTATGCCTAATAAACGAAAGCTTTCTGAAATAAAGAATAAAATTAGTAGCGGTACTGCGAATGTTATTACAGTCCAAGAATTTATCACCCGATTAAACGATGGAGAACACATCAAGTTTGAAGATGTAGATGTAATAACTACAGCCACCAAAGGTTTAATGAGTGGCATAATGGGAGTTTTCTCATTCAGATTGAGCCCACCAAAAACATTACGGAAATTTACTGAGATTAGTATAAATGGCATCCCGGCATTTCCCGGCCCATGCCCCAATGAGTATTTAGGAATTGCTGATCTCATAATTTACGGAACAACTCAAAGCCAAACAAGAGACCATTACTGTGGAGGCTCTTTATTTAGAGAACTCGTTGAAGGTAAACCAATTGAAATTCTCGCTAAAAGTAGTGAAGGAGAAAAAGTCGAAAAAGAATTATCTTTAGAGGATATGCAATATGCGAAACTAATGGGAACTAGGCAAGCTATAAAAAACTATAATGCAATGCTTAACTGTGAATCTTACCAAGTAGATACAATATTTTCCTGCCTTCCGTTTGAACCTAATAAATCAGAACTTACCTTTTCTGGTTGTGGTGCCCTAAATCCGTTTCAGAACGATCCTGAATTTCAATCTTTTGGCGTAGGGTCCCCACTTTTAGTGAACGGCGCTATTGGTTATCTCATGGGACCAGGTACCCGTAATTATGTAGAAAAACCTAATATGATGACAATAGCTCCGATGACTCAAATGAGTCCAGAATATATGGGAGCGTTTAAAACTTCTTACGGACTTGAGCCCATCTGCTCTATAGCGGTTCCAATTCCTATTCTCAACGAACGTATGTTTAATAATATTGTTAAATCTGACAAAGATGTAATTTTAAAGATACTAAGTCTGGTTGGACGAGAAAAGGTGGGAGAAATCACTTACGGTGATGTCTGGGAAAATAACTTTGTAATGAAATTTAACCCTGATGCGTGCAAAAAAGGGTATGATTGTAAAGTTATCGGTAAATGCCCCACAGACGCTTTTATTATAAAAGATGGACTTATCGTAGCAATTGATAGATCTCGATGCTTTAATTGTGGCAACTGCGTGCGATTGTGCCCAGAAGCTTTTAAATTAGACCTTAAATCAATCGAGTTTGAAGGAAGCGATATACCGATCGTATTAAGGCAATCTGATCGAGCTGGGGCAATTCTGTTAGCTGAACAATTAAAACAAATGATTCTTAAAGAGGAATTTCAGTTAAAAAAACCAACTGGGACTTTAGATTTTGCCGAAAGCATTAAATAAATAAGATAAAATAACCAAGATAATTAATTTATTGAATTATTAGAATTTACAAATAGTTCAAAATCTCCTTTGTTTTAAGAAACTTTTTTTTTAATTCCAAATAAGTTCTAAATATGTCTAAACAAATATTAAATGGCGGCGATTTACTTGTTAAATGTCTCCTAAACGAAGGAATTACTAAAATGTTCGGAATTATAGGTGGTGAATTAACAAGAATCTATGATGCTGTCGAAAGATTTGGTCGCGAAGAAGGGATTGATACTGTAATGGTTCGTCACGAACAAGCAGGAGGACATATGGCTGATGCTTGGGCGCGAACTACTGGAGAAATAGGCGTTTGTCTTGGTACTGCAGGACCAGGTGTGTCTCATCTCGTGCCGGCGGTTGCTGCTGCTCAAGCAGATTCTATACCCTTGTTAGTTATCGGAGCTCAAATTGCCAGAATGTTTGATGATACGGGAATCCTGCAAGGTGGATTGAATCAAATGGAATTAATGAAGCCAATAACAAAATTACAAATTTCTGTCGAAGAACCGTATGAAATTCCTTTCGCGGTACAAAGATGTATTAAAGCAGCTTTAACTGGAAGACCTAGTCCTGTTTTTCTAGAACTTAGGGAAACCGCATTGGTTCGGGATGTAACTGAAAAAGACATAAAAAAGATAATCCCTCCAGAAAAATACCGTCCTTTTTACCGACCTAGCGGAAATCCTGAAATGATAAGAGCAGCAGTTGATATTTTAAAGAAAGCAGCAAGACCGATTATTATCTCAGGAGGTGGAACTATTGCATCTGATGCTTCAACTGAATTAAAAAAATTATCAAGAACTTATCAAATCCCCACGCTTACAACAGTAAAAGGATTAGGTGCAATTTCAATTGATGAGAAAACATATGCCGGTTCTTATCCATTGTCTAGCACCTTTCGCAAAGCCGCTTCTGAAGCTGATGTTGTTTTATCTCTTGGATGTCGGTGGGATTATACAACCTTTTATGGTACTGATCCTATTTGGAATCAAGATCAAAAAATCATACAGGTGGATATTGATCCAATAGAAATTGGAAAAAATCGACCTGCAGAGGTTGCGGTTGTTGGTGATGTTAAAACTGTGATTAATCAATTACTAGTATCAATGGAAGATAATCTTCCGAAAAATATGATTAGTATTTGGTCTCAATGGAATGACTATATTCAAAAGGCCAGTGAAATCGATAGGAATATTATGAATAAGATTTTGAAATCTGACAAATTTCCTATGAAACCAGAACGAATGATTGTTGAAATCCTAGATTTTGTCCCTCCAGATACTCTAATAACAATAGATGGAGGAGACATAGCATTATTTACTTATGGATTAATTTCTAATTTCCATCGAAATCCACGCAGCACTTTTTGCTCTATAGGAATGGGACATCTTGGCGTAGGATCAAGTTTCGCAATTGCCGCAAAATTAGCAAAACCTGATAAACCAGTTGTGTGTATTAATGGAGATGGATCATTCCTGTTTAACGTTCAGGAACTTGAAACTGCTGTTAGGTTAAAACTTCCTATAATAATCTGCGTAGGAAATAATTGTGCTTGGGGAATGCTAAAGACAAACCAGAAAAATACTATGAAGAAACGATATTGTGATGTTGACCTTCCCAATATAGATTATTCTCAAATTGCGAAAAGCTTTGGATGTTATGGAGAAAATATAGATAAACCCGATGATATCAAACCTGCTTTACAACGAGCCTTCGATTCTGGGCTCCCAAGTGTTCTTAATATAGCGATTGCTTTTGAATCACCGCCAGCCGGGAAGTTTTTAGGAACCTACAAATCGAAAAAGGGATTATTCGGGGCAGGGTACTAATTTTAATATATCTTATATTTTTCTAAATAAAATGGAAGTGAAATAAATTTTGGATGATAATAAATTTTTGGATGGTAAAGTAACCCTAATTACGGGGGCAGGTAGTGGGTTTGGGAGAGAAATGGCTATAGCATTTGCTGAAAAAGGGTCTTCTCTTGTCTTGAACGATATAAACATGGCTGGTCTTGAAGAAACACATGATTTAGTTTTAAAAGACTTTCCTTCAACATCAATCCTCCTTGCTCAAGCTGATATTTCGAAGCTCGAAGAAGTTGAAAAAATGAAAAACCAGGTATTTGAAAAATTTGATAATGTTTTTGTGCTAATAAATAACGCTGGCATTGATGGAGGTGCTTATAAATCATTATCAGCATCAGAAGAAATCTACGATAAAGTTATGGGAGTCAATGCTAAAGGAACATGGAATGTGACAAAAACTTTCTTTAGAAAAATGAAATCTCAAAGGAATTTTAAACCAATTCGAGCTAAAATTATTAATATTGCAAGTTGTGCTGGTACACATAATGGAATTAACCCAATGTTAGGGATATACAGCGCTAGTAAAGCCACGATTATCGCATTCACAAAACTCTGGGCTCTGGAATTGGGTCCTGTTGATATTACCGTTAACGCGATATCTCCTGGTGTTTTCCTCACACCTATTTACGATAATGATCCCGTTAAAATACGACAATTTCTAGAATCGAGAGGAGTTAGACTTCCTCAGGATAGAATTGGAGAAGCTAAATGGGTAGCAGATTTAGCACTATTTCTAGCCTCCTCAGCTGCTGATTACATCTTAGGGCAGAATTTTATAATAGATGGAGGATTAACTCTGTCAGTTAATAAGCTATAGTAATGATACTAAATTAATCAGTGAAATTTTTAAATAGAGAAAATAATGCTTTAAAATAGAAAACTACTTGCCACGACCCTTATTCGCGCCCAAGCTTGGTCTTGTCTTCTCAGAACCCCATCCTTTCTTATGTAAGCCTCTAGCTCTATGGCCTGCAGAAGTTAAACCACGGGTAACTCTTCTTGTATGTTGAGGTT
>Ga0209978_10000689_pt1 | contig 13237 bp, 11 predicted proteins | sample BentaG_FD_182805 | JGI IMG/M metagenome (GOLD analysis project Ga0209978, IMG submission 182805) | Deep subsurface microbial communities from South Atlantic Ocean to uncover new lineages of life (NeLLi) - Benguela_00093 metaG (SPAdes)... | ecosystem: Environmental > Aquatic > Marine > Oceanic >...
TTTCTTCCTGCCACTAAATCCCAGCCAAAAGAGATGCTCTCTGTCATCGATAAACCTCTTATCCAGTATGGCGTCGAAGAAGCTGTTCAGTCAGGTATCGAAAACATCGCCATCATAACAAGCAGAGGAAAATCGACTATGGAAGATCACTTTGACAGGAGTCCCGAATTAGAGCAGTTTCTGGAGGAGAAGAAGAAACTCGATTTTTTAGGAGAGGTTAGAAGAATATCGAATCTTGCCGAATTCTGCTTCATCCGTCAGAAAAAAGCACTTGGACTGGGTCATGCTATATTGATGGCTGAAAATTATGTTGGAAAAGAACCTTTTGCCGTTCTTCTCCCTGATGATATATTTGACTGCCCTACACCCTGCATTGGGCAGCTTATTGACGTCTTTTCTGAATATGAGGCTTCGGTTATTGTCCTCGGGCGTGTAGATGAAGAGGGAACAAAGAAGTATGGAATTGTCAAAGCTAAACAGGTTTCCGAAAGAGTCTTTCAGATAGAGGATATGGTTGAAAAACCTGGTCCTGAGAAGGCATTTTCTGACCTTGGCATTCTTGGCCGGTATGTCTTTGCTCCTGAAATATTCGAGATGATAAGAAGCACTGCATCTGATAAAAAAGGCGAGATCCAGATAACCGATGCCATAAAGCTCCTCCTGAAGAAGCAGCCTGTATATGGGTGTCTTTTTGAAGGAAAGCGCTATGATGCAGGAGATAAGCTGGGATTCCTCGAAGCTACTATCGGGCTTGCTTTGAAGAGGCCAGAGTTCAGCCAGCCCTTAAGAGAATACCTCAAATCTTTTATTAGTGAGACCTAAGAAATAGGATGTAAGAAGAGTAATATTAGAAGCCGCGAATTATTTCCCTTCCTCTTTTATCCGTACTTTTAATGTCTCTTGCTAATCTTGCCTTTCTAGACAAATTAGATAGACTAAATCTTTCCAGCGAAGCAGACTTTTTTGACTTTCTGCCTCTTGGCTTTAAACATCATCTGATCTGCCAGGGAGAGTAAGGCATCAGTGGAGACACCGTCCTCCGGATAGCTGGCCAGGCCTATACTGGAAGTGAGGTGTTTGTTAGAGAAAGCTTCCATTCCCTTAAATTTTTCTTCCTTTATAATGGCCTCAATCCTATGAGCAAGAATTGCCGCATCTTCTTTTGACGTTTCTGGTAGGAGAACTAGAAATTCATCGCCGCCATAGCGAAACACTGAATCAGGAATTCTCGAGGATCTCATCAATAGGTTAGCAAATCGTTGGAGAAGGGAGTCTCCCGCCAAGTGACCATTTTTTTCGTTATACTTCTTGAAATTATCAATATCTATCATCAAAAGCGAAAAAGAATGGGAAAATCGTTTGGCTCTTTCTAGTTCCCGGGCAAGCATCAAATCGAGATATCTTCTGTTATAAACCTTGGTCAGATGGTCTAGGATAGATAATTCTTCATAAAATTCCTTTTTCCTGAGCAGTTGCTGATGGTCAACCGCTCTTTTAAGAACCAGATTGAGCTGTTTTTCATTGACGGGCTTGGTGATGAAATCAGAAGCAATCTCCCTGAGCTGCTCCATTTTATCTGATAATTCGGTTGAACTTATGGCAATGATGGCGTATATCTGGGGACATATCTTTTTGGCTTGTTTAATAAAATACAGACCACTCATATCATTAAGCTTTAGACCAGAGATCAGGATATCGACCTGAGATTTTTTTAATTTTTCAAGCGCCTCGTTGCCAGTATCGAAAATCCAGACCCAGTATTTTTCGCTCAAATGAGCCCCAATTTGGTGACGGGGAGGTTCTTCCTTATCGGCGATGAGAATTCCTAATTGACTGTATGAAGCCATTTGTCTTTATTGAAAGAAGATGTTTTGCTTTGAATTTCGCTCTTCTTGGATATGATTAGAAATTACCAAAATTTACCCAATTAGTCAATCATTGGGGTCAGGCCTTCAAATTTTTTTAATAATTCCTACCATCCATTCATGGAATAGAATTAGAAGGACAATATGAAGAACAAAAAAATTGGCTTCCATCAAATCTGCCAAAATCATGCTAAAAATTTTCCATATTGGATATTTGGTTAAACTGATGAAATTATTAAGCTGAAGAAATCAGGCTAAGTTGTTTGTATTTAAAAGAATACTAAGTAGATAGTAGCATGGCGAGGGACGGAATCGAACCGCCGACGCAGAGATTTTCAGTCTCTCGCTCTACCGACTGAGCTACCTCGCCAGTTTATCCAACCTAATATAGTTTTTCCCACAAAAATTGTCAATCTTTTCACTGACCCCGTCTTTTCACTGATGGTAAATTTTGTTAGAATAGCATTCGAAATTTTACCTCAAGGGAATTTAAATGCCAGAAATAACCTACTCTCTGGGTCTCGACTTTGGAACAAACTCGGTCCGGGCTCTTATCTTGAATTTAGCCACCGGTGAAGAGACGGCATCTTCTGTTGTCTCTTACCAGAGCGGAATAGAGGGTGTTGTAACTCTTGCTTCTGATCACCATTTAGCTAGACAAAACCCTAGGGATTATGTTCTATCTCTGGAAAAAGTTGTTCCAGAAGTAATTGAAAAAGCAAAAGAAGACAGGGATTACTGAGTAAATGAAATAAATTAGTTGATATATGATTAGTTCAAAAATGAAAATCGCAGCTCTGCTACCTCACCTCGAAGTTTTTGGAGGAGTCAGGCGCTACCTAGAAATAGGAAACGAACTTCAAAAAAGAGGATATTCTTTTGTGCTTTTTCATCCTGAAGGAAATAAACCTGAATGGTTTGATTTTAAGGGAGGAATAAAACCTTTTCCCTCTCTCGAAGAAGAAAGCTACGACATCGGCTTATGCAGCGAGTATTCTCTTCTTCCTTATTTTGAAAAATTGAAGGCTAAGATAAAGTTTTTTTATTTCATCCTAGAAGGGCATAAAAATGAGAAGGATGTTGTTAAAAAGAATTATTTTTTCCTCGGAAATTCAGGAGGAATATGCCGCCGTCTTGAGAAAAAATACAACATTTCCTGCACTAAAGTCGCTGGGGGCATAAATCCAGAGATTTTTTTTCCTTTGGAGAGAAGAACTCAAAGGAATGAATTCAGAGTACTTTGCTACGGACGCCTCTACAGAAGAAGAAAGGGCATACGCAAGGTTATTCGAGCAACCGAAGGTCTCTACAGAAAAAATCCTCAGTTAAGACTCATTTTTTTTGACACTCAGGTGGGAGAGGGGAGGCTGGACCCACGACCTTTGGTCAAGACCAAAGTCCCCCACGATTTTTATCTGAACTTGCCGCAAAGCAAAATGGCTTGGCTCTATTCCCAGGCTGATGTATTCGTCAGTGCTGAAAGGAGAGCTGGCTGGTCAAACACAACAGCCGAAGCCATGGCTTGCCAGATTCCTGTCGTCTGTACAAAAAGCGGTACTCAAGATTTCGCCGTTCACAATGAAACTGCCCTTATCGTACCCTTCCCTCATTCCTTTTTATTACGCCAGCAAACAAACAGACTGATAGAAGATGAAAAATTGCGCCTCAGCTTGGCTCGGGCTGGTTACAAGAAAATTCATGAATTCACTTGGTCTTCGGTGGCAGACAGGTTAATAAAGATTTTTAAAGAAAGACTTAAATTGAAATAGAAAATTCATTGTGATATTCTAAACTTCAAACGGAGGAAATAGTTAATGGATGAAAAAGAGTTGAGAGGACTAATGCTGAGAGAGTCTGAAGAGTTCAAAAATCTTCACAAGCAACACCAGAAGTTTGAGAAGGAACTCGAAAAGTTCAAAAGCAAGAGTTTTCTGACAGAGGACGAGAAGATTAAGGAAAGAGAGTTGAAGAAAAAAAAGCTTGCCCTGAAAGATAAGATGTTATTTTTAATGAAGCAATACAAGAGCTCTCATCCATGACTTAGCCTTTGGAAGAAATAATGAAAATCAAGAAAAAATTTAATGTTGCTGTTGTTGGAACCGATTCGCTTCGGGGCAAAGAAATCCAGAATATCTTGAGCAAGGAAGAGATTCCCATTGAGAAAATTGATTTTTTTGATCCCGATGTGAAGGAAGAATACAGTAAGCTGACCCAATTTGGGGGGAAACCCAAAGTCGTCCACCATTTGGACAGTGACTCTCTTCAAAGTGCAGATTTGGTTTTTTTAGCGTCAGATAAGAATGCCAGCCGGGAAGTCGGTGTTCTAGCCAAGAAAAAGAAGTTTCAGGCCATTGATTTAAGCGAAACATTTAACACAGAAACAAATGTTCCTGTGGTTGTTGCCGGTGTTAACGATGACATTGTAGCCCGAAAAAAGCCTGATATCATTGCCAATCCTCATCCTGTAACTGTGATCCTTGCCCACCTTTTTCATCTGGTCATCCAAAGATTTGGACTTGCACGAGCGATTTCTCTTATCCTCCAACCTGCATCAGCTCATGAAAATGCTGGGATAGATGAGCTGGCAAATCAGAGTGTGGCTTTCTTGAGCAGTTCAGCATTGCAAAAGAAAGTTTTCAAGCAGCAGATTGCTTTCAATCTTCTTTCTCATACTGAAAAACCTGAGAAAGATGGTTTTTGTCCTGTTGAAAAACAAATAGCAGGGGAAATAAAGAGAGTTCTTGAAAACCGCGAATTTCCGCTAAGCTTATCTCTAATCCAAGTTCCCGTTTTCCATACTTATTCAATAATGACTTTTGTAGAGTTGAAGAGAAAAGCCAGCATTCAGGGTTTGGAAAATTTATTCAAGGAGAGCATGCTTTTTAAGCTCTATCCCCCGAATGTTTCATGCCCAGTTTCCTCCATTTCTGTGGCGGGCAAGAAGGAAATCTATATCGGGCAGATTAAAAAGGAGGAATCCTTTCCCAATAGCTTTTGGGTCTGGGCAGTAGCGGATAATCTAACTCGAGGTTCCGCCTTAAACGCCTTTGAGATCGCAAAGAAAATTTTCTCATCTTCGACTTAAAAATGAAACAGATACTTCAACTTCTGAAACTCACTCTCGGAGAGAAAAAGAGGTTAATACTCACCTTTGTTTTCACAATCTTTGTTGCTTTTTTCACTTATGTCTTTGTCAATTTGATTCAGCCCATCATGGATGAGATGTTTCGAATGGCTCCTCAGAGTATTCCTCAAAAGACCCGTTTGATGGATTTTGTTTTTCGCACATTCAATGTTACCAAGGAGCAATTGAACATAGCTCTTCCCATAATTCTGGTTGTTGTCATTTTCGGAAAGGGATTTTTTACTTTCCTTTCTTCTTATAATATGAGGTCCATAGGCCATAAAGTCGTCAAGAAATTAAGAGACAAGCTCTACGAGCGTCTAATCTATCAATCTTCTGATTTTTTTGATTACGTCCCTACTGGAGAGCTGATGCACCGCCTGACGAATGACGTCGATAAGATTCAGGAGGCAGTCTCAGGGAGCATGGGGGATTTTATTCGGGAGATGTTTATTCTTCTTGCCCTTTTTATCGGCATATTCATAATAGATTGGCGCTTGGCTTTTGCTTCTTTTATCATAGCTCCCCTAGCTCTCATTCCCTTGATTGCTTTTAGCCGTCAGCTAAGGAAGAAGGGTTTATTGAATCAGGTCAAGATGGCCAAAATATATAACATTCTCTACGAGACGATAACCGGAAACAAGATAGTCAAAGCCTTCACGATGGAGAAGTTTGAGATAAAGAAATTCTTCCAGGCAACCCTGAGCTACTTCAAAACATCCATCAAACTGGCCTGGATAGGGAGCTTATCCTCGCCTTTCATGGAATTCGTGGGAGGAGTCGTAGGTGCCTTTATCCTTGTCGTAGGATCATACAGGATTAGTCAGGGAGAGATGAGTCCGGGCGATTTCGGCGCCTTTGTCATGGCCATTTTCTTGATGTATAATCCTATTAAAAGACTTAGTCGGGCAAACAACAGGATTCAGCTGGGAGTGGCCTGTTATGAGAGAATCCAGGAGGTCCTGGCAAGTGAGCCTCAAATAAAGGATAAACCTGCTTCTTTTCCCCTTCCATCTGTCAAGGGACACACGAAATTCGAGAATGTTTATTTCAGTTATAACGAAACAAGGCCTGTCCTTCATGATGTAGATTTCGAAGTCAAGCCCGGAGAGACTGTGGCCTTTGTTGGTTTGAGTGGAGGGGGGAAAACAACCATCATTAATCTTCTTTCCAGGTTTTACGAACCTAACTCTGGAAGAGTAACTATCGATGGATACGATATCTGCGAAGTAACACTATCTTCCCTTCGCTCCTGCATCCTTTTCAATGATACTGTCCGCAAAAACATTTCCTATGGACACGAGGGTATATCTCTGGATGAAGTCATGAAAGCAGCCAAGACTGCTAAGGCTCATGATTTCATTATGGGATTTCCTCAGGGTTATGACACCCAGATTGGTGAAAAGGGAAAGTTGCTCTCGAGTGGACAGAGGCAAAGGCTGGCTATTGCTAGAGCCGTTCTTAAAGACCCTCCTATTCTGATTCTCGACGAGGCCACTTCAGCTCTGGATTCTGAGTCAGAAAAACTAATTCAGCTTGCTATGGAAGCCCTTATGAAAGACAGGACAACTTTTGTGGTAGCCCACCGTTTATCAACGATATTGAAGGCGGATAGGATATTTGTGATTGATAAGGGGCGAATTGTGGAGAGTGGAACTCACCGGGAACTCTGTCGGCAAAACGGAATTTACAGGAAGTTATACGAACTCCAATTCCCCGAAGAAAAGGAAATAGAGCCTTGATCCAGAGTATGACCGGCTTCAGCGAGAAGAGATTCCACTCCAGAAATTTTTCCGCCAAGATAAGCATCAAAAGTTTAAACCATCGTTACCTGGACTGGATTTATAATGGTCCTCAGGTTGGAGAAGTTGAATTTAGGCTAAGAAACATCTGTCAGCGGAAGCTTCGCAGAGGAAGAATTGAGGTTTTTCTGGAAATGAACTTTTTTAACCATGCGAACTGGGATATTAAAATCAATAATGATTTGCTCGAGAAAGTCTTCTCCTCTCTGGAAAAAACTTCTTCAAGGTTGGGAAAGACTATAAGTATTTCGGTGGAGAATCTCTTTAGGATTCCTCAGGCAGTGACAATCAGAAGAAAAGATTTTAGCGAAGAGGAGAAAGTTTTTTTGGAGAAAGGCTTTGAGAAGACCTTAGAGGAAGTGATTAAACAGAGAAGAAGGGAGGGAAAGGAAACTGGGAAAGCTATTCGAGGAAATGTCCAGAACATAAAGCAGGCTGTGAAGAGAGTTGAAAAGTTGGCCAAAGGCCAGCCTCTTCTCATCAGGGAAAAGCTTGAACAGCGTTTGAGAGAATTAACTAATGACATTCCATATCCGGAGGATAGATTAATCGAAGAAGCAGCTTTTTACGCTCAGAAATATGATATAGCTGAGGAAATAGTGAGGCTAAAAAGCCACTTAAATTATGTCCAGGAGCTTCTTCTTCCCCAAAAGAAGGAACCTGTGGGCCGAAAGCTGGATTTTATTTCCCAGGAAATTTACCGTGAGACGAATACCATAGGCTCAAAATCTCAGGATTTAGAGATTACTAAAGAATGCTTGGCCATAAAGGGAGAGTTGGAGAGTATCCGCCAGCAGGTTCAGAACATAGAATAAAGAGGCATGATCACTTAAGTTTGTGATTGATTCCATAAATAAGAGCTGGGAAATGCTGTTTGTAATCACTGGTCCTTCAGGTGCTGGTAAATCTGTCCTTGTGCGTCGAGTTATGGAGAATCTGGAAAGCGTAGAGTTTTCTGTCTCCTGCACTACTCGAGAGAAAAGAAATGATGAAATTGAGGGCAAGGATTACTATTTTGTCTCCGAGGAAGAATTCAAGGAGATGATCAATGCAAGTAAGCTGGCTGAATGGGCGGTTGTCCATGGCAATTACTACGGGACATCAAAAGAAGAACTCGAGACAAAGGGAGCCAAAGGAGATCTCCTCTTAGATCTCGACATCCAGGGAGCCCAGCAGATAAAACAAAAATTCAAAGAAGCTGTCTTTGTCTTTATCATGCCTCCTCTTTTCCAGGAGTTAGAAAAGAGGCTCATAGCCAGGGGGCAGGAGAATGCAGTCTCGATCCAAAAAAGACTTGAGGTTGCCAGCAAAGAGATCGCATATTATGATCAATTTGATTATGTAGTTATCAACGATGAATTGGAGAAAGCGGTATCCGAGCTGGAATCAATCATAAAATCCACGGGGTACCGCCTGGAAGCTCGCAAGGCGGAAATCCAACCCATCCTGCGAAGTTTTACTAAGAGTTAAGAAAGGTCAAGATGGAGAAAATTGCTTTAGGAGTATCCTCCTCCATAGCCATTTATAAAGCTTGTGAAATCATCCGTCGTTTTCAGGAAAAAAAGTTCCAGGTTCAAGTCATCATGACCAAGAATTCGACTCATTTTATTTCTCCGCTTCTCTTCAGCGCGCTCTCTGGGAGAAAAACCTTGGTCGACCCTTTTGAGGAGGAATCCTCAGCATCCATAGAACATGTTTCCCTGGCAAAAGAAATATCTCTTCTTCTCGTTGCCCCTGCCACAGCCAACATAATAGGAAAATTTGCCTCTGGAGTAGCAGATGATTTTCTTTCGACTTTTTTTCTCGTCGTAAGATGTCCAGTGCTCATTGCTCCAGCCATGAATGAAGCCATGTATCTTCACCGTCAAACTCAGGCCAGTATTCAAAGACTCAAGGCTCTGGGAGTGAGGTTTGTCGAACCAGAAAAAGGGCAGCTTGCCTGCCAAGAAGAAGGGTGGGGGAGACTGGCAGCGTCTGAGAAGATCATCGAAGAAGGATTGAAGTTGATCAAAAAGAGCAAAAGCTTAAAAGGAAAAACAATCCTGATTACTGCAGGTCCCACCCATGAACCTCTGGATCCTGTTCGTTTTATCAGCAACCGTTCCTCTGGGAAGATGGGTTACGAACTGGCTGAAGAGGCTTTGAGCCGTGGAGCTGAGGTCATCCTCATCTCTGGCCCAACTCAGCTCATGCCGCCTTCAAAGGCAGAATTGAAGCAGGTGAAGACAGCAGGCGATATGGCTAAAGAAGTTCAAAAGAGTTTTCCTCGGGCGGATGTAGTTATCATGGCCGCTGCTGTCTCGGATTTCAGGTTTGCAGAGATATCTTCCCAGAAAATCAAGAAAGGCGAATTGGCGAAAAGAGTAGAGCTTATCCAGACACCGGATATTTTAAGAAACCTAGGTCAGAAGAAAAAGGGAAAAGTTCTTGTGGGTTTTGCTGCTGAGACACAGAACGTTGTCGACAATGCCCTCAGAAAGATGAAAGAGAAAAAGCTTGATTTGGTCGTGGCTAATGATGTCTCACAAAAGGAGATAGGCTTCGAATCAGATTTTAATCAAGTGAGTATTGTTAATCCTAAAGGAAAAGTCTTCCAGACTGAAAGGATGAGCAAGAGGGAGATAAGCCAAATAATATTTGATAAGATAGAGGAAATCATTGGGAGAAAGAGCTGAGAAACTCATTAGTGATCTTGAAGAGAGAGTAAAGTTTCTTTCTCAGTTGGGGATTGATTATCTTATTTCTTTCTCTGAATCGAAAAGTTCATCTTACCCTTCCTTGAGGGAGAAAATCCTCAATTGTCAAGAATGTCCTCTCTCCCAAGGGCGGACGAATGCTGTCCCTGGAGAAGGAAGCATAGATACTGAACTGATGTTTGTGGGCGAAGCCCCTGGCCATGATGAGGATATCCAGGGCCAGCCTTTTGTGGGAAGAGCAGGTCAGCTCCTCACAAAAATCATCAATGCCATGCATTTCCAGAGGCAAGATGTTTATATCACCAATGTTGTTAAGTGCAGGCCTCCCCAGAACAGAACTCCTCACAGGAAAGAAATTGACCAGTGCATGCCGTACCTCTTGGAACAAATAGAGATGATTAAACCCAAGGTCATCGTTGCCCTGGGAAAAGTTGCTGCTGATTTCTTCATAAAGAGCGATCTGAGCATGACTCGTCTGAGAGGAAATTTTTATGAGTTTATGGGTATTCGTGTGATGCCAACTTTTCATCCATCGTATCTCATCAGGAATGAAGGAAACCGGGAAATTAAAAAGATGGTCTGGGAGGACATGAAAAAAGTCATGGCTTTCTTGGGCAAGAAATGACTTTGTATGCTGAAGTTGCCCTTCCTCTACCACTGAAACAAACCTTTTTCTACATAGTTCCTGAATTATGGCAGGAGCAGGCAGAAGTTGGAAAGAGAGTCCTTGTTCCCCTTGGAGAAAGAGTCCTTACAGGATTCATAACTAATCTAAAGAAAAAAAGACTCAAGAAAGAGCTGAAGCTCAAAGAAATTAAAGAGGTTTTGGATGAAAGGCCTGTTTTTTCCCCTTCTTTTCTCTCTTTTGCCCACAAGTTAAGCCGTTATTATTTCTCTTCGCTGGGGGAAATGCTTCAGGCTTCTCTTCCCCCTTCTTATGTACTCAAAAGCAAGACAACAGTCTTCCTGACAGAGAAAGGAAAAGAAGCTCTCAATAAAGAGGCCCTTCCCCAAGATGAAGAATCAATCTTGACTCTTCTTCAGAAAAGAGCCTACACTCCTCATTATCTCAAGAGGAAGTTTAAGAGAAAAAACATCTCTTATTTACTTTCTCGGATGTCAAATAATGGTTACATTAATCTCCAAAGGGAGGTTAAGAGGCCCGTGCGCCGGAAAGTTAAACCTTTCCCTATTCCTCAAAGACAGCTTGAAATAGACTTTAGTCTGGACAGAAACTTGAAGAAAGTCGCCGAACAGATCGTTCGAGATGTCGAAAAAAGAATCTTCTCACCTTTTCTTCTCTTTGGTCCAAAAAGCAGAAGGGAGGCTGTTTATTTTCACTTGATCAAGAAAGTCTTGGAGAGAGGGGAAAAAGTTTTATTTTTAGTGCCTGAGATCTCTATGACGAAATCTTTAATACAGAAGTTCGAAAAAAGATTAGGAGGAAGCGTCGTTATTCTACACAGTCAGATGTCAGAGAGGGAGAGAGAGTCTGGATGGCAGAAGATAAGAGACGCAGAAGCAGAGGTTGTGGTTGGACCTCGTTCTGCTCTATTTTCCCCTTTTGATGATTTAAGATTGGTTATTGTTGATGAAGAGCATGATGATTCCTACCATCAGCGGGAAAATCCTTCATATGATGCCCGGAAGGGTGCATGGTTGAGGGCAAAAGAAGAAAAAGCAGTGCTTGTCTATGGGTCAGCCATGCCTTCTGTTGAAGCATTTTACCGGGCTAAAAAGGGGAGATATCTGCTGCGCTTGGAGAGAGAGGAGAGGGAAAATAGAGTAGCTATAGCAGAAGAGAGAGGCAGAAAAGATATTTTAGATCTCCAAATAAAGGAGAAAATAAAGGAGAAATTAAACAAAGGAGAGCAGGTTTTAATTTTTATTAATCGAAGGGGATATGCTCCTTTGCTCCTTTGCTCAAGATGCAGCTATATTCCCAGATGCATCAGTTGTGACATCGCTCTGACCTATCACAAGAAGGAAGAGAAGCTCATTTGCCATTACTGCAATTATTCTATATCCAAAATAGAAGTTTGTCCCGAGTGTAAAAGCAAGATTATCAGGATGAGAGGTTTTGGGATTGAAGCGGTTGAGGAAGAATTGAAGAAATCTTTTCCTCAGAGTAGAGTATCCTCCTTTGCTTCCGATGAAACAAGCAGCAAAAGGGAACAACAGAGAATAATACGGAGCTTTTCAACGGGAAAGATTGATATTCTAGCGGGAACACAGCTTTTAGCTTATCAAACTGATTTACCTTCTGTTTCTTTGATCGGCATTCTCTATCCTGAGACAATCCTCGCTCTCTCTGATTACAGGGCCAGTCAAAAGACTTTTCAGACTATAAATTTGATGATGAGCCATCTTAGGGATGAGAGCAGGGGAGAGGTTATCATCCAGACGACACTCCCTTCTCATTTCACCATCCGGACGGCTGCCTCCCGAGATTATGCTTCCTTTTTTAACCAGGAGATTAAGTTGCGACGCCTCATGAATTATCCTCCCTTTTCTCATGTAGCGGCAGTTTTATTCCAGGGAGAAAATTTAAGAATACTGGCTCGGAAGTCAAGAGAATTTACCACTCTGTTGAAAAACAAAGCGGAAGATGTAGAAGTATTGGGCCCATCATTGGCTGGCATTAAGAGATTAAGGGGAGTGTACAGAGTACAGTTGATTTTAAAGTCCAAGAGAAGAAAAGTGTTGGATGAAGCACTGAAGGATTCTCTTGGCAAGGTTAGGGTGAAAAAATCGATTTCTGTTTTTAGTTAAAGAGGAGAATCTTTTCTTTTCTCAATCTTTTTTATTAATTATCTTTTGTTCTTGTTCTGATTTATTGGGGAAAGGTGGCTTTAAAAGTTGATATTTCTTTCTAGGATTTTCTTTTGAGGGAGAAGCTTTTTTGAACGGAGAGTAAGAATTTTCAAAGACATAATTTGCTGCTGAAGCAGGACGGAATTTCATTATGCGATTATTATCTGTATCTGCGACATAAACATTTCCTGTACTATCCACTGCTACTCCATTAGGGGAAAAGAATTGTGAATTTCCACTTCCAAGGTTTCCCCATTTTGTGACAAAACTCCCGTCAGAGGTAATTTTCATTATCCTATGATTATATGCATCAGCGATATAGACATTGTCAGAACTGTCAATTTCTATTCCCCGGGGTTCGTTAAACCCATAATTTCCAGTTTTTTCCCATTTGGCGATAAAACCTCCATCAGATGTAAATTTCATTATCCGGTTATTATCTGAATCTGCAACATAGACATTGCCTTTGCTATCAACGGCTACTCTTTGTGGAAAATTAAACTGATATTTTCCACTTCCATGGCTTCCCCATTTGGTGATGAAATTCCCATCAGAAGTGAATTTTACTATGCGATGATTCGATGCATCTGCGACATAGACATTACCTTTGCTATCAATTGCTATTCCTTCAGGGGAGCTAAACTGATTATTTTTATATCCCTTGCTTCCCCATTGGGCAATATAATTCATATCAGAAGTGAATTTCATTATCCGGCGATTTCCGTTATCTGCGACATAGATATTACCAGAGGCGTCAATTGCTATATCAAAGGGTTTATTAAACTGATTATTTCCACTTCCTTCACTACCCCATTGAGTAATGTAATTCCCCTCAGATGTGAATTTCATTATCCGGTGATTATTCGTATCAGCGACATAGACATTTCTTGTACTATCAGCACATATATCTTGAGGAAGGTTAAATTGATATTTTCC
>Ga0209978_10000690_pt1 | contig 13232 bp, 21 predicted proteins | sample BentaG_FD_182805 | JGI IMG/M metagenome (GOLD analysis project Ga0209978, IMG submission 182805) | Deep subsurface microbial communities from South Atlantic Ocean to uncover new lineages of life (NeLLi) - Benguela_00093 metaG (SPAdes)... | ecosystem: Environmental > Aquatic > Marine > Oceanic >...
GAAACTGCGAGGTCTTAAGAAGGAGGAGCTCGTGGAAAGTCCAGAGAAAGGGAAGTACGTCATCAGCGAAAAGGGTAAATCAGCATTATCTTAAACCTTTTTTCTTTGCGCGCGCGCAGCAAGGGTGAGTAAATCTCGGGAGCAGGACCCCGCCTGGCCGAGTTTGGTTTCGGTCTCCCTGCAACGTTTACCCGATATCCAGGATCCGAAGGCTCCATTAGGCCCCTAGCCCTCCCCAAGTGTACGTGAGGGTGCGTCGCTTTTATGCGGTTACGACGCGGGCTAAATGCGTTGACCAGAGACATGCCTCCGCCGCAATACCCATAATGCCCTCACGCACCATTGAATGGTGCACATCAAACCTTAACATTTACGCTACCACTAATAATTCTAAATCTGCTACCCAACGATCTCTTTGCATATTATGGTGATGAAGATATAGAGCAGTAAAATGAATAAAATGGATTTTATTTCCATAGAGCATCCTACTCCATAATGCATCGGAATTTTAAACAGACTTTCTTCCATATGGTCATTCATCTAAATTTATAGGTTTAGCGAACTTTTTCTCTATTTCTCTTCTATGGATGTTGTTCATGGTACAGAATGGTATGATCCTTCCGTCTGGTATAGCATAGTGAACTACGCATCTCTTGACTCTCTCTAAGTCGAAGTTGTAAGGATCCATGAAGTGCATCGAGCTGATTAGTATCATCTTATGGTGGAGCCGGTCAAGGCTGTGGTAGTCGCTTTTATAGATAAGAGTCGAGATGAAGTTATACAGTTGTCTGAATTTTACTTTCTTCAGGATACCCAATATAGCAGTCACTCGGGCAAGGACGGTTTTACCTTTCTCCATCTGTGAGTTAGAAGCATTGATTGAGTCGAGTAAACCTTCAATGTCTATATGATCTGATAGTGGGGTTACTTTTTCTCCGTCAATATACAGGTATGTGCCCATTCCACAGTTCTGGTGAGGGCTGAGATCTACGAATTTCTCGTTTTTTACATTACTCAGAAACTTGCAGAATGGAACGACAGCTGAGATGGGGTACCAATCTTCCCTCTTGATAAGGCCTCCTATCTGCTCCTCGGTTAGCCGAATCAGATCAGGAATAGTGATGCGCATACTCTCCCGTTCCTCCTTATTTATCCTTCCAGACATGGAGACGGGCTGGAAGTTGACGCCCCTTATACATTCTTTATTATCGATGGCAAAACGAATTATATCACCGACTTGATCATCGTTCAATCCTCTGATTAAAACGGGAACTAGAACGATGCTCATGAAACCGGCCTCCCTCAGGTTGGAGATTGCCCGTATTTTAACTTCTAAAAGATCCAAGCCTCTTAAACGGATAAAAGGCTCAGGGGTTATGCCGTCGAACTGGAGGTAGACCGTGCTCAGCCCAGCCTTCTTTAGGATGCGGCAGTACTCGGCACTCTCCGCCATCTTTATACCGTTAGAGCTTACCTGGGTATGGGCGAAGCCCAATTCCACGGCCATTTCTATAAGCTCTGGAAGATCGTCCCTGACCGTTGGCTCGCCTCCTGTGAGTTGAATGGCCGTAGGTGGTACCGGTTTATTGGAACGTACGTTAACCATCATTTCCCTGATTTGATCCTTAGATGGTTCGTAGAGGTATCCCGCTACACCTGCATTGGTGAAGCATATAGGACATTTTAGATTGCATCGGTTCGTGATGTCGATCAAAACTAGAACAGTGTGGGACTTGTGCTCAGGGCATATGCCACAGTCGTATGGACAGCCCCTTTGCACCTGTGTCCGTGGGTTCTCAAGTTTCACTCCTAAATTCTCAAATTCCTGAACCCTGACATACTCTTCGTAGTCTCCCCAGTAGAGGTCTGTTACATTTCCATGCTCTGGGCATGTTTTAGTGATGTAGACTTTTCCATCTTCTTTGTATATATTGGCTGGAATGACAAGATTGCATATGGGGCAAATGCTGTCGGTCTGTTTGATCTCCTTCCTGAAATTATTCGTATTCAAAATCCCCATTCACCACCATAGAATGGAATTTATTACCTTAAGTTTTATGGTGAGTATTGCCAGCCCTAGAGCAGGGGTGAGAACTTCCCGGGAGCAGTTGACCAAGCCTGGCCTTTATAACTTGATTCGAGGGACATTAAATGCATATCATGGTGAGAGTAGATCTGATTTTGTCGAGGTTCCTTACTCTGGATAATACGACTTCCTTTAACTCATGCATCGTCTCAGCCTCGATCTTGATGATTATATTGTAGAAACCGTATACTTTGTAGACTTCCTTGACGCCAGGTATCGAATTCAGATCCTCCATGACCTCTGCTTCACAGTCTACCTTAGCATTTATCATCGCGAAGGCCATATTCAAAATCCACTACCTCCTATCTTTTTTCACTCAAAATTTTGTTGGGGGAGTGTTGCCGGCCCTGGAAGCAAGGGTTGAAAACCCCCGGGAGCAGGAAACCCGCCTGGCCGGGCGAAGTCTTTTCTTTCTCCCTGCAACGATTCCCCGATATCCAGGATCCCACGGTCTCCATTAGGCCCCTAGCCCTCCCCACCGTATCGGCACTTCGCGTCCCCGCAGGGACCAGGCAGCCTCCCGCCTCCACAGCTACGTGCCATGGCTTTTCTAAACATTTCATTCCTCCTCGGTTTTCGTTTTCATGCGTCTGCCAAGATAGATTGCGTAGAGGGAAGCCGCAAAGGTTGCGATGATCAGTATTATGGGGATCAGATATTCCCGTATGAAATTTAAATTGCCTGAGCCGATATCCGCCATCGCTTCACCTCATGTCCTTCTCCTTCTTTCTGTGATGCTCTGCGTACTCATCTGGAGATACGCCCTTCTCTAGGCTGGCTGCCATCAGGTCGAGGGCCCTCTTGAAGGCCTCGAAGCCTCCCGACTCTGATGCCTCCCTCAGAGTTCTTTCATTCTCGGGGGTGAGGTTCATCCTCGCAACCTTCAGAGCGTACCTGAAGGGCTCGGAGCCCCTTCGGATCTCGTTCCGAATCCCGTATGGGAAGCCCGTCCATCGATTAAACCCGGGGGATTCCATATACCAAGGATCTCCCATCCAAGACCAATCAAACGTTTTAGACTCCAAGGCGAGGTAGAAAACGATGAGTGCTATTGTGGCCATGACCACTATAAGCAGAAGTAACAGGTAGGTCAGATTCTCCATTCTATTATCACATCCTTTATTGCACCTTCATTTTACTCCCACCGTTCTAAACAAGAGATAAAGTAAAATTACTATAAAAAAGGAAAAACAAATGATCTTGAGGAGGATCATCCGCTTCTCCCTTTTCGCCTCCTCCTTGGCGATCCACATGGCTACTCGATCTCCGGGTAGATGGGAGGGGATATTCCCTTATCGGCGGCGTAAATTGTCACGGCCACCGCCAGGATACCAAGGCTCCATTAAGCCCCTAGCCCTCCCCACTAAAGGATGGAGGCATCACACCTTAAGTCTTACTTGCGTGCTTGGCAGTTTCTCAGTAAAAGTTAAGGTTAGTGGGCATAACCATTTTCTGGTGAATGCTATCTCGAAGTTTATAGGAGTTTAATGGAGATCATGAAATCTTTTGATGAGATTAGTAACGAAAACATGGTCTTGTTCTACCGTGAAGAATTTGAGATGATAGATCGAGGTTCGAGTATTACTGATCTGATTCCTAAACAAGTTAGGTTCAGGCTTTTTCATAGGGGATTAATCGAGCACGCCTATGGGCTTAATAGGAATTGTGGCTTCGTCCTGAGTCCTAAGGGAAGAGAGATACTGAATGGTTACAGGTCAGGAGAGAAGGGGGGAAAAGGTTTTTGAAGCCATTAATGATTGTGCTCGCTCTATTATTCTTGGGAGTTGTTTTTCTAAGGTTTTATGTGAGAATCAGAGAACACAAGAAATGGAGAAATCTCATTGGGCCTCTCCAAGAGGATAATGAGAGGAGGGAAGGTTAGTGATTGAGAAAAATAACAAATATAATGTTGAGATTCAGAACGTCGTCGCTACATCAGCCCTGGGTACGAGGATAGACCTGCTCGCAATAATGAAGGTATTCGCAAATGTGGAGTACAGGCCCAAGAGGTTCCCTGGGCTCGTCTTCAGGATTAAGAATCCGAAGACGGCGACTCTGATCTTCACGACGGGGAAGATGGTCTGCACGGGAGCCAGGTCATCTAAGGAGGCTAGGAGGGCTGTGAGGAAGGTAGTAAGGGAGCTTAAGGATGAGGGCTTCATAATCCGTGGGATCCCCGAAATAACCGTCCAGAACATGGTTAGCTCTGCGGATGTCTTAGGCAAGGTTGACATAGAGGAGGCGGCATATGTTCTTGACAATATAATGTATGAGCCTGAGCAGTTCCCAGGAGCCGTCTACAGGATGGCCGAGCCAAAGGTCGTGATCCTGATATTCTCCTCTGGTAAACTCGTGATAACTGGTGCAAAGAGCGAAGAGCAGGTCTATGAAGCCGTTGAGAAGATAAGATCAATACTCGTTAATAACAAATTAATTTACTAGAATCTATCGATAACTACTCTTGTTCGAGCTCGAAGCTTTCAACCTTATATGATCCACACTTCGGACAACAGGGACTAATGCGGCCTGGGCTCATCGCCTCCTTTAAACTGAACTCTTCTCAGCATTTCTTACACTTCATCCTCATCGTCCAACGACCCCTGTAGCGTCGCTGTGAGACCGCTTCAGCCTATCAGCAGTATCGATGTGATGAGTCCATATATGGCAAGTCCTTCCCAGAGAGCGACGAACAGCAGTGCCCAGATGGACAGCCCCTCGTTCGCAATCAGCATTTCTCCGCCGCGCGCGCTAAGGATAGTTCGAGTCTCTTTCGATATCTCTCAAACTTTCCTTTTTTCATTATCTTATCACCCTCAATATTTTCATACGGATTTTGTCTCCCTCTTTTATATCTAGTTTTTTGACTACATCACTAGGTATATTCAATCTGAAATATTTATGACCTTTAACATGATGAATCGAAACGCCAAGTGTGATTTCCATCTCAATCCTCTGAGGATACTAGTTTGCCAAACTCAGTTAAGGTTTTCCTTGGTTTGAAACTGCTGGAAGGGGCATCTATCCTCTGTTGAACCGTGAAAAAGTTATGAAGAAATGTCCAAATACGCCTATTTGAGAGAAAAAACAGTTTATAAAAACGCATGTATACGCGATGATATTCGATGAAAACTGTGCTTATTTATAAATAACCCCTAAAACTAGTTTATTCAGTTTCTTTAGAATACAATAAAGTGTCTAAGCGAATACAGTTTCCAGGACTTTTAAGCTAAAATATCGGTGAATGATTTACCGATCCGAATACAAAAATCGGTAAATGATTTACCGATCTGGGTTAAGGTCGGATTTTAGACACTAAATAGACACTTTTCACACTATTCTTAATAGTATGTGTCTAAATTGTCCCCCTCCAGATGGGAATCCACTCTTTTCTCAAGTGGAAGTCTTAGGAACTCGGGAGTCATTTGGCAGAAGCAGATATACTTCACCATTGTCGATCCAGCTTTTTGCCTTAAGACCGAGAGATAAACCTGTTGGACAACTACAATTGTCCAGTTCCTCGTAACCGCGCGCGATTTTTATTTTCAGTAATAATGTTTTCTAAAAGTTTATGTATCATGGGGCATACAACATGCAGACATGAAGTTCGACACAGATAAGGAAGGGCTTCACACCCTCTTCAGACCTTACCAGGCACTGCTACTCGAGCACCTCTGGGAGCTAAACAGGGAGAGCAGAGTCGGTGTGAACTCCCGCCAGGCGCATAGATACCTGCTGGACAAACCGGAGAAAAGGTCCAGGGCGTCCGTCATCAACTTCCTGAACGACATGGTCGATGAAGACATCCTGGACTACGAGGAAAAGACGGGCAAGGGCGGATACCACAGGGTTTACTATCCGAAGATGAACAAAGAGGAATTCTCGGTCTACGTCACCGAACTGATCGAGAAAAAGCTGAGCGAGGCTTTTCCATCATAAGCATATCGCGCGTTTAAATCATCAAAAAAGGAAGTATCGACGGACGCGTTCCATATAGTTACTGTATGATTCACCATACCTTTCAAGGCAAGCGTGCGCGAGTTACTAGATCTTTCTGAGACAAATTCTTAGGCAAGAACGCGCTCTATTGAGGACAACGGTCGTGACGCGATGAAGATCGTTATCAGTGGGGTGCCTAGGGGGCTTCAGAATCCTCGGCCGGACGGAAACTGGTTGACTGAGGAGCAACGCCGGAGGATTGAGGCAGTCTCCTCCGATATCGAATTCGTCGAGATGCCCCAGAGCGAGGTGCACGGGGTCGAAGGAAACATCGGAGGCGTTGAGGTTCTCCTCGCCGAGGGGGGCAACAGGATCCACTACGGGGAGGAACTCGACTGGAAGGATTACCTCAAATTCTTCACCCCCAGCCTCAAGTGGGTTATGCTCTGCAGCACCGGGTTCACCCAGAACATCGCGCCAGCGATAGCCAGGGGCGAGGTCACCCTCACTAACAGCCCCGGTATCCATACGATACCAATCGCAGAGGGAGTCCTTGCCGCCATGCTCGACCACGCCAAGCTCTTAAAACAGAGGCGGGAGGATCAGTTAGAGCGCCTCTGGGCGCAGAGGAAGTGCACAGAGCTCCGCGGGGGGACCGTCCTTCTCATCGGTCTCGGCAACATCGGAAGAAGGGTGGCCCACCTCTGCAAGGCCTTCGACATGAATGTGACGGGAACTAAGAGGAGGGTGGAACCCGTGGAGAACGTGGACCACGTGTTCCCTGTGAAAATGATGATTGAAAACCTCCCCGAGGTGGACTACATCGTCATCGCGGCCCCGATCACCCCCCTCACAGAGAGGCTGATAGCGCGCGCGAATATCTAGAGTATGTTTGTAGGTAATAACTTTGAACGAACTTTTATGGGTAGAAAAATATCGACCCAAGTCATTATACAATATTGAAAACCATCAAAACATTGTTTTAAGATTTACTTCTTTTATTAAAAAAAGAGAAATGCCTCACTTATTACTAGTAGGCCCTCCTGGCGTTGGGAAAATATCAAGCTGTCTAGCATTTACTCAAGATCTATACGGTTCTCACTATGCAAATAACGTATGGGAAATGAATGTCATCACTGAAAGACGATTAAGTACACCGACTAAAAAAGATGAAGTAAACAAATTGATAAATAAAATTAAAACTTATGCAAGTACAGCGCCCTTAACTGGGACTGTGCCTTTTAAGATTATCATCTTAGATGATGCAGATAACCTTACCATTGAGATTCAACAAGCTTTTCGACGAATAATGGAGATGTACTCAACAACTTGTAGATTTGTCTTGATATGTACAAACTTGAAGAAGATTATCGACCCGATACAAAGTCGCTGTAGTCTAATGGAATATTCCCCATTAGATGAAAAATCGGTAAAAAATATCTTTAATAGAATTACTACCATTGAAAAAATCAAGATTGTCGATGAAGCCTTTAACGTCATATATTTAGCCTCAACAGGGAACATTAGCAGAGCAATCACTCTGTTACAAACCGCTGTGGCAATCGCAGGAGAGAACACGATAGATGATGCTGTGATTTATCAGATCCTGAGTAGGCAAAGTCCAACGAAAATTCGCAGGATGCTTCAACTCAGTCTATCAGGAAACGTTATGGAAGCAAGGGAAATCCTGCGAAGTCTTTTAATCGATGATGATTTAGCCGCTGAAAACATTCTAAAACTGACTTCCGATGAAATTATGAGAATGTATGACCTAACCGATAAATGGAAAATCAAGTTATTAGAATTGATAAGTGACGTAGATTACGATCTGACACAAACTAATAGACCCGAAATTCATCTATTCACTTTACTAGCAAAACTTGCGACAATAAAAACTACCAAAAACTCAGAATTAGTGAGTATTTAGCTTCTGTTCCATTCTTGGGAGAGTGTTTCGGCAAGTGTTCTGGGGAGATCGCGTCCTTGCGCGCGCGCCCGCGCTCGAAAAAGGGGGGAACGTGTCTGGAGACATCTCCAATGGGGGCAGGGTTCATTTCACACCCGCCACACGCGCGCCCGTCAGGGTGCTAGTCTATAGATCTTTCTGCAAGTACGGACACTTCCAACATCTTTCCTTCCAACGGAAGTTCTTGCCGTGCTTGGCGGTGGGCGTATCTGGAAGTAGACATTCATATCTGGGGTCTGTGTTCCTGTCTCCATATTCATGCCCTTTGGGTGCTCGTCTGGGTTTAGGCTTCTTAGGTTTCTTACGTTTCTCAGCTTCTTTCTTGCGTTTGCGCGCGCGCGCGCCGCACAAGGAAAAAATGTGGAACAGGTCACCAGCCGATGGCCTGGGCCTTGCCTCACGATAAACCCTCTCAACCCGCCGCCATAAGGGGTGGCCCCTCACCCGTATCAGGGAGCACTCCCCGTTCGGACATAACCAGCCCTTGTAGGCCTTGGTCATCAGGCGCCCATAGTCGGGGGCAAGTAACATGAAGGCGAGCCCTGCCCCTCAACGCCACGGCACCACCCAAAGGCTAACAGAATCAAGACGACCCCCTTGGGATTTGACGTAATCCCGTGCGAACCGACGCAACCGCCGGGGACTCGGGCTCGGCGTCCTGCGCGCGCGCGCGAGCTAGTTATTCTTGCGACGTTGGGAACCCCTTTGGGAAAAATGACCATTGCTCACTTTCTTACCGTCTTCATCGCCTTGCCTTCTTCATCAAAGTCATACATACTTCCATAGCCTATCCTTTTCATCTGAAATAAGTAGTACTCAATTGGAGTTCGTGATTCATCAACAAGTAAGAGCAGGGCTCTTCTCTTATTCCATGTGAGTTGCCAGGCCATCTCCCTCAGCTGGCCTATTGGAATCGAGAAGCCTCCAAGTTCAACCTCTGTAGTTTTTACTTCTATTGAGTATTTTACGCCATCCTTCTCAGCGTTAAAATCATAATTTATGTATTCGGGTTGATGTGAGGGTCTCACAATTTCTGTGAAACCTAGGCCTTTCAAGATGTCAATGCCCGTTCCCTCAAAACCCATTATCCTTTCACCTTTTTGTCTTTCTAGTGGCCTCGCGCGAAAGGTTAATCTATTCACCTAATATATGACGCGCGCGCGTAAGCCATTTTTTTAAAGTAGATTTATATATGAATAGAGATAAATTTAACCTACTAATTATAAATTATAAATAGGATCTATCCTCAATGAAAGAAATGTTTAAAAAACGGGTATCCCCAAAAAACATATCTATAGCAAAAGATATAAGAAAAAAAGTGTTAACCTGGAGTAAGATAGACTCTCTGCTTTATAATGAATTTAATAAATACGATAAAAATACTGATATAAATGATGTCGGATATAAAATTGTAATATTAGATAGATTATATAATTGTAATTTAAAAATAGATATTTCTAAAGTCACTAGTAAATTCATCACTTTAGATATAGATGAAAAACTATCTTCCAATGATGCCGTAGATTTAGTTAATCAATTAGCTAATTTAAATTTTACAATAGGTCGGAAAGATGTAAAACAGAATAGACGAATTGGTTTAGTTTTTGCTAGTAAATATTGCCATTTTCACAAACCTGAGCGATTTCCTATATATGACAGGTACGTAAGAATTGCTCTCGCAAAACTTTTCTGTAAGAAAACAAGCGAATATGAGTGGAACTATAAATCATTCAAAGATGATGTTGATATCATTAAAAAATCGCTTGGTGCCAGATACAAAGAATTGGACGAATATCTATGGCTTTATGGTCAATGGATACGTTACAGAGAATGCAAGAAGAATGAATTATCCAATGAAATATTGTATGCGATCAAATCAAATGTTCAATCTTTTTCAGAACTTGAACCTATTTAGACGGCGCGCGCGATGTTGAACGGATACTCTAACCGGATCTTGCTGCTACAGTGGATTTTCTGTATTTCCCATGCCAAGGAATGCTAAAAATCGGCTTCGCTATGAAATACAGGCCTCTTTACTGCCAGTTTACTGAGGATCGACTTGATGTCTAGCATCTAAATCAAATCTGATTATTCGTGGTTATTGGGATAACAATACGAGCAGTTACGGACGTCGTTGGGATATGTTTTTTCCGCTCTTTTCAGAGCTTCTTGATATGAATCGTATGGACCAAACCAGCCTGTGTTTTGTGTTCTTGTACCTGGTGGCTTGGAATGGACACAGCCTGAAATATGGATGCTCGAATATTTGTGTCTTGTATTTAAGTGAACTACAAACTTCATCTGATTAACCGAATGAAGAAAGGAACTCTAACTTTATAACTTTGCGAGCGAATCCGAAACACTCGCGCGCGCGACAAGGTTTTATCCCCTAAGTATTCTATGAAATTGTACCTGTTGTCCTAAGGGTTAGTATTGGGGGAATTGGATGAGTCCTAAAGTACCAAAATATTGGGACACTGTAAAAGGAGAAATTCTTAACCTGATGGCATCCCACACTTGGGAATCGTTTTCATGGGGAGATATTCAACCCATCGATATAATTGGGCTAACCCAGATGTTGCCTTTATCTGAAGCTGAAATAGTTGTAAACTTAAGAGAGTTGGTGCGAGACGGGGATGTTATTCGAGAGGATGAAAAATGGTATTACATCCGTACCGAGTTGATGAAGGAATATTTTGAATATATCGAATATTTAATGGCTACTGAAATAGAAGATGTCGAATTCGATGACATTCAAGTTCCTCCAATAGAAAGTTGGAATATTTCCCTTTGGACTAGAGGCTGGTTAAAAATTCATAAACTCGACATAACGTTAGAGAAAGCGCATTTCTATCTCGAAGGTTATCTCCTTGATGCTTACGTTAAATTTCTAATTACCAAGGCTAATAAGACAATTATCGTAGTAAATCCATTCCTCGACATGATCACTCCTACGCGCGCGCGCAAGCAGCCTGACGTCCTCGTCCCCGGCTGCGATGTGCCTGAGGCGCGCACGCACGTGTTACGTGCAAACACTGCATATTCCTTTAGCATTCCTACAGTCAGCACAGCACAAGTACCCGCAGTTTGGACACTCAACTACAAGTATATTCTCCTTGCCGCAGATACTACATAAACCCAAGAGAATGTTCGAGCTACCTGATTGTACATCCAGCCCACTCAGGCGTTTAGCCCGCTTTCTATGAATATGATACTGTCTGTAACATTCGTCTGTGCAGAACTTTTTGTTCCAGACCCTCGTCTCAAAGGCTGTTCCGCAGAACCCGCATGTTTTCTGATATGTCTTCAACGGCCCTCTGCGCTCGATGTTTATCCGTTTCTTCATCGCTAGCCTGCATTCTCTGGAACAGTACCTCGTATTGTTCGCTTTAGACTCGAATTGTATTCCACAGATATGACAAGTTTTTGTAAAGGTCAATGGTATATTCAAATCTCAGAAGAAAAATGACTATAAAAAATGCACGACCACGAGAAACCACGCGTGCCAGGGTGTTGCTAAAATAGTTTAAAATGGTTTTTATCCCTCTTTTTCCATATAAAACACGATATGGACTACTTAGATAGGCAGATACTGACAATACTCAAGGATAAGAAAGCCAGAGACTTCCAACAGATTCTCTCAGAAGTAGACTTCTCGCATAACACCCTGCGACAGCACTTGGACACATTAATCGACCAAAGCATTGTTGAGTGTAGCAAAAGGCCCAGGGAGGGTCTTGGATGGCCCCTATTTCTTTATCGTTTGTCTGGGAACTTCGATGCTCAGACTCTTTCGGCCTTCTTGGACCCGTACAGGGCGCGCGCGCAAATCGAGGCGACGGCTATTTCTGACATCGTCTACCTTGAGAAAGTCTAGTCTATAGCCTTTTAAGAGATAAAAAAGTGGATCTAACTTACCAGAACTTCCACCAAGGCTTCTTTTTGGCGGGCTTCTCTTCGACGGGCTCTTCCTCCTCTTCGGAGGGCTCCTCCTCAACAGGTTTCTCTATGGGCTCCTCCCACCACTCTTCAGAGGGGAACTCTTCAATTATCTGTATTTCTTCGGCGGGCTCCTCTTCCTCTAAGGGCTTTTCTTCCTTCTCCTCAAACATGTATGAAACCAAATAAATACTTAATTCCAGAGGATAATAAAACCTTTCTCGCCAAATTTCTCTTATCAGCATCGATGGTTAAATATACGGATTACGCACGTGGTCACAGCATAACGTGCGAGTGAAAGAAGTTAAGTAGAAATTCCGTGACAAATTTCCTTGGAGGCTTATCTTTGTTCGAGGTTGAGGTCTCAAGCATCGAGCCGTTCCGTAACCTAGTGAGGGCCCTCGCCGCGCGCGCGCCGCTCGGTGAAATGAAATGATCGGAAACCCATATGGAATCGTAGCCGAGCCGCTCAGCTTCCTCAGCGATGTTCAAGAATGTATCCCAATCTGCGTAGCTAGCTGTAACGTCTAGAACAACACCAAAACGCATGTGTGTTTCCCATGATAATAGATATTTATTTCTAAAATAAAAGATAGGCTCAGACTATTTTCCATACTTCATGATAAGCGCGCACGTAAGTCTTAAGCGGTGATGCGCACCTTTTATTGGTGCGTGAGGGTATCATGGGCATTGCGGCGGAGGCGTGCCTCTGGTCATCTATTGTAGCCCGCGTCGTAACCGCATAAAATCAACGCACCCTCACGCAACCTTTAACCTATTATAAACACCATTCAGTGGCGAGGTTTATCCGTGACGTGCCCCGAACTGGAGACGTGTAGCGTCCCCATCACGAAGTACTTCTTCGAGTGGTTCTGCCACGGTAAGAAGGAGTCCCACGAGGTATGTCATTACTACTGCAGGCGTCACGACCTGCTTAAGCCCCCGATGCAGTGGCTCCAGCACCTGGCGGTTGCGGCCGAGTTGAAGCCACCTGGGAAGTGGATGTACGAGCGCACTAGGGGCTTTTAAGACGAAAGACTATTATACCTTAGTATAAATTATACTGAAGTTCAAAATGTCTGTGATTGAGACAGTTAGGCTCGTGCTCGAGGAGTACGAGATTGGAGAACCCTGGAAGCTCACCAAGGGCGCCGGCTTCGTAATCCCCATACTGGGTAGGCCTCCCTTCCCCGACAGGAACTATGTGCTCCTCCAAGAAGTCCTGGACGATGTGACCTTCAAGGACACCGGAGGCATCGGCGGGGTCGACGTCTCCAATAGGAGCGGTCGTCCCGTCTTCGTTCG
>Ga0209978_10000691_pt1 | contig 13231 bp, 16 predicted proteins | sample BentaG_FD_182805 | JGI IMG/M metagenome (GOLD analysis project Ga0209978, IMG submission 182805) | Deep subsurface microbial communities from South Atlantic Ocean to uncover new lineages of life (NeLLi) - Benguela_00093 metaG (SPAdes)... | ecosystem: Environmental > Aquatic > Marine > Oceanic >...
ACCGGTATAGCCCTTAGATTTGAACGTCATAATATACTAAACTATATCATGTCGTAGGCGTTTGCGTTTATCTAACAAAATGGCTAAATGTATAATAAACTTGGCCCCTTTGACAAAGATAGGTCAACTGTCTAAAGTGTTCATCGTTGAGTTGTGCCAATGTTAATGAGGACGCACAGATGAGGCGTTAGTTTATCCTATCCATCTCACCAATTTATCTAGGTTTTCCCTCGGGGATTTGTAGCCGCTTACCGGATTTTCCCAGTTGGGGTAACCTAAGGCAATTCCTATGATTACATTTTTGTTTTCCGGAATATTCAACAAGTCTTTGACTTCATCTTCATAAGCGGTAATCAAACCGATGGGACAGGTTGCCAATCCAAAACCATGGGCACTAAGCACCAAATATCCCAACGCCACCCCAATATCCACCATGCGTGCCTTTGAAAAGGAATCATCGAGACAGATAATGATGGCAACAGGCGCTCCATAAAAATTACAACTCCCTTCGTTGGTAAACTGCTTGAAGGAGACTCCTATTTGCTCCAGATATGGTTCCATAGATTCAGAGCTTGCTATCCCTCTCTGCCGGTAAGTTTCAGGAAGGGGTTTAACATTTTCTGGGCTACATGATATCTGTTTTTCTTTGTATGCCTTAATCAATTTTCTGCTCAGTCTCTCTTTCTCTTCACCAGTTACTACAATGAATTCCCACGGCTGGAGGTTAATTGCAGACGGCGCCTGAATTGTTAATCTTAAAATCTCTTCGATGGTTTCTTTAGGGATTGGGTCACGTTTATAAGCCCTTATACTTTTTCTCTCTCTAATCGCCTGCCAGAGTTCCATAATTTCCTCCTTTTTCAATTTGCTCTCTTTTGAAAAATACATTATATTTCTTATGACTGTCAATGTGGAACAGAGGATGTCATTTACAACTAGTATTTTTCTTGAGGTTCAACATCGTATAAATAAGCAATCATTCGTCTACATCATCGTTCAAGGAATAAAAGGAGTTACTGAGAGATGATTCGAGCAAAATTATGGTTTCGCTGTGCGGTAGTGCATGACCCGGTTACCCCGATGGTAGTGCACCCCGCCCTTATTGGTTGGCAAGCGAAAAATAGACAAGTTGACCTTACAATTGAGAGGGCTTTCAGCGGTGAAGAGTTGGTACGTAGGATGAAAGGTTGGGTGACAGTGGATCCATCTAAGGTAATTGATATTGTCAGAGAATTTGGGAGGTTGAAGGTTTTAGATGATAAGGAATTAGTCATCGAAATGGAAGACTTGGGGAGTTTTAATGACCTACAGAAGGCTCTTTACGAGGCCTTGGGTAATGAAGTAAATGCTGAGTTGATTCAGAAAAATAACAGCTAATCCAGCACGGTGATTATCATCAATAACTGGACATATGTGGCAAAGAGCTAAAGCGGTTGTCGAACTCCGTAACCGTCTAGCACATCCAAAGGTAACAGATACGCTCTCCATCTCTAGTAGCAACGCCTTGGAGTCTGCTGAGCTTGGTGAGGGGCGACTTCGAAATAGCACTCCAGCTTGCAAGCAAGCTTGACTTCCTCTTTTCTATGGGCGATAATGATGAGCAGCGGTTGCTCTGTGAGATGCTTTTTGAAGATGGGCTTCCTGTCCCGATGGGGCTGGTTTAAGACTATAAGATTTTGTTAAGCTTCTCTAGTCAGATTTGTGATAACTAGTATTTCTTTATTTTTAGTCGGCGCATTCGTCTAGGGGTTTAGGACACCTCCCTCTCAAGGAGGAGATCACCGGTTCGAATCCGGTATGCGCTACCAAGCTTGACTTTTATATCATTCGTTTTTATAATATTCAGGCTAATTAACCTTGATAGTAGTGCCCGAGTAGCGCAATGGTAGCGCAACCGACTTGTAATCGGTAGGTTAGTGGGTTCGACTCCCCTCTCGGGCTGGGGTTTTAGTCTTAATGGTGACTCGGGAGGGGTGCCGGAGTGGTTAATCGGAGCAGACTGTAAATCTGCCGCCTGAAATGGCTACGCAGGTTCGAATCCTGCCCCCTCCACCATAACTTGAGCCTGGATTAGACGCTAGACTACAAAAATTTGTATAATGGGATTAAAGCCCACATAGCTCAGCAGGTAGAGCACGTTCTTGGTAAGAACGGGGTCACCAGTTCGAGTCTGGTTGTGGGCTCTGAATAAAGGGGGGTTTAAAATGGCTAAAAAGAAATTTGAGCGGACTAAGCCACATTGCAATGTGGGCACCATTGGTCATGTTGACCATGGCAAAACAGTTTTGACCTCAGCCATAACTAAGGTGCTATCAGCAGTTGGTTCTACCCAGTATCGTGCCTTTGACAGCATTGATAATGCGCCTGAAGAGAAGGCACGGGGGCTAACTATTGCCATTGCCCATATTGAGTATGAGACCGAGAAGCGCCATTATGCTCATATTGATTGTCCGGGACACGCTGACTTTATCAAGAATATGATAACCGGCGCCGCCCAGATGGATGGAGCTATACTGGTGGTAAGTGCCCCTGATGGTCCTATGCCTCAGACTAGGGAGCATGTCTTATTAGCCCGCCAGGTGGAGGTTCCTTATATCGTAGTTTGCCTTCACAAGGTAGATTTGATGGAGGATGAAGAGCTCCTGGAGCTGGTGGAGATGGAGATAAGGGAGCTGCTTAGTAAGTATGGTTTCCCTGGTGATGAGATACCGGTGGTGAGAGTAAGCGGGCTTAAGGCTGGTGAGTGTGGCTGTGGTAAGAGGGAATGCCAGTGGTGTGGTGGCGTCTGGAAGCTGCTGGATGCTGTAGATAGCTATATTCCTATCCCAGTGCGGGCTAAAGACCAGCCCTTCTTGATGCCAGTGGAAGATGTTTTTAGCATAAAAGGTCGGGGCACAGTGCCTACAGGCAGGGTTGAGAGGGGTGTGATTAAGTCCGGGGACGAGGTTGAGATAGTGGGCTTACACCATGAGCCCCGTAAGACAATAGCTACCAGCCTGGAGATGTTTCATAAGATCCTGGATGAAGCCGAGCCGGGCGATGCCGTTGGTATTTTGCTTCGGGGTATAGACCGGGAAGAGATAGAGCGAGGTCAGGTGGTAGCTGCCCCTGGCTCTATTAAACCACATACTTACGCTGAGGCTGAGGTATATGTTTTGAGCAAGGAGGAAGGGGGCAGGCATACCCCGTTCTTTACCGGATATAAGCCTCAATTTTATATTAGGACTACCGATGTTACTGGAAGCATTGAGCTACCAGAAGGGGTAGAGATGGTCATGCCCGGTGATAATGTGAGAATGAAGATAAGACTTATTTATCCTGTAGCCTTGGAGAAAGGTTTGCGTTTTGCTATTAGGGAGGGGGGTAAAACGGTAGGTGCTGGTAGCTTTAGCCGCATCATAGAGTAAATTATGGCTAGAAAAGCTGAAGCCAGGGTTATTATTCATCTTGCCTGTACCGAGTGTAAGCAGAGGACATATACTACTACTAAGAACAGAAGGAATGACCCCCAACGCTTAGAGCTTAGAAAATATTGCCCCCGTTGTCGTGCTTATCGGCTCCATAGGGAGATAAAATAGTGGTGTCCAACTAACCGGCAGGCGAGTTTCCTTCTATGACACATTATACTGCCAAGAAAAGTTCAAGATTTAGATTCATTGGTGAGACCATAGCCGAGTTAAAGAAGGTGGTTTGGCTTACCAGGCGAGAGGTAGTGTATTTGACATTCCTAGTGCTGACTATTTCCATTACCGCCGGTTTAGTGCTGGGAGCAGTTGATTACGGTTTTACTCGCCTGGTCAATGACTTTTTTTTGGGTAGATAGCAACCTGGCTGTCCCCAGATTGGGCTAAAGGGCTATAGCGAGGGAATAATTTTGTGCTTTCCCAAGAGTCTTTATCTGAACGAGGTTATTTATGGGTGAGAACCAAAGAGAATGGTTTGTAGTTCATACCTACTCGGGGTATGAAGAACGAGTTAAAAAGAATCTAGAGCAACGCATCAAGTTTATGGATGCTGGAGATGACATCCTTCAAGTAATTATACCAACTGAGGAGGAGATAGAGGTTAGAAGTGGGCAGAGGCGTAGTGTGACCAAGAAGATATTGCCCGGTTATGTTCTGGTTCAGATGAAGATGACTGACCAGAGCTGGAATATAGTGCGTAATACCCCTGGTGTCACCGGTTTTGTTGGTAGCGGAAGTAAGCCGGTTCCGTTACGGGAAGAGGAGGTTAGTCAGATTTTGAAACAGATGGCAGCCGAAGCACCGAGGGTTAAGGTTGGCTTTCGTAAAGGACAGAGTATACGAGTGACTGACGGTCCTTTTATTGATTTTGTCGGGGTAGTGGATGATATAAGCGTGGAGAAAGGTAAAGTTAAGGTGCTTCTGTCCCTCTTTGGGCGTGAAACATCTGTAGAGCTTGACTTTTTGCAGGTGGAGAAGCTCTAATTTTTGATTTTCTTGGTTTGGAGATACAGTGGCGAAAAAGATTAAAGCAGTGATTAGACTACAGATTCCAGCCGGCAAGGCAAATCCAGCACCCCCGGTAGGTCCGGCTTTAGGCCAGCACGGGATTAATATTATGGCCTTTTGTAAGGAGTATAATGAGCGCACTGCTACCCAGGGTGGGTCTATTATTCCAGTTGAAATAACTGTCTTTGATGATAGGTCATTTACCTTTATTACCAAAACACCGCCAGCTACTGATTTGCTGAAGAGAGCGTTAGGTGTGGAAAAGGGAGCTAGCGCTTCTGGTCATGAAAAGGTAGGCAGGTTGTCTCGAGATAAACTTCGTGAAATAGCTCAGATTAAGGCTAAGGACTTAAATGCTATCGATATTGAAGGTGCCGAGCGAATTATTGAGGGTACTGCCCGAAGTATGGGAATTGAGATCGAGTAAAAATGGCAAGACACGGTAAAAACTACCAACAAGCGGCTAAACTATTAGACAAGACGAAGGCTTATCATCCTCGGGAGGCTATTGAGGTAGCTAAGAAGGTGGCTCATACCCGCTTTGACGAGACTGTCGAGCTTCACCTTCGGATGGGTGTTGACCCCCGAAATGCTAATCAGCAGGTACGTGGTGTCGCCCTTCTCCCTCATGGGCTGGGCAGGAAGGTAAGGGTTCTAGTTTTTGCCCAGGGTGAAGCCGAAAGAATTGCTCAAGATGCCGGGGCAGATTTTGTGGGTAGTGATGACTTGATTAAGCAGATTGAAGGTGGTTGGTTGGATTTTGATACCGCAATTGCTACCCCTGACATGATGGGGAAGGTAGGTAAGCTGGGGAAGATTTTAGGCAGGAGGGGGTTGATGCCCAACCCTAAATCAGGGACAGTGGTAGCGGCAACTGACTTGCCCAGGGTAATAGGTGATGCTGGTAAGGGGCGAGTGGAATTTAAGCTAGATAGGACGGCTATTATTCATTTACCTCTGGGTAAGATTAGTTTTGACGACGATAAGTTAATGGATAACCTAACGGCGGTGGTGGAGGCAGTGGTGAAGGCTAAACCCAGTGGTGCCAAGGGTCAGTATGTTAGGACTGCCTTTCTAACTACTACTATGGGTCCTGGTATAAGGCTTGACCTCAAACCAACCCTGGCTTTAACTTCTAGTTGATACTTGAAACCTATTCCTGAAATAGCCTGATGGAGGTGCAAATCAGCCGAACAATACTGCATAACGCCTAAAATAAATTGAAAGGGGGCTTTTATGGAAGATGTGGCTATTGTCGGGGTGGGGCAGAGTGTTTTTTCTCGTAAATGTGGTGTATCTATTAGAGAGTTGTGTTTTGAAGCCTTTAAGGAGGCAATGGAGGGTCTAAATATTACTAGTAGTGATATAGACGCCTCCATTATTTGTTCGGCACCAGAGTATGATAAACAGCGTACCCCATCAGGTATAGTATCAGAGTATTTGGAGCTGACCCCCAAGCCGACTTTTTATGTTGAGAGCGTGTGTTCTTCAAGTAGCACGGGCTTAAGAGTGGCTTGGTCTTTGATAAAGGCTGGTCTTCATAGCCTAGTAGCCGTGATAGGCTTTCAGAAGATGTCAGAGCTGACCTCTCGTGAGTCGGCGGAGAGGATGGGCAGGTCATATGATATAATGTGGGAGTCACCATTTGGTATAACCATGCCTGCCGGTTATGCTATGTATGCCCGGGCTCATATGGCTAAGTATGGAACTACTGAGGAGCAGCTAGCTAAGGTGCGGGTCAAAAATTCACACTATGGTGCTTCAAATCCCAAGGCTACTTATCGAAAAGAGCTGAGTTTAGACGAAATCTTGGGCTCAGAGGTCATAACTAGTCCATTAAAGAAGTTCGATTGCTGCGCTAATGCTGATGGCTCCTCTTGCATAATAGTAGCTAGTAAAGACATAGCTAAAAATATAACAGATGTCCCAATCTGGATTATTGGTCTCGGGGCAGCCACCGACACAGTTACCATGAGTGGCAGGGAATCACTTACCAGCTTGAGGTGTGCTGCTGAGGCGGCAAAACACGCTTATGAAATGGCTGGCCTAGGACCGGAGGATATTGATGTCGCTGAGGTTCATGACTGTTTCACTATATCTGAGATTTTGGCTTACGAGGACCTAGGCTTTGCTAAACCTGGGGAGGGAGCTAGGTTGATAGAGGACAAGCAGACATATGTCGGAGGAAGGATACCGGTAAATGTTGATGGCGGACTGCTATCTAAGGGTCACCCTATTGGCGCTACCGGCGGCTCACAGATTACGACCATTGTCAGGCAGCTCAGAGGAGAGGCTAGTGAAGCTCAGGTGGAGGCAGCCGAAATCGGTTTAGTTCACAATATAGGGGGGGTGGGGGTATATGGTAATGTAACCATTCTGAGGAGGTAGCTATATGGGCTTTGACAATTTTGGTAAGGTTAGTTTCATCGCTGAAGCCAAAGCCGCCGATTTTGTAACATATTTGGAGCAGGGGAAGGTAATGGTAACAAGATGCAGAAAGTGTCGGGCTAGTTACTTCCCGCCAAAGATGGATTGCCCGAGGTGTTTGCTTAGCGATATGGCGTGGTTTGAAATTAAAGGGAACGGTAAGCTAACTACTTATACTGTAGTAAATTACGGACCAGCCGGGTTTGAGGATGATGCCCCATATATTCTAGCTATAGGTGAGTTTGGCGATGGTATTAAAATCTTTGGTCGTTTAAGCCGGGATATTGAGGCGGGTGATATTAAGGTAGGTATGGGATTAAAAGTAGTCCCCATAAAATTGCCCGGCGAAAGGGTTGCTTACGAATTTCAGAAAGGCTGATAGATAGAGACCAGAAAAAGGGGGGATAGACATGGTTGGTATTACCTCCTACGGTGCTTATATACCTCTATTCAGGCTAAGTCGGGAGGCGATAGCTAAAGCAGGCAGGGGTGAGAAGGCTATCTGTAGTTTTGATGAGGATAGTATGACCATGGCGGTAGCCGCGGCTAGTGATTGCTTGAACGGGATAGACTGCAGGACAGTAGATGGTTTATACTTTGCCTCTACAACTTCTCCTTATAAAGAGAAGCTGGGGGCGGCTACGGTGGCTATGGCGGCTGACCTCAGGCGAGATATTATTACTGCTGATTTTGCCAATTCACTAAGGGCGGGAACCGCTGCTTTTAAGTCAGCTATAGATGCGGTTAAGGCTGGTTCAGCCAAGCAGGTGATGGTAACTGCCGCTGATTGTCGCCTGGGAACACCAGGCTCGGCTTTTGAGCAGAATTGTGGCGATGGTGCTGGTGCCCTCCTCATTGGAGACACCGATGTTGCCGTTACCGTGGAAGCCAGCTACTCAGTTTATAATGAGATGATAGATGTATGGCGGGCTGATGGTGATACCTTTATCCGCTCCTGGGAGGATAGGTTTACCTTAACCCATGGCTATTTAGAGGTTGTTGGTGAAGCGGTATCGGGATTGATGCAGAAATTTAACTTTAGCCCTGGTGACTTTGCCAAGGTCGTGTTTTACTCTCCTGATGCCAGGAGGTATGCAGAATTGGCGAGAAGTCTGGGCTTTGATGCTAAGACCCAGTTACAGGACTCACTTTTTGCTGTTATGGGCAATACCGGTGCTGCCTATCCTATAATGTTACTGGTAGCGGCACTGGAGGAGGCCAAAGCTGGTGACCGTATCCTATTAGCCAGCTATGGTAATGGCAGCGATGCCTTTGTTCTAAAGGTAACCGAGCAAATAGAAGAAATTAGAGATAGGCGAGGGATGAAAGGCCACCTGGCGTCAAAGAGACTAACTACTGACTATAAGAAATATCTAATTTGGCGTGGGATTTTGCCACAGGAGACAATCCCCGGACCGGTTGGCTTTTTATCGGCACCGGCGGCATGGAGGGAGCGTGAAGCCAACTTTCGGTTGCACGGGGTTAAGTGCCAGGTCTGTGGGACAGTCCAGTTTCCACCGCAACGGGTATGCACCAAGTGCCACAGCAAAGACCAGTTTGAAACCTATAGACTGTCTGATAAGAAGGCTAGGATATTTACCTTTGCTATGGACTACGTGAGCCCTGCCCCTGAATTGCCCACTGTTACTACTACCATTGACTTTGAAGGTGGGGGCAGGATGGAATGTTATATGACCGACCGGGAGGTTGAGCAGGTTAAGCCTGGCTTATCAGTGGAGATGAGCTTTAGGAAATTGTTTGTTAAGGATGGGGTTCATAACTACTTCTGGAAATCTATACCATTAAGGACTTAGGTGATAAAATAAGCCGGGAGGTCATGTTATGCCGGGCATTAAGGATAGAGTAGCTATAGTTGGTATGGGCTGCACCAAGTTTGGCGAGCTATGGGATAAGAGTTATAAGGATTTGATGGTAGACGCCTGTTATGAGGCTTTTGAGGATGCTGGTATAGAGCCTAAGGATATTCAGGCTGCCTGGTATGGTAGTCGTGAATCAGGCTTTACCGGGTCGCACCTGGCAAATGCCTTAAAGCTGGAGTATATCCCTATTACCAGGGTGGAGAACTTCTGCGCCGGTGGCACCGATACCTTCAGAAATGCTTGCTATGGGGTAGCTTCTGGGGTTTATGATATTGCCCTAGCCTGCGGTGTTGAGAAGCTGAAAGACCACCTTAGCGGCTTTAGTATGTATATTACTGACCCCTTTGACCGGAGCATGGTGGAGTGGGATTTACCCCCGGTAAGTCAGTTTGCCCAACTGGCGAATAGGTATTTCTATCATTATGGGTTAAGCTATGAGGAAGGCAAGCGGATTTTAGCTAAGATTGCCGTCAAGAATCATCATAATGGCACTATGAGCCCCAAGGCTCAATTCCAGAGGGAGGTAACCCTGGAGCAGGTAGTGAATGCGCCTATGATTTCTTATCCCCTTGGCTTGTTAGATGCCTGTGGTCTCAGTGATGGTGGGGCGGCAGCCATTGTAACTACCCCTGAGATAGCCAGCAGCATGAGAAAAGACTATATTCTGGTAAAAGGGCTGGGGATGGCTAATGGTGGTGGTCAGGGAAAGCTCCAACCAGAGTATGATTTTATCCATATTCCGGAGACGGTAGCTGCCGGGAAGACTGCCTATCAAGAGGCGGGAATAACTAATCCGCGCCAGGAGATAGATGTGGCTATAGTGCACGATTGCTTTACTATCACCGAGCTTCTAATCTATGAGGACTTGGGCTTTAGCCCCAGGGGCAAAGCTCCTGACGATGTCGAAGCTGGCACCTTTACTTTAGATGGAGAGTTGCCGGTTAATACCGACGGCGGCTTGAAGTGTTTTGGTCATCCTCTTTCCGCCAGTGGGCTGAGGATGATTTATGAAATCTATAAACAGTTGCAGGGTAAAGCCGGTGCCAGGCAGGTGAAGACGGCTGACATTGGTTTGACTCATAATGTAGGCGGTGTTTGCGGCTACTTTAATTGTGCCGTGGCTATATTCGGGAGACCTGATTAGAAGTTTAACAATATCCTGAGACAGTGGGTGCCGATTTAGGCTTAAACTAATGTGCCTGCCGAGGAAAGATGGGACTTCGCTAAGTCCTTGTGTAAGTAGGCACAAGGACTTATTATTTTAATGCTCAGCCTGGGAGGTTGATTATTAAGGGTAGATTGAACGGGCGAAGAGTCAGGTTCCCCCTCAAAAACAATTCTTCCCCTTTCAAAGGAGAAAATACTAAAGGAGAGTCAAAGAGAGGCGAATACGGAGTCCCCGCAAAAAAGTGGTTTTTGTGGGGTAAGAATCCTCTCTTACATAAGCCAATTCCCCCTCTCCTTAATTCTGGTATAGTAACCAAGGGAGTATTAGAGGGGCGTAGCCCCTCTAAAGAAATCATCTTCCCCCTTCCCCTTATAAGGGGAAGGGGGATAAAGGGGGTTCCCAGAAAAATCAAAGATTTTTCTGGGTGCATAAAGGGGGATAGGGTTACTAAATAAAAACCTAAAGGGGGCAAGGTTCTAGGAGGTAGTGAAACATGTCTAGAGAAAAGAAGACACAGATTATCAATAGGCTACAAGAGGTTTTTTCTAAATGTAGCATTGGTATTCTAACTGACTATCGGGGGCTATCAGCTCCTGAGATAACTGGTCTGCGTCGTAGATTGAGTGAGTCTGGTATTGAGTATAAAGTGGTCAAGAATACTCTAGCTCGGTTTGCCGCCGAAAGGGCGGGCAAGGATGAATTGGCTAGCTTCTTCGTCGGTCCGGTAGCTATTGCTTTTGGCTATGGTGATATAATTGAGCCAGCTAGAGCCCTGGCTGACTACATTCGCACCTCAAAAGCAAGTCTGAGTATAAAGGGGGGCTTTTTAAGTGATAGACTACTTACTTCAGAGGAGGTGATGACCCTTTCCTCATTGCCAACCAGGGAGGTATTACTAGCCAGGGTCGTGGGTAGGATGCAAAGTCCTATCGTTGCCTTACTTGGTTATCTTACCACTCCTATACAGGGTTTTATAGGGGTGCTACAAGCTAAAATTCAACAACTGGAGGGAGAATAAAATGTCAGAAAATGAGGTAGAAATTGGGCATGATACCGGTGAACAAACGGCGAAACAAGAAGTAGCCAAGAAACCTAAGAAGACAGCTAAACCAGCCGTTAGCCAGCCGCCTGGTACTAAAGTGGGCGGGAAGGCAACAGCCATTGAGGAGATAATGGCTACTATAAAAAATTTGACAGTGCTTGAACTGTCACAGCTAGTAAAGGCTTTAGAGGCTGAGTTTGGAGTTAGCGCCGCTGCCCCGGTGGTAGCCACTGCGGCAGCACCGACCGAAGCTGCGGCTCCGGCGGTTGAAGAGAAGACGGAATTTAGTGTCATTCTTAAGGATATAGGGGCTAATAAGATTAGTGTCATTAAAGCGGTGCGGGAGTTGACTACCTTGGGGCTGAGGGAGTCCAAGGACTTAGTGGAGAGTGCCCCCACGACGGTGAGGGAGGGGGTCAGTAAGGATGAGGCAGCGGCTATGAAACAAAAGCTGGAAACCGCCGGGGCTACTGCTGAGATTATATAATAAGATTGTTTATTAACCCCAGCTCCGCCTAGGCGGACTCTGTTGACCCCTCGGTTCCCTCTCCTTTGAAGGAGACCGTTTAGCAACTCAAACTGTCATTGCGAGCCCTTCGCTTTTTGTCATTCTGACCCTTCTAAGAAGGGGAAGAATCCCATGGCGCTCAGGGCAGGCTCCGCGAAGCAATCTCACTATTGCTTTCAGAGATTGCTTCAGTCGCCTAGGCGACCTCGCAATGACAACTAAACAGCCTCTAAAGGAGAGGGGGAAGAACCAATATATGAATATCTTCCTATCATGGCGCTCCGCCCTTTAACTATCCCTTGATAAACTACCTTAAATGATACTGGTTGAAAACGGGGCTAAAAACCTCTATAGTTATCATTGAAGGGCACTTCTTAGGGGGAGAAATTTAAACATGCCAATTGCTGATTATTTTATACTGATGGGCATAGGTGGCTTGTTTATCCTTCTTGGTCTAGCCGCAATTATCTGGGGCAAGATTGAAGAAAAAGGCTACTATGATTCCCTTTCCACTCGCCGTGATGTCAGGGAGTATTTAGAGCATGAGCCACAGCACGCTGAGCCCGGGGCGTTAAAGATAGGGGGTTGGATAGCCATTGCTATTGGCTTGGTCATGCTCGCTTTGGGTGGTGCCTTCCTACTCTGGGGTTGAGACCTATGAATAAGCAGATATTACCTCCAGATGAGGCACAGAGGATTGGCTTGAAATTTATTCAGGATAAGTATTTTCGGGCGCAGGTTACTGCTGGTGAGCTAAGGTTAGTTACTGAAGGCGCCTTTCCGGTATATCACCTGGAAGGGAGCATCAAAATACCACCTCGTGGTACCATTTCAAAACTATTCTCTCCAGCCGCAGTATATACCTTCAACATGCAGGTTCACGCCTTGGACGGCAGCATACTCAGTTATGAGCTGAGGTAAGGTGACATTTTTATAGCGACCATTCTTTCTTACCCTTATATGCCCAGCTCCTCCCCTATCAGCACCACATTTATCCGACCCTTTTCCCGTATCATGCTTCCTTCAATAATCACGGTATAGCAGCAGATTCTCCAGTCATGGTTACAGTCAACACATCTACCTGTCCTTACACAAGGCAAGTCGCCAAACTCAGCCATGTGGTGTTTTAGGTAGTGCCGCTTGGCATTCATCGGTGCACAGACCTCATGAATCCGGGCTAAAGCTTCATTCACATCTTTAACAATCTTGTTGACACCGGCTACAACAATGACCTTTTCCGGTCCAAATATCATAGCTGAAACCCGGTTTCCCCAGCCATCAGTGTTGACCAGCTTGCCATCAAGGGTGACACTGTTTGTGCCGACTAAAAATATATCAGCCGAGAAAGTTTCTCTTGCCTTTCTTCGCCTCTGCTCCCTTTCGGCAATGATATAGAAACCGTCGGCATCTCTGTCAAGCGGGTAAATAATCCTATTTTGTTTGCGCTTTCCAAGTTCGGGAATAATCCCTATCTGGTCTATGGTGATTGAATCTCCCCGGGCAACTGTTACTCCCGGCGGAATCATCTCCAAGACAACGGAAAGTGCCTCTTGTCGACTTGAAACATATTGAGCGTTTATATGCTTCTTTTGGAGATTGGCAACCACTATTCTGGCACGTTCTTGGTAAAGCCATTCCTTCTCTCGGCTAATATCTGTCTCGTCTATCATGATGCCTCCTTTTCTCTGAGGTTTAGAAACCAGTTGGCTCTATACCAGCCTACACCATTCTCCT
>Ga0209978_10000692_pt1 | contig 13230 bp, 11 predicted proteins | sample BentaG_FD_182805 | JGI IMG/M metagenome (GOLD analysis project Ga0209978, IMG submission 182805) | Deep subsurface microbial communities from South Atlantic Ocean to uncover new lineages of life (NeLLi) - Benguela_00093 metaG (SPAdes)... | ecosystem: Environmental > Aquatic > Marine > Oceanic >...
CAGTTACTGTTAAACATTCTGGTAGAGGGGTAATCAAACTGGAGGGTTACAAGGTAGACAGATGAAGCTAGGTGAGAAGGGTTTTACCTACATTGAACTAATAGTGGCTCTGGCTATTCTAGCCCTTATCGGTAGTGCTACCGCTACCGCTACCTTTCAAGTTCTTCATGTTACCGAACGCAATAATGACCATATGACTGTGGTACGCCAGGTACAGAATGCTGGTTACTGGCTTAGCCGCGATGCCCAGATGGCGCAGAGCGTGAGTGCTGATAATCTGACACCACCTGGTTTTTTAGTCCTAAACTGGACTGAGTGGGATTATGTTGATGAGCCGATCTATCATTCGGTCACATACTTTTTTGAAGACCTGACTGACTCAGCAGCCGGTAATTCTATACCCGGAACGGAATGGATGAAGGCCTTTGGTGGTTCAAGTCTTGATTTTGGTGAAGTGGTGCAGCAGACCACGGATGGTGGCTACATCATTGCCGGGGCTACAGATTCCTACGGTGCTGGCTCGCGGGATGTCTACCTGCTCAAGGCCGATGCTTCGGGGAATAAAGAGTGGGAGAAGACATTCGGCGGAAGTGGTTGGGACTTTGCCTATTCTGTTGAGCAGACCATGGATGGTGGCTACATCATTGCCGGTACTACAGGTTCCTATGGTGCTGGCTCGTACGATGTCTATCTGATCAAGACCGATGCCTCGGGGAATAAAGAGTGGGAGAAGACATTCGGCGGAAGTGGTTGGGATAATGCCTATTCTGTCCAGCAGACCACGGATGGTGGCTACATCATTGCCGGTACTACAGATTCCTACGGTGCCGGCTGGGAGGATGTCTATCTGATTAAGGCCGATGCTTCGGGGAATGGAGAGTGGGAGAAGACATTCGGCGGAAGTGGTTGGGATAACGCCTATTCTGTCGAGCAGACCACGGATGGTGGCTACATCATTGCCGGTACTACAGGTTCCTACGATGTCTATCTGATTAAGGCTGATGCTTCGGGGAATAAAGAGTGGGAGAAGACATTCGGCGGAAGTGGTTGGGATAATGCCGATTCTGTCGAGCAGACCACGGATGGTGGCTACATCATTGCCGGTACCACAGATTCCTACGGTGCTGGCTTGGAGGATGTCTATCTGATTAAGACCGATGCTTCGGGGAATAAAGAGTGGGAGAAGACCATCGGCGGAGGTAGTAGCGATTTTGCCTATTCTGTCCAGCAGACCACGGGTGGTGGCTACATCATTGCCGGGGCTACAGATTCCTACGGTGCCGGCTCGCGGGATGTCTATCTAATCAAGACTGATGCTTCGGGGAATGAAGAGTGGGAGAAAACCATCGGCGGAAGTAGTAGCGATTTTGCCGATTCTGTTGAGCAGACCACGGATGGTGGCTACATCATTGCCGGTATTACAGATTCCTACGGTGCTGGTGGAGGAGATGTTTACTTCGTGAAGGTAAGCCCACCGACCAATACGCCAGTTGGAAAGCTTAAGCGGAGTCACTGGAGTAGTGCCGGGGTAAACGAGCAGACTCTGGTAGCTGAATATATTTATTTTAATCCTGAAGACCCGGATAATACTACCAAAGCTAGTTATCAGAACTCAGTACTAAACATACAACTAACCTCTCTCTTTGGGGAGACTATCGAGACCAGAGAATATAAGATTAACCTTCGTCCAAACCTTTAACTAGTGGAAGTGCCATGGTAAGACTTTTAAAGCAAATGATAAGCAGTGAGAAAGGGCAAGCCCTGCCTCTAGTCTTAGCCCTGTTGGTTTTCGGCGGGCTGGTAATTGCGCCGAGTCTTAGTTATGCTACCACCAGCCTTAAGAGCAGCCGCATTCTCGAGGAAGGTGTGAATGGAGCTTATGCGGCTGATGCTGGCGTAGAGAATACTTTATGGTGCCTGGGAAATGGTATCTCGCCGCCCCAGCAACTGCTTGAAAATATTAATCAGATGCAAGTAGCCATACAGACTGAGGAAAAGGGAACTTATACCCTATGTCTTGGTGAGCTAAGCGAGCCTGGTGCACAATATAATAAACTTGACGTAAGTTCAAATATAACGTGGGTTGAGGGCAATCGATATAAGTTCGAAATTACCGTCACTTTGCTCATTGACCAGACTGTACACATCGAGACGACAGGGGCAAGACTTCCCGTCGGCTATCATTATGAAGATGACTCAGTTACTAGGTCTGATGGCGAGGCTGCCTGTGAACCAGAAATTACTCAAGATGGCCAGGGGGCTGACCTGCTCAATTGGCTATGGAAGGACTGGGGATTAACGCGCCCCGCGCTTGACAAGAACAACGTGGAGTTTAAGCTAACTTTTTACATTACTGGAACAGGAAGTCAGGATGGTCAGTATGCTTGGGTAATAGCCGACCCAGACGTTATTGGGCTAGTTGGTGAAATAACGGGCACCTCATATAGAATTACGGCGACAGCGACACGCCCTGGAGATGGCTTACCTACAGCTAAAATAACGGCTGATGTAATGATGGGAGAAGCGATATATATCGTCTCATGGCAGGTATCACGGAAATAAAGCATATTAGGAGCAGACGTTGAAGCTAAGTAAAACAAGCTGGTTACTTCTGACCATCGGTATTTTTATTATTACGTTCGCTGGCCTGGGCGTAGTTCGTTACCAGCAGGTTCACGAGGAAAATCAGCTGAATGAGGAGCTAGCCTTGGCTGAGGCGAAGTTAAATGAGGTTCAACTTGAACAGCTTTCTTACCAACAGGGGGAGTTGGAGAAGCAGTTGAGCCAAGCCACGTCACAGTTTGAAACTGTCAAGGCTATGCTTTCTCAGCCAACCGGGAGCATTGCTGTCAGCGGTCTCTTGTTTGATTCTGCCGAAACTTATGGTGTGGAAGTAACCGAGCTTAGCTCCTCAGGCCTAGTCAGTGATGAGTTGGAAGGGGTTCCCTGCTCGATTCTATCACTCACGGCAAGGGTTGAGGGAGATGTATCAGATCTAATTAGTTTTATCACAGAGTTGAATGGTGACCTTGCCACCGGTGTCGTCAAGTCAGTAGAAATAAGTATCCCGGGAACGACCAGTGGGGAGAAATCATCAGCTAACATCCAGCTGGTTATTTATACTTATCAAGGTGATTAGCTATGGCTAAGAAGGTTGTTACTTTATATATTGATGATACCAGCATCCGACTACTGGTAGCTCACGGCAAACGGATAAAAAAGTGGGCTGACCTGCCATTGGAGCCAGGCTTAGTCAAGAATAATGTGGTCGTTGAAGAGGCGGAAGTTGCCGCCAAGATTAAGCAGCTTTTTAAAGACCAGAAGGTAAAGGCACGGAAGGTCGTCTTGGGCTTGAGTGGACTCCATTGTCTATCTCGGCCAATCATTTTGCCCCAGCTACCTAAAGTGATGCTGGCGGAAGCGGTGAAGCGGGAAGCGAAAAGAGCGCTACCGGTGCCCCTGGAACAACTTTATCTCTCGTGGCAGACTATCCCGGCTCCAGAGGAGAAGATACAGGTCTTCCTGGTGGCTGTACCCTGTAATACGGCTGATGCCCTGCTCAAAGTGTTGCATCAGGCGGATCTCAAGCCATACCTTATGGATATAAAACCCTTGCTCTTAGCCAGGGTGGTGAAAGAAGCGACGGCAGTAATTGTTGATGTTCAGCCAACTGAATTTGACATCGTGGTTGTGGCTGATGGTGTTCCCCAGCCAATCCGCACCGTACCTCTTCCCAGTGAAGCGCTATCCTGGCAAGAGAAGTTGCCAGTGATAAAAAATGACCTTGATAGAACCATCAAATTCTTTAATTCCAATAATCCAGAAAAGCCTCTTGCCTCCAGCGTGCCTATATTTGTGTCGGGGGAGCTGGCTGATGAACCCGAGCTATGTCAATCCTTATCAGACGAGTTTGGCCATCCTGTTCTGCCACTGCTACCAACACCACCACTGAAGTGTCCTGAGGGATTAGACCCAAATCGTTACATGGCTAACATCGGTTTGGCTCTCAAAGAACTGCCATCAGAGAAGGAGGCCGGACCATCAGTCGCCAATTTAAATACTCTGCCGGCTCCTTATCAACCTAAGCCCATTTCTTTAACCAATGTCTTTGCCTTGCCCGGTGCTGCCATGGCTATTGGTTTACTTGTTCTCATGGTAATGTCTATTCAAGGTGCTTCTGCTGAAATTACCTCAATGCATGGCCGGCTGGATACTACTAACCAGCTCTTCCAGCAAAAATTATCGCAGAGACAAGAGCTGGTAGGGAATGTTGCTGGGCTGGAGCAAAAAATTGCGGAGGCGGGGGCAGCCTGCGATAACTTAACGGCAGCACTTGATAGTCTTGAAATGCAGATTATTGGCGTTAATGGTGATTTAGATGAAACGATAATCAGCTTACCAAGCTCCGTAAATCTGACCAGTATTAGCTATGCTAACAGTGTATTGACCGTAAACGGCTGGTCACCGAGTGAAGTGGAGGTTTTATCATACCTCAGGAACTTAGACAATAGCGGCCGGTTTTCTGAGATTACTATAGCCGGTATGAAGAGCATTGAAGGTGAAGACGAAGGGGCGGGGATGGATTTTACCTTAGTTCTGGGTAGTCTTGATGAGCAGGATAACGGAGCTAAGGGTAATTTAGGAGTAATAATAAGCGGCTTACCCGGCACCCTGAGTCTGACCAGTATTAGCCATGCTGACGATGTATTGACCATAAACGGCTGGTCACCGAGTGAAGTGGAGGTTTTATCATACCTCAGGAGGTTAGACAATAGCGGCCGGTTTTCTGAGATTACTATAGCCAGCATGAAGAGAATTGAGGGTGAAGGTGAAGATGAAGGAGAGGGGATGAATTTTACCTTAGTTCTTAGGGTAGGAGAGTGAGGCTAATGGATATTTCCCCATTACTTCATTTAGCTATGTCAAAAGGTGCCTCTGATTTGCACCTCGTTGCTGCCAGCCCACCACTGTTCCGCATTAATGGTGTGCTTGGTCCCGTCGACGATATGCAACCACTAACCCCCGATGATATAGCCCAGGCTTTCAACCAAATAACTTCAGATAAGGAAAGGGCTGACTTTAATCGTTGTTTGGAGCTGGACTTTGGCTACACCATTCCCGGTGTTGGCAGATTTCGATGTAATGCGGCTAAACAGTGCGGAACGATTAGCCTTGTCATCCGCCTGCTGCCACTAGTCGTCCCCACTCTTGACGAGCTGGAATTACCCGAGATATGTAAGGAACTAGTTCTCAAGCGTCGAGGACTGGTGGTGGTTAGTGGACCTACCGGTAGTGGTAAATCCACCACACTGGCAGCTATGATTAACCACTTGAACAGTGTTGAAAGTCGTCGGGTGGTTACTATCGAAGACCCCATAGAATATGTTTATTCTAACCTCAACTGCACTATAACACAGCGGGAACTAGGCAATGATACCCTGTCTTTCGCTGAGGCATTAAAGCGCGTGTTAAGGCAGGACCCGGATGTTATTCTGGTTGGCGAGATGAGGGATTTGGAAACGGCAGCGGCGGTGCTTACTATTGCTGAAACTGGACACCTGGTATTAACCACCGGTCATGCCCCGAGTGCCCCACAGGCTATTGAGCGGATAGTAGACCTGTTCCCTCCCCATGAGCGTCATCTGGCTCAGTCGCAGTTGGCCTCCCTCCTACTTGCTGTCCTGTGTCAGACACTTATTCCTAGAGCTGATAGTCCAGGAAGGATAGCCGCCGTTGAGGTTATGCTGGCTAGTCCAGCGGTAAGAAACCTCATCAGAGATAGTAAGATTTACCAGTTGCCCAATACAATTCGCATGCAGACTCAGCTAGGAATGGCATTACTTGACCAGGCACTGGTCAACCTATACCGCAAAGGGATAATCAGCAGCGAAAATTTGTTCGCCTTCTGTAATGACGGGGATGAAGTGGCGCAGCTTTGCGGTAAAGTCGAGGTAGAGTAACCCCGGTTCAACCTGTTGCTGTGGCAATTGGTAGGCTTGGTGGGTTAAAGGGTGGTAAGGCTAGGGCTGCAAAACTTACACCTGAAAGGCGTGTAGAAATAGCTAAAAAGGCAGCGTTGGCTAGGTGGAGTAGGTAAGTAATATTGCATTCACCGTGTAGCCAGCTTGGCACTAACAAGGCGATTAAAACTGACATCGGCTTCTGCTGCTTGTATACGGAGACTCCGATGCACGTCTGGCGGTATGCGGACTGTGAACTTGCCCGAATAATGCCTAGTTGCGAGCGGTTGGGGGATAGTCTCATTGTTAGACTGCATATCCGAAGTAGCTTCCGCTACTACAGTTCGTATGCCATTTAAGGCTGCCCCTTGACTATCAGCCAACCAGCTTAAGCTAGGAAACTCCGCACACAAGCCCAAATATTCCTCGTCTTCATTAGACCAAGTAACCCTATAAGTATAGCGGTCATTTTTTCCTGCTACTTTTATTACCACTTTGCACCCCCAATCTTTTAATTGCTTTTATTACCTGCCTAACTTGATAGTCTTTTCCTTTACCATCTTTCTCTTGTATGTTTACTCTGGGGTCATCCTGCCAGGGAGTCTTGTATATACGGTGGCTACTACTCTTTTGTCGTGCTTCCCCGAAGTAATAATCACAGATTTTGCAGAGGTCAGCGAACCTAACATTACTCGGACTCCTCTCCAATTGTTTGACTACGTCATCTATGGAATCCATCTTTTGAGATTAAATGGTATCACTAATGATACCATTTGTCAAGACCCTATGCCACATATTTCCAAATATTTTATAAAAATTTCCTCAAATTGCCCCCAAAAACCCAGCCCCTATTGACTGGCTGCTGAATAGCAGGCAAAATGTAGCGGAATGGAAGTTATATTAACTATCGTCTCTGCCTTATTTGGTTCTGCTATTGGCAGTTTCCTTAATGTCTGCATTGACCGTTTACCCACCGGAAGGTCATTGCTCTATCCGCCATCTCACTGTGAGACCTGTCAACATCCTCTGTCGCCGAAGGACCTTATACCGGTGTTTAGCTACTTATGGTTACGCCGCCGTTGCCGCTACTGTCATGCCCCTATTCCTAGTCGTCCGTTCTGGGTGGAGGTTGGTAGCGCATTCCTGTTTGCCTTTACCTACTGGCACTATGGCTTGAGTGTTGACTTTGCCGTTGTCGCCTTTTACGGCTGTCTATTTATTGTGCTTGGGGTCATTGACCTGGAACATGAACTCATCCTGAATAAAATAGTCTATCCAGTAGCCGTGGTAGCGCTGGTTATTAGTATCTTTCGCCCCCCGCCAGGAATTATTGACATCTCGTTACCTTGGCCCTTACTGGGAATGGTCAACGGTGTTATCGGTGGGGCTATCGGTTTTGTCTTTCTTTTAATACCTCTTCTTATCTATCCGAAAGGGATGGGGTGGGGAGATGTTAAGATGGCGGGCTTGATAGGTCTGGTTACCGGGTCACGACTGGTACTTGTCGCCTTGCTTATGGGCACAATCCTCGGTGCGCTGGTAGGCGTGATTCTCGTCTTGCTTAAAATAAAGAAGCGGAAAGAGGCTATTCCATTCGGTCCTTTCCTGTCGCTGGCAACTATGGCTACCCTAATATGGGGAAGCGGCATTCTTAATTGGTATCTGGGGTTGTTTTAGTTCCTCAGCAGGAGCCATTTTGGGTTATTCAAGGCACTTTTTGGGCTAGCTATTGACAAATTGCTAAATGGCTAGTACAATAGTCCAACCTAAATAAGTAGGGGAGGTTAGTAGATGAGGGTAAATCGGCGGCGCTCTGACATTGAGATAATTGCCGATATGTTGGAGGTAGGTGAAAATGGCGCTGGCAAAACTGAGATTATGTACAGCGCTAATATGAGCTATGCTCAGATACAGAAGTACCTTGGTTATCTGATGGCTCAAGGCTTTATTGACAAGATGCAGATGGGTAATCCGTCGGTGACCTATAAGGTGACGGATAATGGGTTAAAGCTGCTTGAGTTAATAGGTAGTATAAAGGAAATGCTTGGACTGGATGATAACATCAACCTTTAGCCATTCAAGAAGTATGGGTTTCAAGAATAACCTGAGGATGACAGGGTCTTCGGGTTATTCTTTTTAACTTGGGGCAGAAGGAGTATAGCGTGGCAGAAAAAAGGATGCTAATAATTGACGCTGAGGTAGCCAGAAAGATAGATGAAAATCGTGGTGATATGAGCCTCTCGGAGTTTCTTAGCTTTCTTATTGATAGCCAGTTGACGGAAGAAGTTGGAAGTCAAGATTATGTAGGTAAAGAGGAATTCCGCGAATTTACTCAGGGAATGAGGGAGCTGTTACGTAATTTCCTTGAGTTTTTCCTCAGCTATGGATTGGAGTTAGGAAAGCAGCCACAAGACAAGACTTTTGAAGAGCTGAGCCAGAAGTTGCAATCTCTGGGTAGCTCCGGTAACAAAGCTAAAAAACTCAAATGAGCCCCTCTTAACCCCTCACATCCCCTTTCAGTAGCTACCCCCCATTTAAATAGAACTATCTTCTAGAACACAATCACTTCCCAAGCTGACTGAGACGTGTCATAGTTTTTTCGTACCAAGGTTGGTTTGGGAGGTGCTTGATGCCAAAAGCGATTGAGCTTTTGCGGCAGGGCAGGAACGAAGAGCTATGGCAGATGTGCTGTGGCTTTCTCAGCCTTAACCTAGAGCAATTCATGACTATCCAGAAGCGCCTGCTATTGGAGCAGATAGAGTTACTGAACCGGTGTCCCCTTGGCAAGAAGATTATGCGAGGGGCAAAACCAGAGACCGTGGAAGAATTCAGGGAGCAGGTGCCAATAACTATCTACGCCGATTATTGCCCTGAGCTTGAAGAAAAGAGAAAAGATGGCTTGCCAGTCAAGCCAATTGCATGGGTGCGCACCTCCGGCAGGTCTGGCGAATACCCTTGCCGATGGGTGCCGATGACCCCGGCGTTTTCTCGTGAGTTGAGTATACTAATGTATGGTATTGGGAATCTGGCTAACTGCAAGGAATGGGGTGATACCTCTAATATTCCTGAGTGTCCCAGGCTTGTCTACACAGTAGCCCCCAGACCCTATATGTCAGGTGCCATGGCCAGTATGTTAGAGCAACAGACTCCCGTAGATTATTTACCGGCTTTAGAAGAAGCTGAAGACCTCTCTTTTGAAGAAAGGATAAAACTTGGTTTTAAGCAGGCTCTATCCCAGGGATTCGATTACTTCTTTGGTTTGTCTCTCGTCTTGGTTATGGTTGGGGATAAGTTCAGCCAATCTTCGGGCAAGGTAGATATTCGTCCCCTCCTCTCCCAGCCTAAAGCGCTGTTCCGCTTGGCTAAGGGACTGGCTAAAAGCAAATTAGCTAGGCGGGCGATGCTACCCAGAGACTTGTGGTCAGTAAGAGGAATCATAAGCAGTGGCCTTGATAGCTGGGTTTACCGGGACAAAATAAAGGAGCTTTGGGGAAGGTATCCCTTGGATGTATATGCCAGCACTGAGGGTGGTATCATCGCCACTCAGACATGGGACTATGACGGTATGACCTTCATTCCCAATCTTAACTTCTTCGAGTTTATTCCAGAGAGCGAGCATTTTAAGTGGCAGCTGGACCGCAGTTATCAACCCAAGACAGTCCTGCTTGATGAGGTAAAAGCCGGGGAGAATTACGAGATAATTATTACCAATTTTCACGGCGGGGCCTTGGTGAGATACCGGATTGGTGATATGGTAAAGATAACTTCACTGCGTAATGCCAACTTGGGCATCAATCTTCCACAGATGGTCTTTGAGCGGCGAGCTGATGGTCTGCTCAATTTCGTGGTCCTCCAGCTGACAGAAAAGCAAATTTGGCAAGCCATAGAGAGAACCGGAATTGCATATGAAGATTGGACGGCTTATAAAATTCCAGGAGAACCAGTACTGCGTCTACTTATAGAACTTAAAGATAGTTTTCAGGGCAACGAGGCAGATGTAGCGGCGGCAGTGCAAGAGCAGATTTTGAGGCCAGATAATGACGGCTATAAAAAATCGGGAGTTCTCGAGGATTTAACGGACATGTTTGATTTCGGTGTTGAGGTCACCCTGCTGCTGCCAGGTGCCTTTGCCAATTACACCTCTCAAAGGCAAGCTGAAGGTGCAGACTTAGCTCATCTAAAGCCGCCTCACATTAACCCCTCCGAGAAAGTGCTTTCGCTCCTGCTAGCCAAGCCAGAAGAGGTCAAAGTGGGGGCTGAGGCTGCGGCGGTTCACTAGTACTTTAGTCTCCCCCCCTTTAGTCTTCTTACCTTAGTTTTACTTGACAGCTTTCATATTTGGGGCGATAATTTCCTCAGGATGAATATCTATGCCTTGTTTCCTTTAGTTGCCACCATTGGTTATATCTCGTTAATTATTACAACCGTTAGTAACCGTCCCTGGCAGAGGCGGCACACCCTCTTTATCTTATTTCTGGTCCCGGCCATGATATGGAGCCTCACCGACGTCTTTTTGCGCACCAACTTCTTCCCGCAATATAATCTTCTTCTGTTCAAAATCATTGTCATTGTCTACACCGTGATGGCAGTACAATTCCACCGCTTTCTCTCTTCTTTCTACGCACCAGGCCAGGGTCGCTGGCTACCATTTGCTTATGCTTCCCTAGCCGTGGCTATCGCTCTAGTGGTGCTGGGGTATGTTGCTGAAGGCATTACCGCAATTGGTGACAAGGTCTATCACAGCTACAGTGCCGGAATCATCTTTATTTTGCTGTTCCTAATGATTCTGGCGACCAGAAACTTTTACGTTTTCCGGAAAATGCTGAAGATTTTAGATAACCCGGTGCTATATAATCAAATCATTTCTCTGGTGCTTAGCCTCTTCGTTTTGGTTGTCTTTACGCTCAGCACCCTCCTACCCTGGGGAAGGGAGTATCCAATAAGCCATTTTGGCAGCCTTATCATTGCCTTCATTCTCAGTTATGCCATTATCAGGCATCAGTTGGTGGACATCAGGTTTATTTTGAGGCGGGCGTTAGCGTGGCTAAGCCTGATGGTTATTGGTGGTGGTAGCTTCGGAGCTTTACTCTCTATCCTCCATACCGTGTTCCGCTTTGAGCTGGACCTGGTCGCTATCTTCGTCGCTACTTTAGTTGCCATTTTTGTCGCTATTTTTACTTATAATCTACGCGACTATCTATTTACAACTGTGAGTAAAGCTTTTCAGGGACGGCGTTATGACTACCGCCAGGATTTATCTAATTTTGCCAATAAGATACAAAATGTCTTTACCCTTAAACAGCAAGGTGGAGAGCTACTAGCGCTGATTACTAAAGCCGTTGGCTGTAAGTGGGCATCTCTGCTGTTCCTTGAGGTTGGCAGCGAAGATTTCGATGCCCAGCTTATTGAACCTAAAGGGCGAGACAATCCCCTGTCCGGTCTGAAACTAAGAAGGGACAATCCTATTGTGGAGTATCTGGGACGAGAACAAAAACCGTTAACTAGAGAGACTTTAGCTATTCGGCCTGAATTTCGCGGCCTGTGGGAATCAGAAAAAAGTGAAATGATGTCAAATGAGATAGAGATGTTTGTGCCTTTGATAAGTCGTGATAGGTTAATTGGTATTCTGGCGTTGGGCAAAAGGCAATCCGGCAAGTACTCACTTGAAGATTTCAATCTGCTGGAGGATGTTATCAATCGAGTAGCGGTAAGTATAGAGAAGGAATACCTCCGAGAGCAACTCAGGGAGCGTGAAGAAGAGCTATCGGTAATCAACCGTTGTAGCACAATTTTAACCTCCAGTTTTGATGTTCAGAGAATATATGATAGCTTTATAGGTGAGCTTAAAAAAATAGTTGAAGTTAGCTGGTCAGCAATTACTTTGATTGAGTCGAATGACCTTTGTATTCTGGCGTTATCCTCTGAGATAGGCTCAGCCTGGCAGGTGGGAGAACGATTACCAATCAAAGACACGGCTACGCAATGGTTAGCTACCCATGAGAAGGCTACGGTTGAGTCTGACCTATCAAAGGAAAGCAAGTTTTTCACGGGGAAATACCACCTCAAGCAAGGGGTGCGCTCGATTGTTTACCTGCCGCTAATAGCCAAAGGTAACGTTATCGGCAGTCTAATTGTAGCTAGCCGTCACCCAAATGCCTATAGCCAGAGGCACGTAATTCTCCTTGAGCAGTTAGCCTCCCAGATTGCTATGCCGGTTGAGAATTCTCGGCTTTATGCCGAAGTAGAGGAGAGAGCTCGCACTGATGAACTCACCGGTTTGCTAAATCGTCGCGCTCTAGATGAACTGATTGTCAGTGAGATTGGCCGACACTCCCGTTATGGTGGTATATTCTCGATAATCATTCTTGACCTTGACTCTTTTAAAGTGTTCAATGACAAATATGGGCATTTAGCCGGTGATAAAGTCCTCAAGCAAACCGGCGATATTATGAGGAACACCATAAGGGGTGCTGACCAGGCTTTTCGCTATGGCGGAGATGAATTTGCTATTCTTTTGCCACAGACAAAAATTGAGGCTGCCTACGAAGTAGCGGAACGACTTCGCAACCAAATCGCTTCAAAAGTAGAAGCCGGCGATGTACTAATTACTGCCAGTCTTGGCTTGGCTAGTTGGCCAATTGATGCCATAGTACCAAATGAAATTATTGCGGTTGCGGACGCATCGCTTTATTATGCCAAGCGAAGCGGTGGCAACCAGACTCACCGTGCCTCAGTAAGTTTGCCGTCTTTGGATGAGACCATGGTTGGTTATGAGAGTAATGAGGACACTGAGGCCTTAAACACTATTTATGCACTGTCAGCAACAGTAGATGCCAAGGATCACTACACCAGTAGCCACTCAGAAAGGGTGAGTGAGTATGCTACAGCCTTGGCGGTAGCTCTTAACCTGGAGCCAGAGGAAATAAGCAGGCTGAAGACTTGTGCTTTAATGCATGATATTGGTAAGATCAGCATCAGCGGTGAGATACTTAATAAGTGGGACAAGCTGACCGCTGAGGAATGGGAAGAAATCAAAATTCACCCTCATGTGGGGGCGACTATTATTAGTCATGCTCGTCAACTATCTCCCTGTATAGCCGGTATTATGCATCACCATGAGAGGTATGATGGGGGCGGCTATCCCAAAGGGCTGAAGGGTGAAGATATACCGTTGGAAGCTCGCATCCTAGCTATAGCTGATGCTTTTGCCGCTATGACTTCTAACCGCTCTTATGCCAAAGCCTTATCCTGTGGGGAAGCACTTGAGGAA
>Ga0209978_10000694_pt1 | contig 13222 bp, 12 predicted proteins | sample BentaG_FD_182805 | JGI IMG/M metagenome (GOLD analysis project Ga0209978, IMG submission 182805) | Deep subsurface microbial communities from South Atlantic Ocean to uncover new lineages of life (NeLLi) - Benguela_00093 metaG (SPAdes)... | ecosystem: Environmental > Aquatic > Marine > Oceanic >...
TCTAACCTCTCCTCAGCATCATCGAAATTAGCATAGATTCGATTTAGGCCAGCTTGATGACCCATTAAGCACTCAGCTTCATCTCTCCCGTAGCGACCAACTCTTAACCTAAAATATTTCCTCAGGTTATGAGGTCGCATAGTCGTTCGGTTCGTCTTTTCATCTCGCTCCAAGAGCTTAGCTTTCCTAAGTGCATTACGCCACATTTGGTAGAAATTGACCGAAGTAAAGGGGAATAATTCATCACTATCTTCTCGCTTATGCTCCCAACTTCTCCTATTGGCACGTTCAACGTATTGATCTCGGTACGAGAGCCACTCCTCGACTGCCAATTTAGCTTCAGGTGAGATGAAAGTAATCCTCTTCTTTCCTGTCTTAGTATATTCTGCTCGAATCTTAATCTTTGCTAGTTCACGATTGAGTTCGACATCGCTAAGCTTGATCTTTAGTACTTCACCGATTCTCATTCCACTTGAGGAGAGGACTAATGAGAGAGCTTTACCTTGGACTGGGAGATACTCAATAATTCTTCTCAGCTCTTCATTCGATGGAACTCTCTCTTCTGAGATAGCTTCGGTCACTTTACCATTGAGGTTCTTAAAAAAGCGCTTTGGAAAGTTGATACCGTTTTCATCTAAGAAGACTCGGATTGAATTGAGTCGTGCACCAACAGTCTTTGGTGCGTAGTTCTTTAAGCTGTCTTTGAAATCCATCACATCTTCACGGTGATCTCGATCTTCGGCTAGATATCTGGAGGAATATGTATCTATAAATTCTAGCACGATTTCTGAGGGAATGTATCTGATTGTCTTCCCTGCCTCTTCCTCTAGCTCTTTCTGCTTTTGTTCGAACTCTTGCGTTAGCTCTGGATAGATTAACTCAAAAAATTGTCGGAACCCAGATAGGTAATTCTTCCTTGTACTTTGACTCTCATATTGTCGTAAAAATTGACTCACATTGATTGACCCTTTATCTACCATCTCATTGACCTCATAGATTAAAGGATCTCCTCCAATATAATCTTATCTAAAAGTACTCATTCGTATATAAAGTCCTATACTAGAAAACTCTTTTAGATATGTAAACTTTAAGAGAAAAATTTTATTTTTTCGATTTAATCCAGATATAGCGTATTTAACAATTTAATATAGAGTTTTAGATGTGATTGTCAAATATTTCAAAAAGTGTAAAAAAATAGGGGCTTTTTCGATAATATACCGCGAGTTAATCAAAGGACTAACGAAGGCGTAACGAAAGTTTACCTATTGTTTACCAATTTATAACTGTAAAATAAATATAATTATGCATAAAATGGCGTATATTATTCTAATCGGTTAAAAGGTGTGTATGTTGAATAAAAAATATGTTTTTGTAATTCTTGTTTTAATTATTGCGATTGTAGGTCAAAGCTACTTTTACATTCAACTACAGAACAACCACGATAAACTACAACAAGATTATTCCCAATTAACAGGTAGCTATGAGACGTTGAATACTTCATTTACATCGTTGCACCTAGATTATTCCCAATTAACAGGTAACTATGAGACGTTAGATGATTCATATTCCTCATTGCAAAATCAATATTCCTCGTTACAGACTCAAATTGATACGTTTCAAAATCAAATTAGTAATTTAAATGAACAAGTCGAAATCCAATACGATTTACGATATGACGCTGGTTACGCTCAGGGAGTAATTGATTCTATTGGGCGAGGATATACCCTTAGAGATCCAACTTATTCAGAAGTAATGAGTTTTGTCGCTGATAACCAAATAGATAAGAATCCCTATGTTATTGGAACATACACCTGCTGGAACTTCGCCGCTGACTTCAAAAGCGATACATTTGAAGCAGGTTACAGATGCGGACTTGTTTACCTTGGATTCCCAGATGATGCTCACACCATTATTTGCTTTGATACTGTCGATATGGGTGTAATTTACATTGAACCACAAACAGATGAATTCGTCTCTATTATAGTTGGGCAGCCTTACTGGGATAGAACGATATACTCACCTCCAACGTATGATGATACTATAATAAGTTTCGCAATAGTGTGGTGAGAGCTATCAGAAATTGGAGTTTTTAATTAGTTAAGCGAAAAATAAACACTCTTCGCTAAATATTGGGTTTGGGATTAAAATTTAATCCCCAAATAATTATCAGTAAAATTAAGGTGTTAACTGTGAAAGTTAGAGCACACATCCTCGTTTCTGGCCGGGTTCAAGGCGTTTTTTTCAGGTCGGAAGCCAAAAAGGAGGCGGATAAACGGAGTGTGAAGGGCTGGGTAAGAAACCTTTATGATGGTAAAATTGAAGCGATTCTTGAGGGAGAAGAGGAGGTGGTCAAAAAGATTATTAAGTTTTATCGAAAAGGCCCTCCCCATGCAAGGGTCAAAGACGTAGAGGTAAAATGGGAGAACTACAAGGGAGAATTTCGAAGCTTCAGAATAAAATGGACTGCGTAGAGCATGCGCTTATTTTTTCTCATTTATATCGATATATGCCTGATGCTCTTTTGATGAAAGTAGCTTCTTCATTCTATCCATTTTTCATCTTCAATTTTTTTATTGTTTAACCCGCGTATTTAAAGGGGTGCTATACAAAAAGGCCTTAAGCACGCACTATTACCCAGTTATTAATGTCTATTCTACACTAGTCCTATTGAAACTCCCGGGTTCAAATCCTGGTGAGGTGATATCACTTTTTATTTCTATTATACACTAGTCCTATTGAAACTTCTGTACATTCACTATATGTTTTTATACTAAATTTATCTTTCATCATAATCTACTCCAAATATAGATCACACCACGCCACAGTCTAAAGTAAAACCGTAAAAAAAGATTTCTCGATTATGACGCTTTAACAATGACAAAACAGGCTTAAAACGTGAACCATTCACTATAATCCCTTTTTAGTTTGAAGAAGCCCGGTTAGTTCGTAGGAAACATCTTCTCAGTGTAATCAGTGACTGACCTGTTTTCTTTGAATCATCGTTTCTTTATATAGTTCTGCGGACTTTGACGTTTCACTTCGTAAACTCAAAATGTCCAAAATTTCTTAACGTTAAGAAATTTACTACTGGTAGTAGATTTAGGAATCGATTCCTATTTTCATTTGTTCTTGTTTTTATCTTTTCTGTTTTACTTCGCGAATAGACCACGCTACCTAAATGTTTATCTCTAAGAATTTTTTGGCATAAAGAGGGTTCCTAAATTTTATTTTCGTATTCACGATCTTTGAATATTTTTCGATAAGCTCTATCTGTACACCTTCTTTCTCGCTGAAGAACCTTTTCTTAGTTTTATGAAGGCAGTTCTGACAATATGGTACACGTGTTACCCGAGTAACTGAAAGATATCTGTCATATGTTAGCCCAGACTTTATTCTCGGACCAAGACCTGTGCATAAGGTCTCTTTTAATACTTGCGGGGGACGTAGGCATATACAGCAATTTGGCGGCCATTCAATTCTTTCAGGCGGCAAGTCCACTGTACACAGATACGTGGCGGATCTGGACACCTTCATTGATGCGAATAGAACATCATCGGCAAGATTTACTAAAGCTCTAAAGGCACTTCTCCGCACATCTTCCACATCATTCAACGAGTGCTTGACTAGGGTATCAATGGCTTTTTCGTCTCCTATCTCTCTGAGAACAATTGCGGCAGCTTCCCGTTTAAGGGCATCTTCATCGTGTTTCAATACTTGAATAAGCCCTTCAACATCTGCTTTTCGTTTCATCTCTTTAATGTCAGAGAAATAGGGGTTGTTTAAATCGACCATCCTCTCACACCTCAGGATATGTTCATGTCAATATTCTCTCTTTCTCCTTAAGAACTTACGTTAGCGCGCATGTCTGGATTTTTGTAGCCCGGAGGCTATAATACGGCGCTGTAGAAAATACCACCCTCCTTTTTGATATATATCATATAAAAAATTTTGAGTGAAGTTCGAATCTACCAGAGGAAACCATAGTATATGCTATCTTATAAGAATGATCGCATCATCAATGAATTCGATCTTGACTTATGGACTTAAAATTGGGATGCATAAAGTTTAGTATTGTATGGATCTAGCGGGTATATGAGGTATTTTTATTCATCGCTTTACTTTAGATAGTAAACATTTTGGTTTGAACTTTAAAAGGTTCTTTATCCATGGATCATCAGAGTAAGCTTCTATAATCGTAGAGTTTGTTAAACCTAAACGGATCTTCTTAGTTCGACCGTACCTTCCTAAACTTACAAGCCTAGCGTTAAGCACACCCATGATATCTAATTCACTTATCAAACTGCTTACTCGGCGCTGTGTTAATGGTTCAAAACCTATCTCTCCACAAAGTTCTGTATAGACTTCGTAGACATCTCCCGTAATCGCAGTCGTAATCTTCGCCTTTCTAATCAGATACATCCCACATAACACGAGTCTTGAGTGGGGGGTGAGTGTCCTCAAGATCATATTAACACGATCGTGCTCTATCTTCTTTTGAGCTTGACGAATATGATCTTCAATTATCTTTGGAGTTCCCTCCCTCTCAGCTAGCTCCCCTGCTACTCGAAGAAGGGTTAGGGCGCGTCTAGCATCACCATGCTCAGCGGCTGCTAGAGCTGAACATATATTTAATGCTCCTTCAGTTAAGACGTCATCATAAAAGGTTATTTTTGTCCTCTCAAGAAGAATATCCTTTAGTTCTGGTGCCATGTAAGGTCGAAAAACCACTTCTTCTTCACTTAAGCTACTTAGAACCCGTGGATCAAGGAATTCTTTGAACATGATATCATTGGAAATTCCGACAATTGATAAACGTGCATGTTTTAACAATTCATTAATCCGAGTCAGTTCATAAAGGATTGAATCACCATGGTTCTTGACTAAAGTATCGATCTCATCTAAGACAACGATCATTAGAACGCCTTGTAAATCTAACGATGTTTTAAATCTTGAATAAACCTCACTTGTAGCAAGACCTGTAAATGGAATATTCATTCCAAGATCTCCGCCTAAATCAGCTAAAATCCTATAGTTTGTTCCTGAAATACGGCAGTTCACATATGAGATGGCGATTGATGAATTAACTTCTCGACTTTTACGTAACAGATACTCAAGAACATGCTTTACAACCGCTGTCTTACCGGTCCCAGTCTTCCCGTAAATAAAAAGGTTAGATCCTCTAAAACCTCGCAGCACAGGGGCTAATATGCGACCAATTCTTACGATCTGTTCTTCTCTGTGGGGGAGATACTGAGGAATGTAGTCTGGACGTAGGGCAGCTCTATTCTTAAAAATCTTTGGACCCTTTAAAAAGTTGTTAAAAACCTCTTCCAACAGATCGTTATCTGAGACCATAAAAAGATTCCTCAATGACCTTATAATGCTTATCATTAGAATAATAAAAAATGTTTCTACAATAAATTTGACTAAATACTCTAAAAAATTAATTAAAAGTAAGAATTAAACTGAAGAATGCTCTTACAGAAAAAATTTCGCAGCGGTTAAATAGTGTATAGGATTTTAACATTTTTTGAGATGAAATAAGAGGTAAAGATACAAAATGGAAAAATGATAATTACTCTCAGATCATACACAACGATCTACATCACTTTTTACGTGGGTATTTACCACAATTCCTTTTCTCGGGTTCAGGGCATATCTTATACTGTGAACCTCGACAATCGATTGAATCGAAAATTTCAGGGTAAATCTTTTCAACGATTTCTTTAACCTGTTTAGCTAGTTCCTGCATTTCGGGAGCAGCATTTTTACAGAGTCTGAGTCGCAAGAAATTAATCAGACTTCGCGCATTTATCGTCCATATATAGGTACAATGTGTAGCGAGGGGGAGTAAGTACCTAGCGACCTCGTAACCACAACTCTCCTTTAATCGGACATATTGTTCTTGGATATATTGAAGGGTTTTTTCGTATGTCTCTCGATCTGCATCGCTTCTAAATTTAGGATAATAAAAATTAGTCTTTCCTTCATCAGAATATCTAGTACTTCTTGCGGTATGCGATGCAATTCTATGTTCTAATAGTTCCCTACTAATTGCGACACTAATATCCTTTAAGAGGAATGTAAAGGATATGTGCTCAATAGTACTAGTAAAATCATGCTCTATCATAAATTTTGTTAAATCACTGTCACTCTTTGAATCAAAGAATGGACCTGATATTCTAACAGCGTCTGCAATTAATTTAATCCCGTCTTTTGTATAATTAAGAAGCGTCACTTTCATTCTTCCTTACCTCTAACACATAATGTATGAGTAAATTTATCTTAATCTCTAAAGTGTTTGATATTAGTTAATCCTTAACATAAATTGGGAAATATATAAGACGTTTATTTATAAGAATTCAGTTAATCTAACATTCATGAAAATGAAATTTTTTAGATATTTATACCATGATGAAAAAATGATTGATTTTCTTTAAGTGAATTACGAGAAAATGGAATTAATAGACCAAGAGTAAAACTTGTTTAACTCACACTCTTTTAGTTAAAACTTGGATATTTTTTTAATCTTTTTTCTTCTCTAGTAAAATTCATCACAAACTGCATAACAGGTCCAAAGGGATGTTTACTCTGAAGAAGTTGTATCAATCTTTTACTGGGAGCGTTGGTAATAGTCTTAATATCCACGTGTAAGATAAAGGACATTAGAAAGAGTGTAGAATATCTTAATTGTAGAGTTGCTGCCTCAAGGTCTCCATTCTACAAACAGTCCAGTGCATTAGAAAGTTCATTTCTAGCGTTTATAATAAATCCTTCTTACCAGATTATATCATTTTTTCGATGAACTTCCTTAACGGATCTATCACACCAATCCGATATGATTTTTAAAGCAATCTCAATCTTACTTGGATTAAACATCTTAAGATTATGAATTTCACTGATGAAAAGATAAAAGTCAGGTATTTCATTTCGGAGGTGAGGTAAATAGATCTTCGGTGAATTGATATATACTATGTCCCTTTCGAGTAACAGAATTCTCGCAAGTTCCTCTACACTCTTCCTTATCTCTAGTTCTACACCTTCTAGTTCTCCACTTTTCAGAAGATTTTCAGCTAAATGTAAACTTATTCATGCTCTATTTTTTAGTGATTTTAAGTGTGAAGAGGAGAATTTATGGGTATGTGCGAATATCTTCATTTTTGAAGAATTTGTTTAGGATCATAAATGATTATTCCATTCATCATTACCTTGAAAAGAAAAGCGTTTAAAAATACATCTGCTCTTTCTCTGGTTCTTGAATGTTTGCTGATATCCTTATTCAATACAAAGAGGTCAAGGTCACTCGCTTCGTGGAGATGACCATTTGATGAAGCTTCAAAAAACGAGTATTCCTACAACACCATTATCCTTACATTCTCGTTTAACAAAAACATCCACCGCATGATATATTCGCTTGAATAAAGAAGTTATAACTAGATAATGCAGCCATAAGTAACTAACGAAATAAGGGTTATACATAATAAATGAATAGTTGAGAAATCAATCGATTAAGAGGCATGAGTTCCGCTTCATTTCCAAATTCTTTTATTGACCTAAAAGACATGTTGTTTCACTCACGTCATTTAACAGAATTAGGCTTCTGATCATTCATTATCATCTATATAGATACGTCCTCTCTGCAGGTTTATTTTCCACTTTTTTTCGAATTCTTGATCCACATCTAGATTAGGGTTAAGGCAGTAGATTCCATTAAGACAGTAAAAGATTGCGTCTATAAACTCCTCGGTAATATGTCTAGTTAACTCTTCTTCAGACGTTACATCCAGCTCTCGTTTAAGCCATTCTTTATCACCACGGTGCTTCCAAGCATCTCCAGCTTCACCAAGCTCTATCATAGCATAGTAGATCTTTGTGGCTACATGTTCTTTTTTAGTACCCCACCCAAACTTCTTCGCTAGATCTATTACACTCGCTTTAGCTTCTTCTAATGTTGGCATGATATACACTCAACTTTTCAGTAAATTATTATTAATCTGAATAATCCTGGTTACTAAGTTCCTATATTTCCTTTTGTTATTGAATAATCTCAACCATCTTTCGTCTAGATTTAAATCCTGACACAATCTTAACCTGTAATGAAGAAATATTGAAGTATGTAGCAATTTTTTTGATTAACTCTGCGTTAGCTTTTCCCTTTTCAGGTTTTGAAGTTAATCCAACAATAATCCTATTCCCTTCTACTTTGATGAAATCCTTATGAAATTCTACTTTAACCTCATACATTCTCAATCTTCTCTAACTAATTATCAAGCTTAATATTAAGCTTGATAATTAGTTAGAGAAGATTGAGAATGTATGAGGTTAAATATTAAGAAATTTAGAAATATGTAAGTTTTTAATATTGATTCATTTGGTTTAAATTGAGACTAGAATTATCAGGTCACCAATATTCGTCCCAGTTGGACCCGTCATTATGAGATCGTTAAGATTCATAAAGAAGCTATAGGAATCATTATTGTCCAAATAATCAAGTGGGTTCATCCCTTTCTCCCGAGCTCGTTTTAAAGTAGAACCGTCGACAAGAGCCCCAGCTGCATCAGTTGGACCATCTACACCGTCTGTGCCAATAGAAGCGATGACAACACCTTCAAGTCCATCAATTCGAAGAGCGGCACTGAGAGCAAGTTCTTGGTTTCGTCCACCTTTCCCATGACCTATAACAGTTACAGTAGTCTCTCCACCAGCTAAAACAACAGTAGGTTTATGCAAGAAACCGTCAGATAAAACAGTTTCTCGAGCGATAGATGCAATCACTGTTCCTACATGACGAGCTTCACCTTCCATGAAAGCAGATAGAACCATAGGGGTCAATCTTAATTGCCAAGCTTTTACTCTCGCTGTTTTGAGAGCTGCGCGATTACTCCCAAGAAGGATGTTATGCACATTCTTGAAGTATGGATCACTTGGTTTCGGAGATTCAGGAGCTTTACCTTCCAGACCATTATTTAGGTGTAGTCTAACAGTGTGAGGACTCTTCTCCCAGATACAGTATCGCTTCAGTATTTCTACAGCATCTGAGTATGTGCTAGGATCAGGAACGGTCAACCCTGAAGCTATACTTGGTAGATGATCACCAACTACATCAGAGATAATAAGGCTGATAAGAGTTGCTGGGAAAACTTTCATTGCAAGGCGTCCTCCCTTAATATCAGAGATGTGTTTGCGGACGATGTTAATTTCATCAATTTTTGCTCCACATTTGAGTAAGTTATTAGTTATGCTCTGCATCTCCGTCAATGTAATGCTTCCAGCTGGAAGAGGCAAGAGAGCTGAGCCACCGCCAGAAATGAGAGCGATAATTAAGTCGTTTTCTTTAACATCTTCTAAAAGTTCCATGATATCCCTAGCACCCTTGACACCCGCTTTATCTGGGATGGGATGGCCCGCCTCGTTGAGTTTGATACATCCAGTCTTTAGACCTTGAGTCATACCCCTAGGTATGTTAACAAAACCATTGGTAATCCTTTTTTGTAGGATTTCGTTAATGGCTTCAGCCATTGCTCCACTTGCTTTACCAGCTCCTATTATGTATATTCGGTCGTAGTCATCAAGGTTGATGGTAAAGGAAGCAATTTTGAGAAGATTACCCTTAAGTTGAACCTGTTTCTTCACAAGGTCTTTTGGATTAGACGCTTTTAAGGTCGATTCCAGGATCTCCAAGGCAATTTTTCGAGCCTTTCTATCTTGGCCACTTCTAGCATTAGAAATTAAGCTTTGCAAGTTCTTAATCAGAAAATAGTACACTCTCCATTACACATGAACTCGTCTTAGCTTCATAAATGTGAGACAAATCTTTTTAGGATTAACTATTGGTTACATTATTTACTATTCGATAAGATAGGATAAGTAAACTATTTCTGTTAACATGTTAGACTCTTTTAACCTTTGATAGGGGTCTGACTTTTAGAACATCTTTGTTGACTAATGAAATAGGCATCTCTCCCTTAAGAACTGCGACTAGGTTTTTTGCAGATAGTTCAGCCATCATCATTCGAGATTCAATGGTGGCACTTGCTATGTGTGGTGTTAAAACGGTATTTTCAAGCTTAAATAAGGGGTTATTTAAGTTGGTTGGTTCTGTCTCCCAGACATCGATCCCTGCACCTTGAATTTTCTTCTCCTTTAAGGCTTTAAATAGGGCTTTCTCATCTACTACGACTCCCCGTGCGGTGTTTATGAAAATTGACGTAGGTTTCATCAATTTCAGTTCTCTCTCTCCTATGAGATGATACGTTTCCTTTATTGATGGGACGTGGATAGAAATGAAGTCAGATTCTTTTAGAACTTCGTCGAACTCGCAATATTTAACATTCAATTCACTCTCTACATCTGGACTCTGCCGATAAATGTCATAATAGATGACCTTCATGTTAAAGCCGCTGACTCTCTTAGCTACTGCTTGACCTATACGACCAAGACCGATAAGTCCTAAGGTTTTTCCATATACACTGGATCCGAGAAGCATTGTAGGTGACCATGGCATAGTCCATTTCTTTCCTCTGATAAAACTGTCAGCCTCAGTCATCCGTCTTGCTGTAGCTAAGAGGAGTGCTAAGGTATGGTCTGCAACGGCCTCGGTTAAAACTCCGGGTGTATTGCATATGTATATTCCTCTCTCAGTAGCCGCTTTTACGTCGATGTGTTCGAAACCGACACTCATGGTGCTGATAACTACAAGATCTTTCCCTTTCTCCATCAATTCCCTGTCAATTTTTTCTGTTAAAAGACATAGGAGACCGTCTTTTTCCCTGACTTTCTCTAGAAGTATTTTTCTTGGCGGTGGATTACTTCCGCTCCAGATCTCAGGACTGCAAATCTCCTTCAATATTTCAAGATATGGCGGTAATAATTGACGAGTAACATAAACTTTAGTTACACTCAAACCCAAATTTTCTCTCCTATATGTATCTTGTTATTATCACTTTTTTAATTTGTTATTTAAAGATAAAATACATAATAAATAGTGGGAGTAAATTGAGTTTTAAATCGTGATACATGAAATATAAAAAAAGTCATTTAGAGAGTTTTTGATGTAAACAGTATTATTTGACAATTATGCCAAGATTGAAATTAAAGAATAAAAAAAAAGAGAAGTTATTTAGTGTTTAAAAGTTTCTAATTTGTATAAAACCTTGAATCCTTTGAGAGTTTCGTGGACAGCGTTTCCTAAGTGTAAAATCTCGTCAAGATCGACTTCTCTTGACCATTCATATACATGATCATATGGTCCTCTCATGGGTTTAAATCCCATTCCTTGAAGGCTTTGAACGATTTTTTGAGGTTTGGCTCCTTCACTGTTGAACCAAATCATTAGATACGTTTTCAAATCCATTCACTGTCTTTTACATATAACAGACTCTGTTAATAAAATGTTCCATGAGAAAAACATGATTTGATAAAAAATATTACATGAATTTATGTGAATGTTTAACTTCTTCATATCGTTGAAAATCCTATTAAATGTGTAAACCTTTTTTTTCTAGATTTGAAAGCATAATTACAAAGGATTAAATCGTTTATAGGTTATCTTAAAGGTGAGATGATTTGTTGATGAAACCAAAAGTTCTCTTACCACCATTCATGTCAAGATATGATAAAGTAATACAGATGTTAGATCATGTTGCTCATATAGAATACATTGATGAGAAAAAATATCGCGAGCAGCTTACCACTGCAGAGGGAATGGTAGGTGGAAAAATCAATGAGAAGGTTCTACAGAACGCATTAAGACTCAAAGTAGTTGCAAGGTATGGAGTTGGTTACGATGACTGTGACGTAGAGGCGATGACACGGCATGAAGTGTATCTATGTCATACACCAGGCGTCCTCTCAAATTCTGTTGCAGATATGGTATTGACGCTCCTCTTAGCATGTAATAGGAAGATAGTGCAGGCTGATAGATATGTAAGAGAAGGGTGGGAAGACAGAGCACCAGGATGTCCCACTTATGGTCTTGATTTAAAAGGAAAGATTTTAGGAATCATCGGTTTAGGCAGGATCGGATTAGAGGTAGCAAAGAGATGTGTGAAAGGATTCGAAATGGATCTCATATACTTTGATGTCAATCGTAACCGGAAAGCTGAGAAGGAACTTGGAGCTAAGTTTATGACATTAGAGGAGGTTATGAAGAAATCGGATTTCATCTCAGTCAACGTTGCATTAACCTCCAAGACCATAGGAATGATTGGAGAGGAACAGCTTAGGATGATGAAGAATACCGCCTACATCATCAATACGTCCAGAGGTTCAGTTATAGATCAAGCAAGCCTTGTTGAAGTTCTGTCTGAAGGAACCATAGCTGGAGGAGGCTTAGACGTCTTTGAGAAAGAGCCTATACGAAAGGATGATCCCCTACTGAAGCTTCAAAATGTGGTTCTATCCCCTCACATCGGTTCTGCAACAGAAGAAGCTAGAGAGGACATGGCTATTTGCGATGCTAAAAATATAGTTGCGGTAATTAAAGGTGAGATACCACCACCAAATGTTGTTCCAGAGCAAAGGGGAATGATATTCAAAAAATAGATTAACATTTCTTTATAACCCATTTTCTCCAATAAGATGTATTTGTTTATTTCTTGGGCAAGACTTAGTTCTATAAATGCACATATGTTACTCTTGAATTGACTGAAGGACGCCTTATAGAAATATTGGGATAACATATTATATTTCAGTGAATACTCTCCAATGGTTCAATTGGTTACATTTATGGTTAAACCAAATCAGGTTTTCTATGGGTATATTTATTTAGAATGAAAGATGGAGATGCTTTCTGATGAGTTAAGCTTAAACTTAACCTAAGATTGAAGAAAAGCCTAGAGGACGCATGAATCCTGATGTGAATGATCGAGAAATGCTTAAATTCTGAGATTAAGTAGATTGAGTTGGATTATTATGCAAAATAAGATTAGGGAACTTTTAAATCAAAACAAATCAACTATAGGAACTCATCTTTCAAGTACTTGGCCGACCTTATGGGAAGTTGTTGGTAGTACTGCCCAATTCGACTATGTTGAGTTTGGAAGCCAATATGGGGCTTGGGACCTCCATGATCTGGACAATATGTGTAGAGCTGCAGAGCTTACTAATCTCTCCACCATGATCAAGATTGACAGAAATCCCAAAGATTGGCTCGCTCAAAGAGCCATTGCTGCAGGGTTTCAAGCCATTCTCTTTGCAGATATTATAACAGTTGAAGAGGTTA
>Ga0209978_10000695_pt1 | contig 13221 bp, 15 predicted proteins | sample BentaG_FD_182805 | JGI IMG/M metagenome (GOLD analysis project Ga0209978, IMG submission 182805) | Deep subsurface microbial communities from South Atlantic Ocean to uncover new lineages of life (NeLLi) - Benguela_00093 metaG (SPAdes)... | ecosystem: Environmental > Aquatic > Marine > Oceanic >...
TGAGATTCAGGATGGTAGTTTTGCTAAAGAGTGGATTTTAGAAAACCAAGCTGGTCGCCCCGTTTATAATGCCCTAAAGCGCATGGATGAGGAGCACCTTATTGAGGAGGTTGGCGCTGAACTGCGCCAGATGATGCCCTGGCTCAAGGGTAAGTAACATAGGAGGAATGTGATGGCCGGTGAAATAAAGTCGGCTGCGGAGGCTACAAGAATAGCAACATCATTTCTTAAGCAGTATTATGGTTTTTTGCGCCCGATTAGTGCGGTGAAGGGAAATACTACTTGGATAGTGAAAGTTGATGTTGGTGTGTTACGGAAGGAGATAGCTGAAGTTAAGATAGATGCTTCGACGGCAGATGTCATAGGTTATTCATTGCCTGAGTAAGGGGACTAATCTTGGATGCAAAAGCAAAGGTTAAAAAGTATGTGGTTCAGAGCCATCGTTACTTGAGAAATGCCGCTAGATTTATTGATGCTGGCGATTTAGATAAGGCGAGTGAGTTTTTGTGGGGAAGTATGGCCGAGGCATTAAAGGCAGTGGCATTAAGTAAAGGGAGGGAGCTTAAACACCACCGGGAAATCGGGAACTATGCTCGTGAGCTAGCAAAGCAGTTGGAGGACGAGGCTATATGGGATGTTTTCGGAAATGCCAGCTACTTACACACTAACTTTTATGAGGCCGAGCTGACGATTGATGAGGTTTATGCTCATGCTACAAGGATAAAGACTGTGGTAGGTAAATTGCTTAGCCTTATTACTGAGGAAAGTTAGCTATGGACAGGGTAATTATATTTGATACTACCTTGCGGGATGGGGAGCAGGCAGCGGGGGGGACATTAAATATCCAGGAGAAACTGGAGATAGCCAGGCAACTGGAGAGGCTTGGTGTTGATGTTATTGAGGCTGGCTTTCCTGTTAGCTCCCCAAGCGACTTTGAGGCAGTAAGGCTTATTGCCAAGGAGGTTCGTACCCCTATAATTTGCGCCCTAGCCCGGGCTCATCCTCATGATATAGACCGAGCTTGGGAAGCGGTTAGAGAGGCTGAGCACCCACGCATTCATGTCTTTCTGTCGGCTTCAGATATACACCGCGTTTATCAACTGAAAAAGAGCCGTGAGCAGATTCTGCAGACTTCTCGGGACATGGTAGTCAGGGCTAGGAAATATGTTGATGATGTAGAGTTTTCACCTATGGACGCCAGCCGAACTGAGCCTGAGTATATTCATCAAATCCTGGAAGCAGTTATTGACGCTGGCGCCGCTACAGTCAATATCCCAGATACCGTAGGCTATGCTATCCCTGACGAATTTGGTAGTCTCATTGAGGGAATTTTCCAAAATGTGCCCAATATTAATCAGGCTATAGTTAGCGTTCATTGCCATAATGACCTGGGTCTGGCGGTGGCTAATAGCCTGGAATCACTCAGGCGGGGGGCAAGACAGGTGGAGTGCACCATAAATGGTATCGGTGAAAGGGCGGGCAACGCCTCACTTGAGGAAATTGTAATGGCTATCAAGACCCGCCGGGACTTTTTTAACCTGATTACCAATATTAACACCACGCAAATCTATAAAACCAGCCGACTGGTAAGCGAGCTAACCGGGTTTCCAGTCCAACCTAACAAGGCAATTGTTGGCGCCAATGCCTTTCGTCATGAGTCAGGAATACACCAGGATGGCGTAATCAAGATGCCAATAACCTATGAAATAATTGACCCTAGAACCGTAGGCATACCAGCTAGCAGCCTGGTGCTGGGTAAACTTAGCGGACGGCATGCCTTCAAAGAACGGCTGGCGGAATTGGGCTATAGCCTAAGTGACGAAGACCTTAACCGAGCCTTCTCAGCATTTAAAGAGCTAGCTGATAAAAAGAAGGAGATTGCTGACCGGGATATAGAATCCCTTATCGCCCAGGAGCTGCGCACCGTGTCTGAAGCCTATCACCTCGACCGTGTTCAAGTGTCTTGCGGAGATAGGGGTATTCCCACCGCTGCCGTCAGGCTTATTAGCCCTGATGGTCAGATTCTAGCCGATGCCGCCCTGGGGACAGGACCGGTGGATGCCGTATATAAGGCTATTAATCGGATAGTGGGAGTGCCTAATTCGCTTATTGAATTTAGTATCAAATCAGCAACCGAAGGTATTGATGCTATTGGTGAGGTGTTGATAAGGATAGAGAGTGAGGGCATAACCTATACCGGACGGGGTGCCGATACTGATATTATTGTCGCCAGTGCCAGAGCTTACATGAATGCCCTGAACAGATTACTGGCAGCTAGAAAAGTGGCTGAGTAGGCTTTTAACGGAGGTGCTGAGTGGGAATTGAACTAGAGATGGTTCTGCGCCTTCTGCTGGCGGCAACACTGGGAGCCATTATTGGCTACCAGCGGGAGCGAGCCGCCAAACCAGCCGGACTCAGAACACACGTCCTTATTAGTGTAGGTGCCGCACTATTCACTGTAGCTTCTCTTTATGGGTTTGGCGCTGTCGCTGACCCAGCCAGGGTTGCTGCCGGAATAGTGGCTGGCATCGGCTTTATTGGTGCCGGGGCAATTATGCGCCGGGACGAAGGTCTCATTGCCGGGTTGACTACAGCGGCTACTATATGGGCAGTAGCTGCCATAGGTCTTGCTGCCGGTGCTGGTTTATACTTGGTCTCGGCAGTTACCACTGTCATCATTTTGATTGTGTTATATCTTCCTCATCCTATTCGTTAAGACCTGTCTCACGGTTAATCTTAATCATTGCAAAGAAGAGAAGCTATATTGACTTTAGTTGAGAAGATACTGGCTGCCCACACTGATAAAAAGAAGGTAAGCCCGGGCGAATTTATAAATGTCAGGGTTGACCTCATTCTAGCCAATGATGTTACTGCCCCTATTGCGATAAGAGAGTTTCGGCGCATCGGGGTAGATAAAGTCTTTGACTCCAAGAAGGTAGTGATGGTGCCTGACCACTTCGTGCCCAATAAGGATATTGCCTCTGCCGAGCAGGCTAAGCTGATGCGAGAATTCTGTTATGAGCAGGGGATAATATACTTTGAAGTAGGTCAAATGGGCATTGAGCATGTGCTTCTACCCGAGCAGGGTTTGGTGCTGCCCGGTGATGTGGTCATTGGGGCTGATTCGCATACCTGCACCTACGGCGCTCTAGCTGCCTTCGCTACCGGCATGGGGTCAACTGATATTGCCGCCGCTATGGCAACTGGTGACATCTGGATGAAGGTGCCACCTACTATTAAGCTGGTTTACCACGGAAGTCTGGGGAGGTGGGTAGGGGGCAAGGACTTAATCCTTTACACTATCAGCGATATTGGTGTCGATGGTGCCCTGTATTCGGCAATGGAGTTTACTGGTGAGGCAATTGATACGCTATCTATAGATGGACGGTTTACTATGGCTAATATGGCTATTGAAGCCGGGGCTAAAGCTGGCATTTTCCGGGTAGATAATAAGACGCAACTTTACATAAAGTCCAGGGCAAAACGCCCTTACAACGTCTACGAACCAGATGATGACGCTGAATACTCGCAGGTCATTGAGTATGATGTCTCAGCTATTGAGCCTCAGGTTGCCTTGCCTCACTCACCGGCTAATGCTAAACCGGTTAGCCGGGTAGGGGATGTAAAAATAGACCAGGCAGTAATTGGTAGCTGCACCAATGGTCGCCTTGAAGACTTGCGGTTGGCTGCCCGGATATTGAACGGGAAAAAGGTGCACCCACAGGTGCGTTGCATTATTATCCCCGGCTCACAGCAGGTATATCTTGATGCTCTGGTTGAGGGACTCATTGAAATCTTTATAAGAGCCGGGGCTGTGGTCAGCACCCCAACCTGTGGTCCCTGTCTTGGCGGTCATATGGGCGTCTTGGCTGATGGTGAGCGGTGTATATCAACCACCAACCGCAACTTCGTCGGCAGGATGGGTAGTCCCAAATCAGAGGTCTATCTGGCAAATCCAGCAGTTGCCGCGGCCAGCGCTATAATGGGTAGAATTACCAGCCCGAAAGAGATTATAGGATAAGGCGTAAAGCAGTCAACATAAATGGGACTGGGCAAGAGCACACATTACAAGAAGGTCTATAAGGAGGAAAGGCTTGGTAGAAATTAGGGAAATTACCGATATCGACGAGATTGAAGGGATAATAAAAAAGGCAATTTGTTGCCGGATTGGTTTAGTGGACAATGATGAGCCGTACGTAGTTCCCGTCTGTTTTGGCTATGAAAGGAATGTTCTTTACTTCCACGGGGCTTTAGTGGGACGGAAGGTTGAACTTATCAAGAAGAATAATAAGATTTGTTTTGAAATAGATACCGATGTGGAAATAGTGAACGTTGAAACACCTTGCGATTCGGTGGTGAAATACAGGAGTGTTATTGGAGTGGGTAGAGCCTATATTTTGGAAGATGATGAGGAGAAAACTCACGGCTTGAATTTGATTACGAAACAGTATACTAAAGGTGACCTCAGTTTTCCCAAATCAGAGTTGGATAAAACTTTGGTGGTGAAGGTTGGTATTGAAAGCATTACCGGCAAGAAATCAGGATACTAAGAGAAAAATACTCGGGAAGTTTTAGAGGGATGAAGTCCCTCTTATAAAATACTTCCCATTTCCTTTTAAGGAGTAAATACTACGTGGAGAGTCAAAGAGAGGCGAAGCCTCTCTCAAACAACCGACTCCTCTTCCCCTTGCCAAGGGGAAGGAGACAAAGGGGATAGGGTTATTAACATTAAGGGGGTGAGGTTCAATGCCTAAAACACGCAAAAGTTGGCGGGAAAAATTAGAAACGGAGCAGGAGCCCAAGGTGGTTGATGACCCGCGGGGGCGAGGTAAAATGCTTATCCCCAGACCGCTTGACGTTGATGCTCTAATACGTAAGATACAGAAAGGTAAACTGGTTACTGATAGCCAAATTAGAGAGCGACTGGCAAAAGATTTTCATGCCAATTTAACCTGTCCCATGACCACCGGAATTTTTATTCGCATCGCTGCCGAAACCGCCGAAGAAGATTTAACTAGCGGAGTAACCGAGATAACACCCTATTGGCGGGTGATTAAATCAGATGGCAGCCTAAACGAAAAATTCCCCGGCGGCACAGACGCCCAAGCCGCCCATTTAAGGGAAGAAGGACACACTATTGAGCCAGGCAAAGGCAAAAAACCACCAAAAGTGAAGGATTTTGAGAAGGCTTTGGTGGAATTGTAATTATTTGCAATGAGGATGTGAAGATATGAAAGATAGCATAATGCTCCAAGGTGGAATAGAGATTAAAGATTGCCAAAACAAACTGACCGAGTTTTGTGAAAAAGATGCAAGCTACAGAAGGTACGACCTAGAGAATGTTAAGGAAGATAATGAGCTGACAAGAGAAGATGTAGAATTAGGCAACCGCATGGTGGCGAGAATGGGGCCCCTAGTAATTCAGTCTGTCGTTAGTAGAACCAAGACGATCAACTCAGCTTTGGAGCGTATTGCGCCCGGAACTAGTATTTCCGATAAAACCGTGCCGTGGTCAGCGATCGAGCAATTGTTCAGTGCAACGCTGGGTTCAGAAATTGGGCCTGCGAGGGTGACCAAAATACTGCACAAAAAGCGCCCAGCACTTATCCCAATTCTCGACAGCGTAGTTCTCTCCTACTGTAAATCAGCATGCAGTGATGATCTTCAGGGCGAAAGCGAAGCTTCAAAAATGACCGCATACATCAAGCTTATCAAGATTGATGTTGATAATAACCTAGATGTTTTGAAAAATATTATTCAAGTGAGTGCTCTCAAACTCACGCCTGTGCGCGCCTTCGAGATCCTTCTGTGGGGATACTCTGGAGAATATGAGAGAACCTTTGGCAGGCCCCCTGTGTGGAAACGTTAATACAGTGAGGTTGTCTAATAATGGGAATTAAAGGGAGCGAAGCCTCTTTAAGAAATTCTCTTCCCTCTCGTGCAAAGAATACATCTCCATATCATGGGGAGAGGGATAAAGGGTGAGGGGTTGGTAAACAATCTTCAAAGTAACACGGAATCCCAAATCACATGAAGGTTCGTGATATAATCAGGATGATTGAGGATAACCTTAATCCGTGAGTTTAGCTTTAGGAGATTCACCTCCGAGGTGCATCCAGGACTTCCCTGTCATTGCGAGGCACAAAGTGCCGAAGCAATCTTGAAGACAGGGAGAAATTATTGCTTGAGATTGCCACGCCTTCGGCTCGCAATGACAGAAAGGGGAAGCTCGCAATGACAGAAAGGGGAAGCTCGCAATGACAGAAAGGGGAAGCTCGCAATGACAAAAGAGTGTCTGCATTCACGGATTAAGGGGATGATGGCTGATATGTATAGATACCTAGTTATATTTGAAAAGGCTGATGATAATTATTCTGCCTATTCTCCAGACATACCGGGATGTATCGCCACTGGAAGTACCCGTGACGAGGTAGAAAAGAACATTAAAGAGGCTATCAATTTCCATATTGAAGGGCTGGTAAAGGATGGATTGCCTCTCCCCGAGCCGGCCTCATTTACTGAATATATAGAGGTCTAAGAAGCAAGCCTTGCACCACCAAAAGACCTTAAATAAGGAGATTTTCACTTGATGCTAAAAGGCAAAGTTCATAAATACGGCGCTGATGTTGATACTGATGCCATTATCCCGGCTCGCTATCTGAGTTTGTCTGACCCGGCGGAGCTGGCAAAGTACTGTATGGAGGATATAGATAAGGACTTTGTATCTAAGGTGCAGTCAGGGGATATAATTATGGCGGCGACTAACTTTGGCTGTGGCTCATCGCGGGAGCATGCCCCGCTGGCGATTAAAGCGGCGGGAATATCGTGTATAATAGCTAAAAGCTTTGCCCGTATCTTTTTCCGCAACGCCATAAATATAGGCTTGCCCCTGCTTGAGTGCGACGATGCCGTAGATAAGACAAAGGCTGGTGATTTTTTAGAGGTTGAGCTATCTGGTGGCAAAATAAAGAACCTAACTAATGGCATAGTGTTTACTGCCAAGCCTTATCCTGATTTTATGGCTGAGCTTATTTCAGACGGGGGGCTTATTGAACATACTAAGAAGAGATTAGCTGGTAGGAGGCTTTAGGTGGAGTTTAATCTGGCGGTTTTACCCGGCGATGGTATTGGTCCTGAGGTTGCTAGTGAGGCAATCAAGGTCTTAAAGGTGGCGGGTAAGAAATTTGGACACAATTTTAACCTGCGCTACGGACTGGTTGGTGGAGTTGCCATTGATGAGACAGGGACAGCATTACCTAAGGATACCTTGAAAATGTGCCAAAGCTGTGGTGCAGTGTTGCTCGGTGCCGTAGGTGGTCCCAAGTGGGATGACCCCGGGGCTAAGGTTCGTCCTGAAGATGGTCTCCTGGCATTGCGGAAGGAGCTGGGGCTGTTCGCCAATCTACGCCCGGTTAAGGTCTTGCCTATGCTCATTGACTCTACTAACCTGAAGCCTAAGGTTATTGAGGGAGTGGATTTCATATTTGTTCGTGAGCTTACCGGAGGTCTCTACTTTGCCCGACCCAAAAGGCAGTGGCAGACATCCCGGGGCAGACGGGCTACCGATTCAATGACCTACTCAGAGCAGGAAATTGAGCGTATTGTTAGGGTTGGTTTTGAGCTGGCCCGAACCCGGCGCAAAAAGTTGACCTCTGTAGATAAAGCTAATGTTCTGCAATCTTCCCGACTATGGCGGCAGGTGGCTATTGAGGTAGCTGCCGACTACCCTGATGTGGAATTGGAGCACATGCTGGTTGATGCTTGCGCTATGCGGCTTATCCAAAATCCCAAATATCTCGATGTTCTGGTTACTGAGAATATGTTTGGTGATATTCTTACCGATGAGGCATCAATGCTGGCTGGCTCTATAGGGATGCTGCCCTCAGCCAGTCTGGCCGGAGTGCCGCGGGAGGGCGTCAACATATTCGGTATTTATGAGCCTATCCATGGCAGCGCCCCTCGTCGTGCCGGACTGAATATGGCTAACCCCATTGCTACCATTCTCAGTGTAGCTATGATGCTGCGCTATTCCTTAGGTTTAACAAAAGAGGCACAGGCTATTGAGGCAGCCGTTGAAGAGGTCTTAAATGAGGGTTATCGCACCTATGATATAATGGATGAAGGTAAAACAAAAGTGGGGACGAAGGAGATGGGGGACTTGATTGCCGGAAAGCTAGGAGGCTAGAAATTGTCACAAGTTCAGCTTTATGATACCACACTGCGGGATGGGGCGCAGCGAGAGGGTATTTCCTTCTCGGTGGTTGATAAACTACACATCGCCCAGAAACTTGATGAGTTAGGCATCCACTTTATAGAGGGCGGCTGGCCTGGCTCCAATCCCAAGGATATCGAGTTCTTTGACAGGGCAAAGAGCCTAGCCCTTTCCCACTCAAAGCTGGTTGCTTTTGGCAGCACCAGACGACCCAAAACCAAGGCTGAAACCGATGCTAACTTGCTGGCTCTGGCTAGTGCCGGGGTAAAGGTGGTTACTATTGTCGGCAAAAGCTCGGAGCTACAGGTTACCCAGGTGCTGGAAACTACCTTGGACGAAAACCTCGGTATGATTGCCGACTCAATAGGATATCTCAAAACAAAAGGTCTTACCGTTTTCTTTGATGCCGAGCACTTCTTTGATGGCTTTAAGGCTAACCCCAGCTATGCCTTGCGTGTTTTAGAAGTAGCTGCCCAAGCTGGGGCTGATTGCCTGGTGCTTTGTGATACTAATGGCGGCACAATGCCCAATGAGATAACAACTGCCATTGAGGCAGCTAGAAGGCTAACTGCTGTGTCATTAGGTATTCATGCCCATAATGATGGTGAACTGGCGGTAGCCAATACCCTGGCTGCGGTAAACGCTGGGGTTAGTCAGGTTCAGGGCACTATCAATGGCTACGGCGAGCGTTGCGGCAATGCCAACCTTTGCTCTATTATCCCGGCATTGAAGCTTAAGATGGGTATTGATTGTGTTACCAATGCGCAGCTAGCTAAATTGACTGAGGTATCACACTATGTAAGCGAGGCAGCTAATCTTATTCCTGATGCTCATCTACCTTACGTCGGTTCCAGTGCCTTCAGTCACAAGGCTGGGCTTCATGTCTCCGGCGTGATGAAGTGGGCGGATAGCTATCAGCATATAGCCCCGACTCAGGTAGGTAATTTGCCAAAGGTGCTGGTATCCGAGCTGTCAGGAAAGAGAAATATTCTATACAAGGCAAAGGAAATAGGATTAGATTTACCCCGGCGAGGGAAGGAGGCACAGAAGCTGCTGGAGCAGGTTAAGCTGCTGGAGAGTCGTGGCTTCCAGTATGATAGTGCCGAAGCCTCTTTTGAGCTGCTGGTGCACCGGGCTAAGCCAGATTACCAACCACCCTTTGAGCTGGTTGATTTTATGGTGGTAGTGGAGAAGAGGCGGCGCCCGTCTACTCGAAAGGGGACGGAGGAGATGCTATCTGAGGCAGTGGTGAAGGTAAAGGTAGGCACCGAGGTAATGCACACTGCGGCTGAGGGTAATGGTCCGGTTAATGCCCTTGACCAGGCTCTGCGCAAAGCACTGTTGCAGTTCTATCCCAGCTTAGCTCAGGTCAGGTTAGTTGACTATAAGGTTCGTATCCTTGAGGAAAGTATCGGCACCGAGTCTCAGGTTAGGGTTCTTATTGAGTCCAGCGATGGGGTTGACGAGTGGCGAACTGTAGGCAGCTCAACCAATATCATAGAGGCTAGCTGGCTAGCCCTGGTTGATAGTCTAGAGTATTGGCTGTTGAAGCAAAAAACAAGTAATGCTCCAGCGAAAAGTTGAGAATTTCTGGAAAATTGGGCTAGGTCTTGACGTCTCCAAGTTAGAGGCATAAAATCGCAACCAATAAGAACATGGAGGTGACATAAGATGGACTATCCAGTAACTTTGGCGGTAGAATACCCGGAAAGGCTTTCTCGGCTGACCACCTTCTTCAGGTTGTTGATGCTCATACCCCAGGTTTTCGTTTTTGCCTTCGTCTCTATAGCTGCCTATGTTGTCATGTTTCTATCTTGGTGGGCAATTTTATTTACTGCTAGATACCCTGAGGTGTTTCTCAACTTCGTCACTTGGTGGTTACGCTGGTATGCTAGATTGACTGGCTATTCCTATCTCCTGACGGATAGATATCCACCCTTCAGCGGGAGAGTGGAGGCAGATTATCCTATCATTTTTGAGGTTGAGTCTCCGGGAAAGCTTTCCCGGCTGACCACCTTCTTCAGACTGCCAATCATTCCCACGTGGACATGGACTCTGGGGGGTCAGTGGAGTTGGCAGATATCAGCCATGCCCGGTATGCCAATGGCTATACCCCACTACATAGTATTGTGGTTCATCAGCATAGCTGGCGGCGTCATTCTCTTTCTTTCCTGGTGGGCTATCTTGTTCATTGGCAGGTATCCCAGAGTATTCTTTGACTTTATCGCCTGGTGGTTTCGCTGGAGTATGAGGGTAACTGGCTATGTTTATCTCGTCACTGATAGGTATCCACCCTTCGGTGGAAGGGCAGAATAATAGCAAGACTGCAACAAAGTAGTGGTGTTAATCTTAAGCCGGCTTACCCACCGGCATTATATATAACGGGCTATATTGCTTATCCAGCCGTAGGACTTGTCTAACCTGTTCATCTCTAAAGGCGCCGATGGCTACTGTAGCCAGACCGAGAGCAGTGGCTTCAAGATAGATATTCTGCCCGGCATGCCCTACCTCTATAAGCACATACCTTTCCCCTCGGCTACCATAGCTCAGAGTTGTCCGCTCATATAGGGCGCAAATAATTATATCTACCGGGGCTTGGTATATAATTTCCTCGTTTAATGCCGCTCTGGCTAACTCTAATCTCACATCTCCATTATGGTGCAGAGTCAGAGAGTGGCTATCTATATTATAGTGATATATGCCATCACCTATTTCCTCAACACAATTGATGCCACAAGCAACAAAAATTTCCAGCGGATAGGTAGCTCCAGCACTGGGGACAGTCCTATACTTCCATGAGCTATCGGTGATGCCCTGGGCAGACCATAGTATTTGGGATAATTGTGACTGGGAGATAGGTTGGGGGGTGAAGTCTCTTATTGACCTTCGCCTGGCAATGGCTTCTTCCAGTGACATAATTCCTTTTTGGCTTGGCGAAGGCAGATAAATTTGATTGAGATTATTTGTCAACCTCACCCCCTCTATCCCCCTCTCCTTCGAAGGAGAGGGGGAAGAATAAGTTTTGAAGGGGCGAAGCCCCTTCAATCTACCCTCAATAAACGACCTCTTATCTTTGCTGACTATAGCCCATATCTACTTAACCTTTAGTTACACCTATAGGAACTGCCCTGGCTACCTTACGGGAGATGCCGGCTTTATGGGTTATATCAACTACCTCAGTTACATCCTTATAGGCTTCAGAGGCTTCCTCAGCCAGTGAACCCATGCTGCCTGCCTTAACTGTAATCCCCCTGGCAGCCAGTGCCCTGGCAACATCGGCACCCCTGAGGCTGCGTTTAGCCGCTGAGCGACTTTGCACCCGGCCAGCACCATGGCAGGTGGAACCAAATGACTCCTTCATAGCTATTTCTGTACCCAGGGCGATATAAGAACAGCGCCCCATATCCCCGGGAATGAGAACCGGCTGACCTATATTCCGGTAAATATCGGGCACATCGGGGTGTCCCGCCGGAAAAGCCCTGGTTGCCCCCTTGCGGTGAACGCAAAGGGTGTATTTCTTACCATCAATGGTGTATTCCTCTATCTTGGCGATATTATGAGCCACATCATAAATCTGCTCCAGACCCAGCTCCCTCTGGCTCTTGCCCAAGACCTTAATGAAGGACTCTCTAACCCAGTGAGTGATGCACTGTCGGTTAGTCCAGGCGTAGTTAGCTGCGCATGCCATAGCTGCCAGGTAGTCCTGTCCCTCTGGTGACTTAATTGGGGCGCAGGCAAGCTGGCGGTCAGGCAGGCTGATACCATATCTTTTTACTGCCTCACCCAGCAACTCTACATAATCACTACAGACCTGGTGCCCAAAGCCTCGGGAACCGGTGTGAATCAAGATAAGCACCTGCCCAATATCACTGATACCCATAGTCAAAGCTGCTTCCGGGTCATATATCTCATCCACCACCTCCACCTCCAGGAAGTGATTACCAGACCCCAGGGTTCCCAGTTGCGGGATGCCACGCTTTTTAGCCTTACTACTTACCTTATCCGGATTAGCCCCTTTGATACAGCCTTCTTCTTCAGTAACCACAATGTCCTCGGCCTCACCATAACCCCTTTCTACTGCCCAGCGACTACCTTTTATCAGGACTTTATCCAGTTCTTTTTCACTCACCCTTATCTTGCCTGTAGACCCTAATCCTGAAGGAATATTGACAAAAAGCGCAGCAATTAGCTGTTCAATCTTAGGTCTTACCTCTTCCTCGGTAAGATTTGTCCGCAAAAGCCTGACGCCACAATTAATATCAAAGCCAACGCCCCCGGGCGATACCACTCCGTCTTTTATTCTGGTGGCGGCTACTCCACCTATAGGGAAGCCATAGCCCCAGTGAATATCAGGCATAGCCAGGGAGCGGTCTACAATGCCGGGTAAGAAAGCCACATTAGCTACCTGTTGAAAGACCTGCTCTTCCCAGATATGGTTAAGCATAGATTCGCTGGCAAAGATTAGACCAGGCACAGCCATGCCTGCCTTATAGCTCTGGGGAATCTCCCAGCGGTAGTCATCTATCTTCTTTAGTATTCCTTGCCAAGGTGCTGGCATTTCGTATCACCCCTACTAAATATCAAATAATACCTGAACCTTGCATCCATCACCCTTGTCAACCTTTAGCATATGGTAAGTGGCTGCCTTAACCCCGGTTTTAAGTTTATGTTTTAAACTATTTACCTTCTCTCCGTAGCTTCTAGCTTTAAGTTGGGTGTTGTTAAGCTCGGTAATATCGAACCTCTTAAAAATAATATTCTCAGCATCAAATAGATAAATGAGCTCATTTAACCATTCTACCAGCAGGCTTTCCTCATCAGGAGCTATTAGCTCTATATCTCGATGTAAAACCTCGGCCACCTCATCAAGCTCGGTTATCAGGCTGAATAGAGCTCTAGCCGCATTGGCGAATGCCTGCTTTATATCGGCACCATAGGCTATAATGCCGACATCAGCAGTATGGTTTACGATTTCAAACTCCTTCTCCATGTCTTGTAGATAAATTATA
>Ga0209978_10000696_pt1 | contig 13220 bp, 8 predicted proteins | sample BentaG_FD_182805 | JGI IMG/M metagenome (GOLD analysis project Ga0209978, IMG submission 182805) | Deep subsurface microbial communities from South Atlantic Ocean to uncover new lineages of life (NeLLi) - Benguela_00093 metaG (SPAdes)... | ecosystem: Environmental > Aquatic > Marine > Oceanic >...
AATAACGGCACCTATTTTATCAAGTGAAACTTCCATAGTGATAAACCTAGGAGCACTTGGAGAAAGTTCACCCCTTGGTTCATTAATTTCATCTAGCATTTTTGATAATATAAATAACCTTCCTTCTTTTGCTTGTTTAAGAGCTTTACTTATAATTTCAGTTGTTATACCGGTAGTTTTAATATCCATTTGTGTTGCTGTAATTCCATCCTTTGTTCCAGCTATTTTAAAATCCATATCTCCATAATGATCTTCTTTTCCTGTAATATCTGAGAGAATTACTATTTTATCATTCTCCTTCATTAAACCCATTGCTATTCCAGCCACTGCCTTTTTTATCGGGACTCCTGTATCCATCAATGCTAAAGTACTTGCACAAACACTTGCCATCGAAGTTGAACCATTTGATTCCAAAATCTCAGATACTATTCTAAGTGTATATGGAAACTCATTTTCACCTGGGATAACTGGAAGTAATGCTTTCTCTGCTAAAGCACCGTGACCAATTTCTCTTCTTCGCGGACCTCTTAAAAATCCAACTTCTCCTGTACTAAATGGTGGGAAATTGTAATGATGCATAAATCTCTTCGTTTCTTCTATACCTAAATTATCTAACCTTTGCTCTTCTTTTAATCTTCCTAATGTAAGTATAGATAAGACCTGAGTTTTTCCTCGTGTAAATAATCCAGATCCATGAACTATTTCTCTGGGTAAATAACCTGCTTTGCATGTGACCTTTCTAATATCTTTAGGTTTCCTATTATCTAAACGAACTTTATCTTCTAAAACTCGCTTCCTAACTAATTTCCTTATCAAATCTGAAAATATACTATCTATTATACTATTATATTTCCTCCAACCTTTTCCTAGTTGAGCAACTGCTTTTTCTTTTATCTGATTTATCAAAACTTTTCTTTCTTCACTATCTTCCATTTCTATTATTTGCGATATTGGCTTTTTGACAAAATTTACTATTTTCTCTGAAAGAAATTCTTTTGCAGTTTCCTTCTCTATCTTATTTAATAACTTTATTGTGGTCGTTTGATATTCTGACCAGTTGATATTAATTTCTTCTATTGCTTTATCTTTTATTTCAGTTAAAGCTTCATTTCTTTTTTCAACATCATCAATTAACAAAATATTTTGTATTTTTTCTCTTACTGTTTCAACTAACTTTGCATAGAGAAAGTTTTCTGTTAGTTCCCTTTCTAATTTTCTTAAGGAGATTTCCATGTCAGGAATCTTTTCTTCCCAGTTTTCTTTAAGTTCCTCTGTGGCAAAATTAATTGTCCTGGAAATTGATTCTTTCTTTATTTTAGAAATTTCACTCTGTCTAAGCTGTGCATTATCAATCTTTACTGCTTCTGACAAAGATTCTTTTGCAATATCGACTACCTTATTCTTTATTTTTTTAACTTTTTTACTGAAGTCTATTTGATTATCTATCTGAATATTAATAATTGATTTAGCTGTTTCAATTGCTCCTATCAAAACTTTTTCAGATACTTCATTTGCTTTTGCTTCCATCATAATAACATCCTCTTTAGTTCCAGCTATAATTAAGTCTAAAGAACTTTTTTCCAATTGCTGATAAGTTGGATTTATTATATATTCCCCATCTAAATAACCTACTCTAACTGCTCCAATTGGACCTAAAAAGGGTATATCTGATGCAGTTAATGCTGCTGATGCACCTACTATAGCTAAATTATCAAATGGATTTATATGGTCTACTGAAAGAACAGTTCCAATTATTTGAACTTCTCTTCGATAATCATCCGGAAATAATGGTCTAATTGGTCTATCAATTAATCTTGCAGTTAATATTGCTTCATCTCTTGGTCTTCCCTCTCTTTTTATAAAACCACCTGGAATCTTTCCAGCTGCATACATTCTTTCCTCAATATCCACAAGTAATGGTAAAAAATCTAATCCACCCCTTTCAGTTTTTGATTCAACTACAGTAATCAATAGAACAGTACCACCGCATTTAACTAAAATAGATCCATTTGCCTGTTTTGCCAATTCTCCAGTTTCTATAATTATATCTTTACCTTCAATAGGAATTATTACTTTATTATTTTCCAAAAATCTAACCTCCTAAACATTATTAATATAAGAATTTTATACATATAATTATGAATTCAGATAAATTATTAATAAAAATATATTAACCTCTTTAATAAATTAAAAAAATTATCATCTAATATCAAACTAAAAAAGTGAAGACAAGAATTAAAAAACTCTGTATTTAAAAAAAGTGCAAGTTTTATATTATGCGAAGAATTTCTTTAAATTCATTATTCTAAGAGGTTCTTATTTTCTCAATCCTAATTTCTTAATTAACTTTTTATATCTTTCAGAATCTCTTACATTCAAATACTCCAAAAGTCTTCTTCTTCTCCCCACTTTTTTCAACAAACCTCTTCTTGAATGAAAATCCTTCTTGTGAATTTTTAGATGTTCCGTTAAGTCATTTATTTCGTGGGTTAAAATTGCTAATTGAACTTCTGAAGAACCTGTATCACCTTCATGAATTTGATATTTTTCTATTATTTTCTGCTTTTCCTCTTTAAGTAATGACAATTATTACTACCTCCATTTGATTACAAACCTAAGATATCGTTTATTCTTCAATATCCTAAGTATGGGTGATTAATTTACGTTTCTCTATATTTTAAATAATATTATATATCTTAAAACAGTATCAGTTCAAATTTACTCTATTTTATTTTTGAAATTTTCTTCATCTTAATTAAATAAAAATGTTTAAATAATGATATTAAAAAAATATAAAACCTTTTTAATTTTTTTTAGACTTTAAAATTTTTCTTACTTCTTTGATATCTTTCTTTATCTGGTTTACCAATTTTTCAACAGATTCAAATTTAATTTCATTTCTCAATTTATTTATAAAATATAGTCTCAAAATCTTTGATTTCATTAACCCTTTAACTTTTTCTTTCTCTGTATCCAAAATATGGAATTCAACTGTTCGTTTTTTTCCATTAAAAGTTGGTCTTATTCCTATATTTATTAAACAATACTTCCTAAAACCATCAGATTTAATTTTTCCTAAATATACACCATCACCTGGTAATAATAGTTCTTTTGATGTTTTCATATTTATTGTTGGAAAACCAATAATTCTCCCCATTCCCTCACCTTTTATTATTGATCCAAAAATTCCGTAGTTTCTTCCTAGCAGGTTATTAGCTTTAGATACTTTTCCTTTCTTAATCAATTCCCGAATTAAAGTGCTAGATATAATATCCTTATCAATTTTCACTAATGGCACAATTTTTAATACAATTTTTTTATCTTCAAGATATTTAATTAAAAAATTTATATTCCCTTTAGCTTTATATCCAAATTTAAAATCTTCACCAATTACAATTGTTTTTGGGTTAATTTTTTTTATCACTATTTCATTCAAGAATTCATCTTTTGCCATCATAGAAAATTCTTTTGTAAAAGGTATAACAATAATTACATCAACATTAAAATTCATAATTGATTTAAGTCTATCTTCTAATGAAGTTAGCAATGGAAATTTCTTATTTTTAAATATAATTTCATTAGGATGAGGATGGAAAGTCAATACAATAAATGGAATCTTTGTTTCTAATGATATTTTTTTTCCAATACTTAAAATTTTTTTATGACCTATATGAACACCATCAAAAAAACCTATGGTTAAAACATTTCCATTTTTATAATATAGATTTTTATTATTTTTACTAAGATTTTCTAATTTAAAAATTTTTGTCATTTTCTAGTTTTTAAAATAACCAAAATAAATTTTAAATATATTAAAACAAATTTATAAAAAGATATAAAAATAAAAATTGTTAGAATCTTTTTACGAATTTTCAACTAAAATTTTTAAAATATACCACAAATCCTTTTATATAAATTTTATAAATATTAAATTCTTAAATAAATTTTTATGGAAATTAATTTAGCATTATCCATGCTTTTGCAACTTCTATATTACTCGATGATTCGGTATTATAAAAATTAATATTTCTATATGTTTTATATAATCCTAAAATTTCATTTTTTTCTGAATATAACAATAATTTCTTTCCATTTCCACATCTAAAAGGTATATTTTTAATCATATTAATCGAAAGAATAGCTCCATTTTCTATATTTTTTTTATAACTATCTTTAATCTTTACTTTTTTATAACCTCTTAGAATATCAGAGATAGGAATTATTGCTTCAGAAATTCTTTCTTCTAAGACTAAATTTTTTAATTGCTCTAATTTATAAGAATTCTCTATCTTATAATTCCTAATTCTCGTTCTTATCAAATTTGTTAATGTTGCATATGTCCCTAAATATCGTCCAATATCTCTGGTTAAAGCTCTTATATATGTTCCTGATGAGCAAATAACTTTTATTTTCAAGATGTCTTTCTTTATTTTTTCAATTAATTGAATTTTATATATTTTTACTTTCCTTGGTTTAATTTTAACTCTTTCCCTTCTTCTTGCTATTTTATATAGCTCTTCCCCCTTAAATTTTATAGCTGAATAAATTGGAGGTATCTGATTTATTTCTCCAACAAATTTAGTGAGTACTTTTTCTAAATTTATATAAGAACTCTTAATAAAATTTTGATCTGATAATATTTCATTTTTATCTTTAATTTTATTATTTCTAATATTTTTTAATATTTTATTCAACTTATTCTTACTTATTTTTTTGACTATTTCTCCAGAACTATCCAGTGTATCAGTCTCATATCCTAATTCTATTTCTGCAACATATTCTTTACTATATTTAATCAAAATTTGTGAAAGTTTTGTTGCTTTTCCTATACAAACTAGCAATACCCCACTTGCTAAAGGATCTAAAGTTCCAGTATGTCCCACCTTAATTTTTGGAAAAAAATTCCTTATCTCCTCAATAACATCATGTGAAGTTAAACCCTTTGGTTTATTAACTATTATCAATCCATTTTTTATATAATTTTTCATTTTTATAAAAAAAATAAATATAAATTTAAAAATTTATATCTATATAAAAAAGAAATTTAATTAATTTTATCAATTAATATTAGTATTTTAAAAACAATCAATTTTTATACAAAATTGTTAATAACAGATTTTATCGATGTATAAATTCCTAATCAATAATTACTATTGTGAAAGAAAATTATAACTTATATAAACTTATAATTATCAATTATAAATTCATCTTCCAGATGCTTGATGCACTCATTTAATTTTTTAACTCTACAAAGATAGCCTGCAGCCATTGGATGACCTCCACCTCCAAACTTATTAGCAATTTTGGAAACATCTATATCACTTGATGATCTAAGACTAACTCTGTAAGTACCATCTTTTTGTTGTTTAAATACCGCTGCCAGTTTTACATTTTCAATTGCTCTTATTACATCTACAAATTCCGTTGAAGCTGAATATTGAAGATTTAATTTCTTTAAGTCATCCTGAAGAACATGAGAGTAGATTAGTGAACCACCTTTTGAAGTTTTTGTTCTTTTAATCATTAATTCATGAAGATTAAGTGTAGCTTTAGGTTTATTTTCATAAGTACTTTTAAATATTTTATTTGGGTTCACTCCCATAGAAATAAGATCAGCAGCTATAAGATGACTATGAACAGTAGTATTTATATACTGAAATCTGCCGCTATCAGTTACCAATCCAGTATATATACACTCAGCCATTTCAATGTCTATTTTTATTTTATTTTCCTTAAAAATATCATATAGAATCTGAGTAACAGAGGCAGCTTCTGGAATTATCAAATTTATATCACCAAATTTTGTATTTTTGTAATGATGATCAATATTTATTATCATTTTATAGTTATCGCTATTGAGATTTGGATAGAGTGAATTGATCATATTGTTAGTAGAATTATCCAAAGAAATCAAAATTGTTTTAGAATTAATTTGTGGGTGATTTTTCTTTAAATTATTAGCATAAGGAAGTCTAATATACTGATATGGAATTTCATCATCCCATGCTATTTCAACATTCTTTCTCCACTTTTTTAATAAACAGAATAAAGCAAGGAGTGAGCCCATTGCATCACCGTCAGGGTATTTATGAATAAAAAGTACGAATTTATCTTCAGTTTTTAATATTTGAACAATTTTCTTTGAAATATTTTTATAGTTTGTTATTTTCAACTTTTTTCTCCTCCTTCTCCTTCAATTCAGATATTAATTTTGATATTCTTATACCTTCCTCAATAGATTCGTCAAAAAAGAATCTGATCTCAGGAGCAAACCTCAATTCTAATCTTTTTGCAAACAAGCTCCTTATATATCCTTTTGCACTTTCAAGTCCTCTTATACTTTTTTCTTTCTCTTCGTCAGAACCATAAATACTAATATAAATATTGGCAATTTTCAAATCAGGAGTAACTCTTACTTTAGTCACAGTCACAAATCCAATCCTTGGATCTTTTATATCTCTCCTTAAAATCTCACTGAATTCTTTCTGAATAAATATTCCTACTTTTCTTGCTCTTCCTTCACCCATTTCTTTTCATCTCCATTAATTCTTATTAAATTTTAAACTTAAGTTGAATTTTTTTAAACACAATATTTTAAATCAAATATTAAAATATTGAAAGTGATTATTATATTATCGATGTTTTAGTGTAATAGTAGCAAAGTATTAATTATTAAATAACCAAGATATTTAATAAGTTCAATAACTATTTATTTATTTTATGTGAGTAATGAAAAGAGGTGTTTTTTATTGTACTGAATATGTTCTTAAATTAATCCTACTTCAAATTTTTTTATTAAATTTGCTCTTGCTTTATATATAGATAATAAAAATAACTTTTTATCTAAAATCTATCGCCACCAATCATCAAAACAATAAATATTAAAGACAGTAGTAAAAGAGGTACGATAAGTGTAATAATAAAGGTAACAATTCCAAGCTTATATATTTTTTTATTCCCTTTTTTCCTTTTTAAAAATATGCTTAAAATTATTAATGGTATTGCAAAAAATGGTGTTACACGGATTGGATTTAATAGCCCAGCATATATATTTTCAAAAATTTTTTCACATTTAAATGGTGGACCAGTAAAGCCCTTTATAAACAATATTATAAAAATTACCCAGCAAATAACTGAAAATAAAAATATCGCTATTTCAATATTCTTATATTTATAATTTATTATTTTCCTATCCATAATTTTTAGATAAATTCTTAAATAAATAAAAAATAAAAATTTAAATTATTATTCAGCACCATATATTATATAATTTCCTTCTATTTCTCCCTCTATATTATTATTATTTAATAAATCTAATATTAAATTAAAAGTATCTTCATCTCTTAAATTATGGTAATGAGAAATTAAGGGACTGCTTGAATTTACATAAACAGTATCAGAATATTTATATGATTGATTATATACCCCAAAATTTTCAACAAGCATATCATTTTTACTTGCTATATTTAAAATCTCTACATCTGGTCTATATAATGAACCGTCCTTACATCTATCTCCATAGATATCGGGTAGGGCTAACTTTAAAGAAGCATAACTATCTGAGAATAGATTAAAAGAAGCTGGAAGATCAGGATTTACTTCTGCAAAAGGAATGCAACTTTTATCTGGAAGAAGAAATCCTATAAATTTTCCAATCCAGGGTAATTTTTTAAGTATCAGAGCTAATGAACTATCTGTACCTTTTATTGGAGAATTTATAGTTATTACCTGATCTATTTTTTTCATATATTCTCTATTATTGATATCTGTAATAAATTCCATTAAAAGTCTTCCACCTTGACTGTATCCTATTAGATCAACCTTTTTATTATCTGGTATTTTGTTGAGATATTCTATCATAGAATTTCTAAAATATATGTAGCTTCCTTGTGAGTCATATCCATTATGATAAGTACCAGGTCCATTCCAGCTAAAATAAGTCATTTTTGACCAATTGTATCCTTTATCTTCTAAAAAATTCATAAAATCAGATTTCAATACATCATAAGTTTCTCCACAATAACCCCCTACAACAATCTTATAATCAACATCTTTATTAGTATAGGTTCTATTGTGAATAATACTTTTTAAACTCTTTTCAATCTCATCTTTGCCAAAATCTGTATAAATAGCTAAATCTATTGAATTACTATTTTCATATTTGTCATCAATCTTGTTATTATTATCATCAGGATCATTCCAGTCAACTATTTTATCATTATCATCATCAAAATCTATAAAATTATTCCATTTCCAATAATCCCTGTTTTCATTAATATCTAATACATTATTATTATCATCATCTAAATCATTCCAATCATAAATATTATCAAAGTCATCATCCCAATAAAAAATTTTAAAAATATAATTTAAAAAACCTGAAAATCTATAATTTAAATTTTTATTTGATTTGGAAATATTTAGAGTTTTATTATTAGAAACGTTCAATTCTAAAATATTCTTTGTTTCTTCATCATAAATTTTAGGTTCAAAAATATCTATAGTTTTCCTGTTATAGATATCTGATTTGAAAACATCGTCATTTTTTTCATCATAAAAATTTGACCTAAAAATATCATTAGATTCTTTGCCATAAATATTTCTTGAATTTATTTCAACATTTTTACCTTCATCAAGTTCAGTATATGTCAATGAAATAAATTTTGTTAAATCATTAAAATCCATTTTTAATATCTTTTCAGGATTAACATAATGTTCATTTACTATTACTCCAAAATGAAGATGTACTTCTTCATTAGAAGGATCTTCTTCAGCACCAATAGTTCCTATAACTTGTCCTCTTTTTACTTCTTCACCAACACTTACATGATAATTTTGTAAATTTAGATATGTTGTTTTAACATTTAAAAGATGAACAATGGCGATAGTTTTACCTCCAGTTGGAGTCCATCCAACATAAAAAACCTTTCCAGGTGCTGATGAAACCACTTTGTCTCCTTTATTACCTACAATATCTATTCCACAGTGTCTATGAGTTTCACCAGTATTTGGGTCACTATATTCTTCTTTAAAATGTACTAGTATCTGCCCTTTTATTGGATAGATTAGAGGTTTTCTTTCAGTAGCTAGAATCAGACAAGGTTTTAAAGAAAAAATATATATCATTGAAAAAATAATAAATATAGTGTAAAAAATAAAAATAAGAATTCTATATAACCAGTATCCTAAATTTTCTTTAGTATTCAATCTTTTTCTAATTATCATATTTTATTTTTCTATTAACTATATTTAGTTGAATTTATTATTAATAATTAGAACTTATATTAATTTGATCCTATAAAAATAACTTAGTCTTAATAATTTAACTAAATTTAGTCCTATTTAAGAAATGGATTAGTTAATTTAAAATCTAAAATTATATATATTTATTTAAATGAATATTTATTTATATTATAACACAAAAGCACATTTATTTAAATATGTTAATCAAAAAATGGGAGTTTACTATTTGGTGAAAGTTTAAGAAATAAAGGTTATACATCAAATTAAAATTAGCAGTTATTTTTTAAAGAGATATGTTTTAGGTATTGGGATATTTTAAGTTATAACTTTATAAATAATTAAATTTATTTTTATTCATTTCCTATTTTCAAAGATAGACAAACCAAAAAAAAATAAAAAATCCTGTATATATTAGAATATTGAAAATTTAAAAGTAAATAAGATATATTAAGTACATAAAAAATTAAAAAATTAAATTGGAGGTAAAAAAATGAGTAAAAACGAAATGTCAATAAAAATAAATGGTAATATTTTAGAAATTATAAAAGGTGATATTACTGCTCAAGAAACTGATGCTATTGTAAATGCAGCTAACTCTCGACTTGCACCAGGTGGTGGAGTTGCAGGAGCTATACATGAAAAAGCTGGTTCTGAACTCTGGGAAGAGTGTAAAAAATTGGGTGGATGTAGAACCGGAGAAGCTAAAATCACAAAGGGTTATAATCTTAAAGCCTCTTATATTATTCATACTGTTGGACCTATATATTCTGGTTCAGATGATGATCCTATTCTGCTTGGAGCAAGTTATGAAAACAGTTTAAAATTAGCAAAAGAAAAAGGTCTTGAAAGTATTTCTTTCCCAGCTTTAAGTACAGGTGCTTTTGGTTATCCTAAGAGGGAAGCAGCAGAAATTGCTTTTAATACAATTATAGAGTTCTTAAAAAACAATAAAAAACCAAGTCATATAAGAATGGTTCTATATTCAGAGAAAGACTTCAATTTACACAATGAAGTTTTAAAAAATCTGTTAAGTTAGAACAAAGATATACTATTTCTAATAATTATCAAATTATTTTTGTTATTAAAATTGGAAAATATGATAAAAAAATTATCTTCAAATTTCTATACAAACCTTTTCATTCATTTGCTCATTTTGTTTATCTAAACTATATATCTTATTAGCTATTACTGATACATCCCCATCGTTATATGATGTTTCTCCTTCTATAAGAAGTGCACAAGCTTTATAGAAAAGATAGCGATTTTTCTCATATACTTTTGGAAAGACAACAACCTCATACATTCCATCTTTATCCTCAAGTAGACAGAAGGCCATCTCTTCTCCTTTTTTAGTCTTCTCCTTTCTACAATGAAGTAGCATTCCTGCCACTGTAACCGGGTGCTTGTTTTCCAAAAGATGAAAATTTCCGCTAGATGTTATCTTATATAAAGATAAAATATCTGAATATAATTTTAAAGGATGAGCACTAACCCAAAATTCTAAAATCTCGCCTTCGGCTCTAAGCTTCTCCTTTAAGCTAAACTGCTCCAATTTTCCAGTAAAGGAATCACTTTTTATACCTGATTCATCTTCACAAACAAAAAAGGTAGTAGCTTTGACTCTTGAATTACGAGCTAATTTGCTTATAAATCTGAGAATTAAAAGCAATTCTCTGCGAGTAAGTCCAGTGAAATCAAAGGCTCCTACTTTTATCAGATTCTCTATTGCTGCCAGACTAACCTTTGCTCTGCTAACTCTTGAGCAGAAATCATAAAGAGATTTGAAAGACCTATTTTTTCTTGCTCTTAAAATCTCATTAACTGCTACTGGTCCAACTCTCTTGGCTGACAATAGACCTGCTCGTATTGCTTCCCCCTTATTTTCAACAGTAAATTTGTCTTGACTTTTGTTTATATCTAGAGGTAGTATCTCAACTCCCAAGCGCCTTGCCTCTTCAATATAGTTAGCTTTCAGGTAGTAACCCATGTGGTTGTTTAGAAAGAAGGAAATTACCTCAGCCGGAAAATGAGTTTTCAGATAGCAGGTTTTATATGAAGTAAGAGCATATGCAGCAGCATGTGCTTTCACAAACCCGTATCCTGCAAACTTTTCTATCAAGCTAATTACTTTCTGTGCTAACTCCTTTGAATATCCTCTGCTTAATGCCCCTTTAATAAATCTACCTCTTTCACAAGTCATCATTTCCTTTGAGAGTCCGGTTATTATTGCTCTTCTTAGCCTATCTGCTTCACCTAATGAATATCCCCCTATCTGCTGAGCTACTTTCATCACCTGTTCCTGATAAAGCATAACCCCATATGTATCTTCTAAAATAGATTTTAAATCCGGATGTATATAGTCAATTTCTTCCCTTTTATGCATCCTCTTAATAAAGCTATTCACCATTCCTGAGCTCCAGGGGCCAGGTCTATATAAGGAGATAACTAGGGTTAAATCCATAGCATTTCTGGGTTTTATTTTCCTCAGTAACCCTCTCATCCCCGAACTTTCAAGTTGAAAAGCACACAGAGTTCTTCCCTGTCTTATCATTTCTAAAGTTTTAGAATCACCCATCACAATATCATCTTCTTTTAAATCAATTCCTCTTGTTTTTTTCAGAGATTCTAAGACATCCCTGATCATAGTGAGAGAAAGCGAGCTTATTAAATCAAGTTTTAAAAGTCCCAAATTCTCTATATTATGCATATCATATTGAGACATTAGTTCTCCCGTATTTGCTCTTGTAAGAGGAACAAGCTGATTTAAGGGTGCATCTGAGACAATAAATGCAGACGGATGAAGAGATGGATGTCTTATCACTCCTTCTAACTTGCTGGCTGCATCAAGCCAGCTTCTGTATGGCTCTTCTGATAAATCTATACCCTCTGGTAGGTTCTTCCTCAGAAGAGACAGAATATCAATTTTATCCTGCCTTCCCAATCTAATTAGAAACGAGTGTGGAACTCTCTTTGCTAAGATATCTATCTCCTCTTTTTGAAGATTTAATGCCCTTCCTACCTCTCTTACTGCCCCCCTCACCTGGAGGGTAGAAAAACAACTTACTCTACTCACATAATCTTTTCCATATCGTTTTGCCATATAATCAAAAATCTCTTCTCTGCCCCTTTGGCAAAAATCTATATCCATATCTGGAAGCTTGCCTCTTTCCCTATTCAGGAATCTCTCAAAACACAGATTGTTTCTTATGGGATCAACATCTGATATTTCAAGAAGATAGGTTACCAGGCTTCCTGCAGCAGAACCCTTAGCACACATAGGAATTTTCCTTTCTCTGGCAAACTTTGCCATGTCCCATACTATCAAGAAATATCCTGCATAACCCATATTGCATATCACATCCAACTCATGCTTAAGCCTACTTATTACCGATTTTTTTAACATTATATTATTTTCAGGATATCTCTTTTGCACAGCCTCATAACATAGCTTTCTTAAACACTGCTTGTCCGTAAAACCTGATGGTGTTTGAAAATGAGGAAGCTTAGTATCATCTAAAGGGAGTTTTAAATTACATTTCTCAGTTATCTCTAAACTGCTTTTTATAGCAGGGGGAAAAGAGGAGAAAAGCCTTCCCATCTCAATGGAGGATTTAAGATAGTAATGGTCATTATATATTTTTTCCTTGGTACTGTCTGGAGTAGTACTCATGCTTTCTAATTGTGAAAGCAATTTGTGAAGTGAATAGTCTTCTTTGTGAAGAAAATGGACATCATTAGTTGCCACTAAATTCAGCCCTAATTTCTTTCTAAGTCTAATTAGACGTCGGCATAAGGCTTTCTCCTCTTTATTTCCATGATCTTGCAGCTCTAAATATAAATTTTTCCTGTCAAATATTCCTAAATATCTTTTTGCAAGTTCTTCTGCTTCACCATACTCGCATCTCAAGAGATGTTTACCAATTCTACTCTGTAATGAACCAGTTATAACAATAAGTCCACCTCTTTTTTTAATTAAC
>Ga0209978_10000697_pt1 | contig 13220 bp, 10 predicted proteins | sample BentaG_FD_182805 | JGI IMG/M metagenome (GOLD analysis project Ga0209978, IMG submission 182805) | Deep subsurface microbial communities from South Atlantic Ocean to uncover new lineages of life (NeLLi) - Benguela_00093 metaG (SPAdes)... | ecosystem: Environmental > Aquatic > Marine > Oceanic >...
CCTAGAGTAATCGAGAAATATGAGAAACTTTTCCGCCATTTTTCTTCGATATATAGAAAATGAAAAAAGAAAATTGATTTTTGACTTAAGTCTGGTATAATTGTATAAACAAACAATCGAGAATACATAAATGGCTTTTGTTAATTACGCAACGAAAAATGTAGCCATCAAAGTCGTTTATTATGGCCCAGGTTTGAGCGGAAAGACAACCAACCTCCGTTACATTTATTTTAAGTTAGACCCTACTTCCCGAGGAGAATTTATTTGTCTGGAGACAGCGACTGAAAGAACCTTTTTCTTTGATCTCCTTCCCGTAAAAGCAGGCCAGGTCAACGATTTCAAAATCCATTTTCAGCTGATGACTGTTCCGGGTCAGGTCTTTTATGAAGCTTCCCGAAAGAGTGTTGTGAAAGGAGCAGATGGTATTGTTTTTATTGCTGATTCGCAAGTTGCTCTTCTCGATGCAAACATCGAAAGCTTTGATTATTTACGACAGAACTGCCTTGAACACAACATGGACCTCAATGACATCCCCATGGTTTTCCAGTATAACAAACGGGATTTGAACAATCTCATTCCTATAGAGACTTTTAATAATCTATTAAATCCTCATAGGGCTCCTTTTGTCGAAGCTTCAGCCATCAATGGAGTAGGAGTTTTTGAAACTTTAAAAGAGATATCCAATATGACAGTCCCTTACGTGAAAAAGAAAATCTTTGAGACTAAAGAAGGAGAAGAAGAAAAAGAAAAAATTGAATTGAGCTCGATTGAGCCTAAAGAAGAGAAAAAAGAGGAGCAAAAGGTTGAGTTTGTTGACACTCCCTCCTCCATTCAACTAAGGAAGATAAGGATTAAAGACCAGGGCGATATCGATAAAGAAATCCTAAATTTGATGAAAGAATTTACGAGCAAGAAAACCTAATTCTTACCTTTTATAGAATCTCTTTCCACTAATCTTCATCTTGGGGACAAGTTTATTTTCGGCCTAAAGTCAGTTTTTTGCCCTTGTTTGATATAATTTGAGCTTTTTCTTCGTCTTTATAGCTGAGTCAATTATGCTGGCCAAGGTTTCGAGCGCTTCCTTAATAGGAATTGATGCTTATGTTGTCGATGTTGAAGTTGATGTTTCAACGGGGCTGCCGGCTTTTGTGACTGTTGGCTTGCCTGATGCTTCGGTTCGTGAGAGCAGGGAAAGAGTAAGAGCGGCTTTAAGGAATTGCGGCTATTATTTTCCTTCGAGAAAAATCACTATAAACCTGGCACCGGCTGACAGAAGGAAAGAAGGTTCAGCTTTTGACCTTCCGATATCTCTTGGTCTTTTAGCCCATTTTGATTTTTTTCCCCAGGAGAGAATTAAGGATTATCTATTCATGGGAGAATTGGCACTGGATGGACGGCTAAAACCGGTCAAAGGAATCCTTTCTTCTGCAGTCCTGGCTGAGAAAAAGGGTTTTAAAGGAATAGTGATTCCCAAAGAAAACGAAAAAGAGGCTGCTTTAGTCCATGGCCTCAGAATTTATGGAATGGAGAATTTAGTCCAGGTTGTTGAATTTCTCCTTATGCCTGAAGATGTGACACCACGTGAATATTCCTTACAAGAGCTTTTGCCCAAAGACGACTACAGAGTGGATTTTCAAGAAGTAAGAGGTCAACAGCATGTCAAGCGGGCTTTAGAGGTAGCTGCAGCTGGTTCTCACAATATCCTTCTTATCGGTCCTCCTGGTGCAGGAAAAACAATGCTTGCCAGGAGGCTGCCGACTATCCTTCCTTGTATGTCTTTTGAGGAAATTATTAAAGTGACTCAAATCTATTCTGCTGCGGGACTTTTGAAAGATAAAGGAGCTCAAATGGAAAGGCCCTTTCGTGCTCCCCACCATACTATCACTGATGCAGGGATGATAGGTGGCGGTGTGGTTCCTAAACCAGGGGAAGTCAGTTTGGCTCAAAGCGGTGTCTTGTTCTTGGATGAGCTGCCTGAATTCAGGAGGAGTGTCCTGGAAGATTTGCGTCAACCTTTGGAGGATGGACGAGTCACTGTTTCTCGCTCTTCCATGAGTGTTACTTTTCCTTCTTCATTCATGCTGGTAGCAGCCATGAATCCCTGTAAAGATGTTTATCGCGGCCTTGCCTCTTCCAATTTTGACTGCACCGATAGCCAGAGAAGTCGCTACTACTCTAAGATATCTGGACCTCTTCTGGATCGGGTTGACATCCAAGTGGAGGTTCCTGCAGTGAAATTTAAGGATATTATCTCCAAGTTTGAGGGAGAGAGCTCATTCCAAATAAGGGCCAGAGTTCACAAAGCCAGAGAAAAACAACTTCAAAGGTTCAGAGGGAGACAGATTTATGCCAATGCTCAGATGGAATCCAGAGAGGTAAAGAAATTCTGTCAAATTGATGATGAAGGGAAGCGGCTTCTGGAAATGGCTGTTAACCGTTTGAAGTTCAGTGCCAGAGCTTACGACCGAGTTTTAAAGGTTTCGCGGACCATTGCTGATCTAGAGGGGGAAGAAGAAATCAATGCAGTGCATGTTTCTGAAGCGATCCAATATCGCATGATGGACAAAACAAGCTAGATAAAGTAGATAAACGAGTTTTTCCTTGACATTGCGCTGAGATTCCCCTTTTAATAAGTGTCTGAAAGAATCCAACGATACCAATGAAATTAAGGAGGTCATAATGAAAAGAGCCTTATTCTCGATTCTCGGAGCGATGCTTCTTTTGTCTCTTTATGCTCAACCGTCCCAGGAAGAAAAGGACCCTCTTTTGCTTGAGGTGAAGCCAGCTAAGCTCACTCCATTGAAGAAGGATGCTTTCCAGTGGCTCGAGAACAATATGCCCGAATTTTCCAAAATCAGCGAGAAGATATGGGAATTTGCAGAGGTGGCCATGGAAGAGTATGAATCAGCCGAGCTATTAGCATCTTATTTGGAAAAGAAGGGATTCAAGGTGGAAAGAGGTGTGGCTGGGATGCCCACAGCTTTTGTAGCTGTTTACGGTTCGGGAGAACCGATTATAGGAATACTTGCCGAATACGATGCCCTGCCTACCCTTTCTCAGAAAAGACTCTCCCATAAAGAACCTGTAGAAGAGGGAGAGCCTGGTCATGGTTGCGGACACAACATTTTCGGCACGGCCAGTACAGCTGCCGCCGTTGCCATGAAGGAAGTTATGGAAAAAAGAGGGCTTTCAGGAACGGTCAAGCTTTTTGGCTGCCCAGCCGAGGAGACAGTGGTGGGGAAAGTTTTTATGGCCCGCGATGGAGTTTTTGACGATCTTTCCTGCTGTATCCAGTGGCATCCAAGCACAGAGAATAATGTATCTCTGGGTTCGAGCAATGCCCTGAATCAGTTCGAAGTCGAATTTTTCGGGAAGACAGCCCATTCAGCCGGAGACCCCTGGCATGGTCGGAGCGCCCTGGATGCCATTGAGTTGACAAACGTTGGTTTGAATTATCTCCGTGAACATCTAAAACCTACTGCCCGAATTCACTATGTTATCCTTGATGGAGGAGGAGCCCCGAATGTGGTTCCTGATTATGCCAGAGCCTGGTATTATGTTCGGGACATAGACCGCGAAAGTGTTGATAAAGATTACAAGCGTGTCTTGAAGATTATAGAAGCAGCTTCTATGATGACTGAAACTACGTATAAGATAAAATTCATCAGCGGCGTTCATGAGATGGTATCAAACCGCCCAGGTTCAGAGGTAGTTTACAGCAATCTTCTTCTTGTCGGTCCACCTCCGTTCACTGAGGAGGAGCAGACTTTTGCCAAAGAAATTCAAAAGAATTTGGGCGTAGAGGAAAAGGGTCTGAAAACAGACATTGAACCTTTTAAGCTTCCGCAGAGGAGCTGGGGAAGCGGCTCTTCAGATGTTGCTGAAGTAAGCTGGCTCACACCAACTACGTCGCTGGGAGTTGCCTATAAACCAATTGGAACGCCTGGACATCACTGGGGAGCTGTCGCATGTGGTGGGATGTCCATCGGTCATAAATCCATGATGATCGCTGCCAAGGTCATGGCAGCTTCAGGGCTTGATTTTCTTGCTCATCCGGAAATTGTCAAGAAGATGAGGGTGGAATGGAAGAAAAAGAAGAAAGGCAAGGAATATAAATCTCCTCTACCCGCTGACCTGAAGCCCCCCATTAAAGCTAAAAGTAAAAAGTAAGAAGTTAGGAGTAAAGAGCGAAGATAAATCTGAAATGGTAGATTGAATCGTCATGGTGAGACGACCATATTTTCAGTAATATCACATAAAGTGTTACCTAATTACTGAGCACAAACAACCGTCCCCTTTTTATTAAAAGACTTATTTTCCCAGTCTAGCGAGTCTTGCTCGCCTTGCTAGCCTTGCATATTTTCCCATCCCTGACCACTAACTTTCCGTTCTTTATGACGTGTTTTATGGGATTTATTCCCAGATGGTAGACTATTGTAGGATAATTCGGGGCATCGCAAAGAACGAGGTCCATCTTTTTACCTTCTTCAAGGCTTCCTATAGATTCGTGCCTGTCTAGAGCAAAGGCTGCGTTGGCTGTACAGGCATTTATGGCTTCTTCAATGCTCATCTTCAGGGTGAAGACAGCGAGCCGGAGTACAAAAAGCATGGATTCAGTCATGGAGCTTCCTGGATTGAAATCAGTAGCCAGAGCCACAACAGTCCCTTCCTCGATGAGTTTGCGGGCCGGAGCTTTTTTCTCGAGCATCAAAAAAAAGGATACCGCAGGCAGCAGCACAGCCGCTGTCTGGCTCTGAGAGAGTTTCTTTATCCCTTTGTCCGTGATGTTGATTAGGTGATCTGCTGAAGCAGCTCCCTCTTCCACGGCAAGCTCTGTTCCTCCCAGAGGAGTGAATTCATCAGCATGAACTCTGATTTTAAATCCCGCACTTTTGGCCGCTTTAACCAGCCTTCTTGTTTCATTCAGGGAAAAGACATTTTCTTCGCAAAAAACATCGAAGAATTCAGCCAATTTCTTTTTGCTTACTTCAGGGATAATACTTTTGATGAGGAGCTCGATGTATTCGTCCTTACGGGTGCGGTATTCTTCTGGAATTTCATGGGCACCCATAAAAGTTGGGATGATATCCACTGGATGGATATTTTTGAGCTGACGAAGAATGTTCAGTTGTTTTATTTCATCTTCTAGGTTCAGTCCGTAGCCGCTTTTCGCTTCTGCAGTTGTAGTGCCATGGAGAAGCATGCGGTCAAGGCGTGAGAGGCAGAGCGAGATGAGTTGTCGTGGAGATGCCTTACGGGTTGCTTTGACTGTGGTTTGAATTCCCATTCCTCTTTGAGCCAATTGCTGGTAGGTGTAGCCCTTAAGACGGAGGAGAAACTCTTCTTCACGACTTCCAGCAAAAGGAAGGTGGGTGTGAGGATCGACGAATCCCGGGAGGCCGGTTAGACCATTCCCGTCTATAAAGAGGCAGTCGTCTTCAGGGCTAACTTCTTTTTTGAAGTTTTCCTCGTCGCCGATGAAGACAATGTTTCCCTTATGAGAGGCGATCCACCCCTTTTCAATGATTCCTAATTCCTGAAGAGCTTCTTTTCTTTTTGGTATCAGTCCCTTACATGTTAGTAATTGGCTGCAGTTAGAGACAACAAGGTCAGCTGATTTCATTAGGATGCTTTTTGAGGGATACCTGCTTATTCCTTCTCATAAAAGTGGGAGTTTCGTAGGGCTCGTATTTTTTTTCCCAGGGAGGTCTGTTCCACGTGACTTCTCCTCCTTGAGGTTCGAATTCATAGGGGGGTGTTTCTCTTTGGATGTCAAAGGGAGCCCGAGCTTCAGGGGAAGGAGTCAGAGTGTCCTGCATCGGAATTTCTTTTTGTTGCCGAGTTTCGAAGCCTGTTGCGATAACTGTTACTTTCACCATATCCTCGAGGTCTTCCTCGATAACAGTGCCGAAGATAATGTTGGCCTCTGGGTGAGCCAATCTATGGACAAGCTGGGAGGCTTTAGATACTTCATGAAGAGTTAAATCTTTTCCACCTGTTATGTTGATCAGAACTCCTTGAGCTCCTTCGATCGATGTGTCTACTAAAAGGGGACTTGAAATGGCTTTTTGAGCAGCATCAACAGTCCTGCTTTCGCCAGAAGCCATCCCTGTTCCCATAAAGGCCATCCCCATTCCCTTCATGACTGACCGAACATCAGCGAAGTCGAGATTGATCAATCCTGGTCTTGTAATGAGGTCAGATATTCCCTGAACTGCCTGGCGAAGGATGTCATCAGCCATTTTGAAGGCATCTTGGATGGAGGTATCCAGGTTGACAGTCTCAAGGAGTCTTTCGTTGGGAATGGAGATGGCTGTATCGACTGAAGTTTTCAACTCTTGTAGCCCTTCTTCAGCTTGTTTGGCTCTCACTTTCCCCTCGAATTCAAAGGGCAAAGTGACAATGGCTATGCATAAGATATCATCTATTTCTGAAGCCAGATTGGAGAGGATGGGAGTCGAGCCTGTTCCTGTTCCTCCTCCTAAGCCTGCAGTCAGAAATACCATATCAGCGCCTTCCAAGACTTGGATGAGCTTTTCTGTATCCTCCAGAGCAGCTTGCTTTCCGATATCAGGCCTTCCACCCGAGCCTAAGCCTTTTGTGATCTGATCGCCTATTTGAACTTTAATTTTGGCTTTATTCGTGTTCAGGGCTTGAAGGTCTGTGTTGATGGCAATGAATTCCACACCTTCAATCCCTGTTTCAATCATCCTGTTTATGGCGTTTCCGCCTCCACCTCCTATTCCAACCACTTTGATGTTGGCAGCCGAATTTTCTTCTACTAAATGAAACTTTAATTTACCGTTAATTTCATCTTTCATTTCTACCTCCCTATTCTTCTTTGAACCAAATCCTAAGTTTGGTCCAAAGGCGTTTTTTTCTATCTTTTTTTATGCCTCTTACTTGCCATTGCTTAAATCCATAGAGGAGAAGACCTACAGAAGTAGCGTAATCAGGGGTGCTTACCCTGTCTACCAGGCCTCCCACACCGGTGGGATTTCCTCTCCTCACAGGCAAATCAAAAATTTCTTCCGCGACTTCTTCCAAACCATCCAGTAGAGCAGTTCCCCCAGTAAGGACTATTCCTGAATTGAGGGATTTTTCGTAACCCATCCTTTTGACGTCAGTGTCAATCAAGCGGAAGATTTCTTCTGCCCGGGGCTGAATGATGTCAGCCAATATTTGTCTAGATAGCACTCGAGGTTTTCTTCCTTGTCCAACTGCTGGAACTTCGATTGTTTCCTCTTCATCCACCAGAGGACCTGCTACACAGCCAAATTTTTTCTTTATCTTTTCTGCCTCTGGAATGGGTGTTCTGAGACCCACTGCAATGTCATTGGTGAAATTGTCTCCTCCAATGGGAATTATTGAGGTGTACCATAAACTGCCTCGCTCGAAGATGGTTACTTCAGTTGTTCCCCCTCCAATATCGATCAAGCCTACCCCCAGCTCTTGTTCGTCGAGGGATAAAGTGGAAGTGGCTGCAGCTATCTGGTTGAGAAAAATATTTTGGATCTCAATGCCTGCTCGTTCGACGCATGTTCTCAGGTTTTGAACAGAGGTGAGAGCACTAGTGACAATGTGAACATTAACTTCGAGTTTTATCCCGCTCATTCCAAGCGGATCTTTGATTCCATCTTGCTCATCGACAACAAATTCTTGGGGAATAACATGAATGATCTCTCTGTCAGGAGGAATGGCAACTGCTTTTGCCTGGCTTATTACGCGCTCGATGTCTTCTTGAGAAATCTCTCTGTTTTTGCCAGAAACAGCGATAACCCCTCTGCTGTTGAAACTCTTTATATGGGCTCCTGATATACCGATAAAAGCTGATTCTATTTCTACTCCCGCCATGAGTTCAGCTTCTTCCTGCGCTTTTTTGATGGCGTTGATTGTGGTTTCTAGATTGACTACTACTCCTTTTCTCAATCCCCTGGATTCTGCAGTTCCAATACCTATGATCTCTATTTTATTATCCTCTGTGACTTCGCCGATAAGAGTCGCGATCTTTTTTGTGCCGATATCAAATCCAACAATATATCCGTTTTTTGATGTCATAGCGCCTCCTTTTTAGGTTTGGGAATGATTCTGTTTGAGTTTTTCTGAGGTTTGATGTAAAGGCGGTTTTGAAAACGCAGGTCAATGTACTCCAATGCGCCGAAATCTGCTTTCAAGTCGTCATAATGTTCATTGAAAAATCTGAATCCTTGGGTAAAATGACTGAAGTCAAGGATAACTCTTACCTCTTTATCCTTAGGATATAGAGTGACCCAGTTGTAATACGTAAGGTCTAATGCCTTTATTTTTTGGCTTTCAGAGGGAGATAAGTTTTTCAAGCATTCCCAAGCTGATTTGAGTTTTTCTTCGCCGTGATTTCTAAAATTATTTGAATCGATGAGAAGAGGAAAATCCAGGTTTTCTGTCGTATGGATTCTTTCAATGTGATGGCCCTCTTCGTCGATAAGATACAGGTTCTCTTTTTTCAAAATGGCTATCGGTTCTCTTTCTCTAATTTCAATGCTCAATGAAGCGGGGAAGATTTTTCTGACATGGGCATCTTTGACCCATCTGTGTGTTTTAAGTGATTGTTGAAGACGGCCAATATCAACAAGAAGTATATTTTCAGATTTTTTCCCCTCTAATAAATGTTCGATCTCTTTTTTAACTTTTGGGCTGGGACAACTGATTTTTATTTCTTTTATATTCAAGTAATCCCAGGAAATCATGAATAGGAGAAGTTTTTGGATAGAGTAAAAGATGCCACCCATTAAGATGAACAAGAGGAAGATGTGCAGGAATTTAAGGCGGATTTTCTTTCTTATCCTCTTATTTTTTAGGCTGCTTTTTTTTCGTTGAAAATGCATTGATTCGTAGAGAAGGCTGTTTGTCCTGGACTTAAAAGGCATATTCAAGGATGAAGCCATGTCTATCCTCTTGCCTCCAGAGCTTTTATGATATCAGGAATAACCTGGTAAATATTTCCTGCTCCCAAGACTATAATTAAATCTTTAGGCTTGGCAATTTTACCAACAATTGTGGGAATTTTTTCTAGTTTGGGTTCGAAATAAGCATTTTTGTGTCCAAATTTTTCAACCTCTTCATACAATTTTTTTCCAGTTATGTTTGGAATAGGTTTCTCCCCTGCAGGATAGATTTCGGTGGCTATAAGAATATCTGCCTGGTTAAAAGAGGTTGCAAAACTTTTTAAAAGATATGAGAGGCGGCTGTAACGATGAGGCTGGAAAACAGCTATGATGCGGCGTTCCCAACCGCCCTTTGCAGCTTCAAGAGTTACTTTGATTTCGGTTGGATGGTGGGCATAATCCTCGATAATCATAATGTCATTCACCACTTTCTTTAATTCAAAACGACGGCCTATACCTTGAAAGCTTTCAAGGGATTGAAGAATTATTTTAGAAGAGATTTCCAGATCTGTTCCTACAGCCACTGCGGATAAGGCATTATAAATGCTGTGTCGACCAGGTACATTCAGTCTTAAGGTTCCCAATTTTTCTCCTTTCCAGAAGAGAGAAGAGGTGCTGGAGAATTTATTGAATTTTTGATTCTTGACAAAGAAATCAGCCTGAGTCGAAAAGCCGTAAGTGATGACTCTGCGCTCGATTTGAGGGATTAGCCTCTGGAGATTGGAGTCGTCGAGGCAGATAATCACTGGACTGTAAAAGGGAACTTTGTTGGCAAAATTAACGAAGGTCTCTTTGATTTCGTCGATGGTCCTGTAGTGGTCCATGTGTTCTTTATCCAGGTTTGTAAGGACAGCAATAAAAGGAGATAAATAGAGAAAGGAGCGGTCGCTTTCGTCGGCTTCAGCAACAATAAAATCCCCTTCTCCTAGTTTAGCGTGGGCTCCCAGGGTATTCAAGCGGCCACCGACGATAATGGTTGGGTCAAATCCTCCTCCTTCGAGAACATGGGCAATCATGGAAGTTGCAGAGGTTTTTCCATGGGAGCCTGCGATGGCGACTCCGTATTTCATCCTCATCAGCTCGGCTAGCATTTCTGCTCGAGGGATAACCGGTATTTTCAAGCGTCTTGCTTCTTCGACTTCAACATTATCCTCACTAATAGCCGAAGAAGTGACAACTACATCAGCGCCTCTGACTCTGTCTGCCTTATGACCGATAGAGATATCTGCATGGAGGTTAGTAAGGCGTTGGGTAGCTTCATTGGCCACAAGATCTGTGCCTGAAATCTTGTAGCCAAGATTCAACAGTACTTCAGCAATGCCGTTCATGCCGGTACCTCCGATGCCGACCATATGTATGTGCTTCAGTTTTCCGTAAGCCTTTCTTACAAAAATTTGGTCCTCCTAAGGATTATTCTTCATCAAAACCAAGCAAAGAGCTGCGATTTTTTCAGCTACCTTATCTTTTTTCGTAGAGGCTAAATTTTTTTCCATATAAGTTATTTTTTCTTGGTTATTCAGATAAAATGAGATTTTCTCAGCAAAGATTTCAGAACTGAATTTCTCTTCAAGAAGGACTTCAGCTCCTTTGACTTTTTCCAATTCTCTGGCATTCAAAACTTGATGATTGTCTGAGGCTTTAGAGAAGGGCACCAAGAGAGATGCCTTCTGAGAAGCGATGAGCTCAGCTACAGTAGTAGCACCAGCACGGCTGATGATTAAATCAGATTTTTTAAAATAATCTGCCATGTCAAAGAAAAAAGAAGAAACGACGACTTCCTTGAAATTATTTTCATCATAACCTTTCTTGACCCTTTCGAAATCATTCTTTCCAGTTTGGTGAAAGATCCTCAAGTTATTCTTCTCTTTTTTGAGGAGATGGAGAGAATCTAAGACTCCCTGGTTTAAAAAGTGTGATCCCTGACTTCCCCCAAAGATGAGAAGGGTTAGCTTGCCATTTCTTTTCTTTGGAGACAGAGTGTAAAATTCCTCTCTGACAGGATTTCCTATGAAGATTCCTTTTCTTTTGAAGTACGGAAGGGAATTTTCAAAAGAGACAATTACCATCTTTACCCATGGAATCAGGAGCTTATTAGTGAGACCTGGATAGAGGTTCTGTTCCAGGATGAGGGTTGGGATTCTTAACAAAGAGGCTAGAAGGACGATTGGTCCAGAACTGTAGCCTCCAACCCCAAGAACCAAGGAAGGTCTTTGGGAAAGCAACACAGCCAGGGATTTAGTAAAAGCGACGGGAAGAAGAAGCAATGAGAGAATACCTTTCAATCCCTTTCCTTTAATTCCTTCAATTTTTAAGGGAATAAAATTGACATCCTGATGCTCCATAATATTTTTTTCGACAGCCCGGCTGCTTCCAACATAGGTCAAACGTAAGTGAGAGGCTTTTTCTTGAAGCTTTTGACCTACTGACAAAGCGGCATACAGGTGTCCTCCAGTTCCACCGCCACATATGATAATATTTCTTTCTCTCATTGTTTCCTTTTTGATTTTCCTTTTCTTTGAGAAATATGGAGTAGAATACCGATTCCAAAAAGAGTACAGAGAAGGGAAGACCTTCCGAAGCTTATCAATGGCAAGACAATACCAGTTGGAGGACCGAGCCCCAGGACAATGGTTATGTTGAGCAAGGCTTGAGAAACAATAGCCATTGTCAATCCTGCTGCAGCAATTTGACTGAATTTGTTCGGGGCTTTCCAGGAAATAACAAGTCCTCTCAAGAAAAGGATGAGAAAAAGGAGCAGAATAGCTAGAGTACCGATAAGCCCGAGCTCTTCTCCAATGATGGCAAAGATAAAATCGGTATGAGCGCAGGGGAGAAAGAAGAGTTTTTGAGTGCTTTCTCCTATGCTGGCTCCAAAAAGTCCTCCTGAGCCAATGGCCAGTTTCGATTGGATGACCTGGAATCCTTTTCTTAAGGGGTCTCTGTAGGGATATAACACAGCGGCGATTCTCTCCCACCTGTAGCTGGCCTGGAAAAGGAAGACAGCAAAGAGAGTGACCGAGCCTATTCCCAAAAACAGAAGATGTCTGAGTCTTGCTCCACCTATGAAAAGCATTATCGAAGAGATTAAAAAGATTAAGATAGCAGTACCGAAGTCGGGTTCTTTTAAGACCAGAAAGATAAATACAGAAAGAACAACCATAGGAAAAATAAGAGTTTTGAAAGAGTCCAGTTTATCTTTTTTTTGATCGAGATAATAGGCAAAAAAGAGGACGAGGCTTATTTTAGCCAGTTCTGATGGTTGAAAGCGAAGGCCAAAAAGTTGAACCCATCTGTTGGTATTGCCAATAGCCGGCATGAGCAAACATACCGTTAAAAGCAAAAATGAAAAGGTAAGAAGCCCATGAACAAAGAGAAACGACTGATAGAACGGTTTCCTTATAGAGATGATAACAAAAATCATGGCTAAGCTGATGACAGCACCGATGATTTGATTCAAGTAAAAATGAAAGGGCTGATTGTATTTTTCACTGGACAGAATGGCTGAAGAGCTGAAAATCATGATTATTCCGACGGCTATCAGGGCGAGGGTGGTCAGAAAGAGAGTTTTGTCAAACCCGTACGGCCTAAATATCTCCATTCTTTAATGCCTTTCCGTGCCTAGTTGATTTTTAAGATTGTGTACTTCTCTTTTGAAGATTTTTCCCCTTTCTTCAAAATCTTTAAACATGTCAAAGCTCGTGCAAGCTGGAGCAAGAAGCACCACTTCTCCTGGCTTCGCTTCAGAAAATCCGATGTAAACAGCTTCTTTAAGGGAGTAAGAATCGCTGAAATCGACTACGCTGTTCAAAGCCTTTCTTATTTTTTCCTTGGCCTCTCCGATGAGAATAATCTTTTTCACCTTTTCTTTAATGACTCGTCTCAGCTTATTAAAATTACCTCCTTTATCCCTGCCTCCTAAAACCAAGATGACTTTGCTATCGAAGCTCTGAAGAGACTTCAAAGCGGCATCAACATTGGTGGCTTTGGAATCGTTATAAAAATCTATTCCTTTTAAAGTTAAGACTTTCTCAAGACGATGTTCCAGGCCCTTAAAGGTTTTGATTGATTCTCTTATTTGAGATGTTGCTATGCCAAAGATATGACCGACCAAAGCACTGGCCATTATATTCTCTTGGTTGTGGATTCCGAAAAGAGGAATTTCAGATACTTTGATCACCTCTTCTTTTTTAACATCAGAAAGGATAATCCTTTCTTGATGAAGATAGCATCCTCGAGTAACCTCTCTTTTTCTGCTGAAAGCAAAGACTTCAGTTTTTACCTGACTTTCAAAAGGCC
>Ga0209978_10000699_pt1 | contig 13211 bp, 12 predicted proteins | sample BentaG_FD_182805 | JGI IMG/M metagenome (GOLD analysis project Ga0209978, IMG submission 182805) | Deep subsurface microbial communities from South Atlantic Ocean to uncover new lineages of life (NeLLi) - Benguela_00093 metaG (SPAdes)... | ecosystem: Environmental > Aquatic > Marine > Oceanic >...
GATGAGGTCTATTATTGCCCCTTCTTTCACTATTGAATTGGGAGAAGGAAAGGTGGAAATTATGGAACCCTTGGCAATAGAATCGGAAAGCTGCTTGGTTATACTACCCACTCTAAGCCCCATCTCCTCTAATCTCCTGCGTGCCTCTTCCAGGGGAACCGAAGAGAGATTGGGGATAGCCAGCACCCTCTTACCCTTACTGAGCACAACGGTTATCGGTGTGCCTCTTCTGACAACAGAGCCTGGAAGAGGACTCTGATTGATAATTGAGCCTTGGGGAATGGAGGGGTCTTCTCTTTCGGACTCCACAAGCAAGAAGAGTCTTCTACTTTCCAGAATAAGCCTGCCTTGGTCAAGGGTTGCCCTCCTCACATCCGGCACTTCCACCTTCTCCAGAAAGGGGATGCCGTAAAGAAAGAAAAGAAAACAGACCAGTGCCGAAACAAGAATAGAAGTAAAAAATGGGATTAAGAAATTTTTTGCGCGGCTTCTCATCCTATTCCTCGCCCGCTCGCTCGCTTCGGACCCGGGGCGCTCACCGTCTCGCGCCCGTCGCTAACACGGAGCTCCTTATTCGTCGCTCCAGCGACCCCTCCTAAAAAATGACTCTGACCCCTTTTTCGCGGGTGACCTCGGCGCTCGTTCGCTTCGAATCCTTCCTGTGAATCAAACGGAGAGAGGAGGATTCGAACCTCCGATCCCGAAAATCGGGATAGCGGTTTTCGAGACCGCCCCGTTCAACCACTCCGGCATCTCTCCATAAATTACTTACCCTCAAAAAATTCGAAATAACTCTTAACTTCTGGATGGGTCTTCAAATAGTAAGTCTCGCATATTCTAAATGGTACAAAGAGTATAATTCCGAGCATAATCCCGATGACCAACTTCCCTATCTCCCAGCGCGTAATCATAAAATAGATAATATAGAGAGCTGTCAAGACCATTATGGAGCGGCTTATCTGGGCAGGAATCATCCTTAAAGACCAATTGTAAACAAAAAATCCCTCTGTTCCATAGAATAGAAGGAAAGGGATGGAAATATTCATTAATATTCTCTTCCCGAAGATTAGAGCAAATACTGCAAAGAGCTGGATGATGGAAGAGACATCCACCATAGCCCAGGAAATGAAATTGTATTTAAGAAAATAGAGGAATACGAGCCCCGCCCATCCGGCACATATCCCATTTGCAAAGATTAAGAAAATCTTCACGCCCAACCCCTATAAATTTAAGGGCTCAGAGGGAATCGAACCCTCACCCCAGGGTCCGCAACCCTGTGCTCTCTCCGTTGAGCTATGAGCCCATAACTATATCAATTCTTCTGGCTTAGCGAAAGCAAACCAAGAGGGTTTGGAAAAGGGTTCGATAAATCGAACCCCTACGTTGGCACGGAGCTGTCGCTCCGCCACTCCTGCCGTTTGAAAGATAGTTTGTGAAGATTTTGGCGTCAAGAGATTCTTGAGCGATAAACAAGCTATTTTTTATTCAACATTTCTTCTATTTTTTCTAAAAGGACCTTCTTTTCGAACGGCTTGCGCATGAAATAGCTCGGTCCTTCTGGCTTTAAGGTCTCGTATAACTCTCTATCCTTAACTAAGCCCGAATTGAAGATTACTGGCAGGTTGAGAAATTCAGGCTTTTCCCTCAATTTCTTAATCCCCTTATAACCGCTTTTCCCGGGCATAATCACATCACAGATGATTAAGTCCGGTCTCTCTTTTTCGACTTTTTCTACCAACTCCAGCCCATCTCTAGCCAGAATTATTCGATATCTATCTTTAAGTAAATTTTTCAGTAACTCTCTCACATCTTCTTCATCATCAGCTACAACAATCTTTTGCATTTTAGCTGGAGCCTCCACTTTCTGTTTGGGGAGAGGCGCTCCTTTGGGAGTTTCAGCACCTGTAGAGATTGGTCTAGTTTCCTCTCTTTTTAGGCGTATCTCTCCCAATGCTTTCTTCGCCGCTCTTAAGAATTGTGCTCGAGAGAAGGGCTTGGGAAGATACTCCACAATATTCAATTCCTTCATCTGCAAGTCGAACCCGGCTATTGTAGCTATAATTATGGGGATCCCTCTGGTAGCTTCATCTTTCCGAATTCTCTTCACCATTTCATAACCGCTCAACTTGGGCAGAACATAATCCATCACAATTAAGTTTGGCTTCTGCGACCGGGCGAGTTCCAGTCCCGACTCTCCGTCTCTGGCTTCGATAAACTCAACATCGAATCTTCTCAAATGCACCTTCACTAAGAACCTAGCATCAATATCGCTATCCACAATAAGCACTTTCTTAGCCATCTCTTATCCTTTAAAGGATACTCACTAGAATGATTGCAATCACACCCATTGTTATCGCAAATCCTGCCTTATGCCAGAAAGCTCCCTCCTTCGGAGGGACTACTTCCACCTCTCTCTTTACTATAGCTAAAGTGCCATATTCGTCTTGGGACTGAACAGTGATTACGTTCTTCCCCAGGCTCAAATATACTACAGCGACAAAATCTCCTTTCTCATCAACATACACGGGCTTATCGTTCACTATTACTCTGCAATCTTTCTCTGTCCTCCCTCTCACTTTAACAAATTCATCTCCAATTTTTTCCCCTTCTCGGGGAGAAGACACCTCTAACCCAGGAGGAATAGTATGAACTAGGAAACTTCTGACTAGCGAATATTCACTCTCGAACTCGCCTTCATAAATATAAGAGATTCTCCAAAAATATTTACCGTCGGGAAGTCTACTCCTCTGGTACCCTTCGATACTTTCCAATTTCTTGTCTTCCAGGATATCATTAAATTCGGGATCAGAAGCGAGCTGAAGATGGAGATATTTTATCCCCAGTCTCCTCTTCTTTTCAGAGAAATCGAGCTCGGCAAGGCTCTCCTCCAGGTTAATCTTTTCTTCTAACTTTTCCTCTTCGGGTAACTCAGGAGCAGTTGGTTCCTTTGCCAGCTCCTCCTCAGCCCGTCCCAGGTCAGGCGGAGGTGGCAGGGCGATTGGTTTTTCCGGAACATAATTCAATTTTGCCTGAGACATAAATCCTTCAGGAATTGTCACTCTCTCTCCCTGGGCTATGAGGTCTACTTTCCCCTTGTAAACAGATACCAGGGTTGTCTTATCCTCTTTTATCTTTGCCTTGAAGTCTGGTTTGACGAGCGTAGGTGAGATTTGGGGCTCAATTACTGCAGAAGCAGTGAGAACCTTTGCCTCTGAGGCTCTCAACTCTCCGGAAAGTAACTCCACTGTCTCCTCTTTCTTTTCCGGTCTCAGGATAATCAGTGAGTTCTCGCCTAACCTTACAATCTCCCCCTTTATAAATTTTATCCGCGCTTGAGAATCAGAAAGAGTTCTGACTCCATCTTCAGAGAATAGCCTCATCTTGAGAATAGCTTTCAGCCATTCCGATTCTCCCCTCTTTCGAGCACGCACATTGTTCCTCATGTAGATTATATCGGCAATCTCATCCTTCAGTAAGCCGACCGGAACCCTGATTTTCATTGCAGGAAGGATGAGGTCGGGATCTTTGAGGAGCTCTTTATTATATTTGTAAATCTCTGGCCACAGCGATGGGTCTCGTAGATATATCTCAGCAAACTTGTGGAGTGTATCTCCTTTCTTTACAATCACTTCAATAAGCTCGACCCTCTCTTCCTGAGCTCTGGACAGGGAAAAGAAATTTAGAATAGCCATAAAAGCAATAATTAGAATGAGTCCTCTCTTTCCCATCAGGCACATACGATCTCTCCCTTTTCATTCTTAACTAAATTTTTGGGAAGCCAGAAACAGAACCTGCTTCCCTTTCCCATTTCAGATTCAACCCAGATTTTCCCTAAATGCGCCTCTACCCCATATTTGGCAATAGTCAGGCCTAAACCAGTCCCCCTCTTCTCTTCCTGGTAAGTTCCGACCTGTTGAAATTTATCAAATACTTTCTTTAAAAAGTCTGCAGGAATACCCTGACCAGTATCAGCCACCGTAATTTGAATCCTGTCTGGGAGGTCCTGTCCAATTATATCGACACTCCCTTCAGAAGGAGTAAACTTTACGGCATTGGAGACCAGATTCATAATTACCCGCTCTATCAGCTCGCTGTCAGCCCGAATTTTGGGAACGGACTCCAATCCCTGAGCCGATAACTTCACACCTGACTTAACTGCCTGCGGTTCCATTATCTTGATGACCCTTTCAACTGTCTCCTTTGGATCGAAGTCTGTAAGAGTAAGTTTCATCTTCCCGATTTCTAACTTTGCCACATCCAGGATGTTATTGATCATGCCCAGAAGTTTCCGACTGGAACCGTCTACTATTTCCAAAAATTCCTTCTGTTCTTCATTTATTTCGCCAGCCGAGCCATCAAGCAGAACCTCCACGAACCCCCGAATGGAGGTCATTGGACTTCTGAGGTCATGAGTTATCGAATGGACAAAATCTTCTTTCATCTTTTCTATCTCTTTCTCCAGAGTAATGTCATGGAGCACTGTAACCACGCCCAAATTCTTCCCTTTCTCAGTCTTGACGATATTGGTACCTGTCTTTAGGAACTTCCGGTAGGGACCCTGAGAGAGGTCAATCTCCCTCACTACAGTTTTCTGTTTCTGTTCTATTATCTCACGAAGGCTCTGGGTAATCCTCTGGTCTCCAATGTAATCCATCAAATTTTTGCCCAGCACCTCTTCTCCGCTAACTTGAAGCATTTCCCGAGCCTGCCTGTTCATAAGCACTATGCTGCCGGAAAAATCTGTCATCACAATTCCGTCGGCAATGCTGTAGATAACCGCTTCTGTCTTGGTCTTCTCGGCAATTATCCTGTCAATCTGTAGGTCGTTATATTCCTTCAACTTATGGGTCATGAAATTGAAGGTGTCAGCCAGAGTTAAGAGTTCATCATGAGTCTCCACCACAACCTTATGGGCAAAATCGCCCTCGGCTACCTTCTCTGCACCGACGATTAAGTTCAGGATAGGCCGGCTCAATCCTCGGGCAGTGAGAAGCCCTACCAAGGCTGCTCCAAAGATGCTGACAATTATCCAGAGAATGGCATTCTGCTTCATTTTGATTGCTGAAATATAGGCATCATCTTTTGCCTGCTGAACAATCATCCCCCAGCCTAACCTCTTCACTGGAGAATAGGCACCAACCATCTCCACTCCCTTCTCGTCAATGAACTCCTTGCTTCCCAGGGTCTTGCCAGAAAGGACCTCCTGGACAATAGCCAAGTGAGTGGCATCCTCGAAGCTCTTGGCCCTTTTTTTCTGGGGGTGAGCTATGATTTTCCCTTCCTTATTTACAAGAAAGGCAAATCCAGTCCTTCCGATCATTGTACTGTAAATCTTATGCCAGAGCTTGTTCAGTGTGACTACAATGTAGATGACCTGTTCCCCAACTAGAGGATAAGCCACATTCAACCTGGGATCGTCTCCTATGTAGTAGAGAGAACTGATATCTGGGCTGCCTCGAAGTGCTTTGAGAAACAACTTATCTTCCTTCAAATTAAGTAGCCTTGGTTTCCTTTCAAGCTTTGGGTTATAAACTTTTATTATCTCCTCTCCTTTGATGTCCACAATGGAAATAGTAACGAAATCATCGCTTGTTTCCAAAAGAGATTTCAGCACAACTCTCTTTTCTGACCAGGACATTTGTGCAATCTTCTGAGAAGTGATTATGAACGATAGTTTCCCTCTCAGATTATCTATGTAATCGTCGATCTTATCGGCAAGCGACTGAGCCAGATGGGTATGGAGTTCTAAGATAGAATCCTGAAGAGCTACCCTGTTGATATTAATCATCCTCAGTCCCACAATTGAGAGCGGAAGGACAGCAAGAACGACCATAATAAGAATAAATTTATGGAATAGTCTAATTTTTATTGCCATTTCATCATTAATTATATCTGAAATTTCTCCAAATAGCAACCCATAAAAGAAATTTGTGATTTATTATTTATGGAGGAGGATTATCACCTCACCTCTCATTTTCCTTCCCTTGAGTAGAGTCAATACATGGTCAATAGTCCCCCTGATGACTTCCTCAAACTTCTTCGTTAATTCCCGTGCAATGACTACATTTACATCGCCAAAATTTTGCTTGACGGCCTGCAAAGTGGCGAGTAGCCTGTTTGGCGATTCATAAAAAATAACTGTCTTTTCAAAATTGAATAGTTCTTTCAGTCGTTTTGTTAGCTTTCCCTTCTTACGGGGCAAAAAGCCGGCAAAAATGAATCCATCGGTGGGTAGACCCGAGACTACGAGTGCGGATATAGCCGCACAGGGCCCAGGGATCGACTGAACGGTAATTCCATTCTCTATCGCCCTCTTTATGAGAGGGTAGCCCGGGTCAGAAATTCCAGGAGTTCCTGCTTCTGAGACAATAGCGACATTCTTGCCTCTGTTCAGGGTGGCAATTAGATGATCTGCTTTCCTCTCTTTGCCATAATAGCTTGTAAGGGGGGTGTGGATACCATAATGGCTTAATAATTTTCTGGTCTTTCTTGTATCTTCAGCAGCAATTAAATCGACTTCCTTAAGAGTACGCAGCGCTCTGAAAGTTATATCTTCCAGATTCCCGATGGGAGTGGCCACAGCATAGAGTATACCCATAGTTTTACCTTATCTTAGCAACTGGGGGCAGCCTCCTTTTGTGCTCTGAATTCTTAACAAAATTTTTGACTTTCTCGATATTTTCTATTGAAAAGCCAAGACTTAGTAACTTCTTACCACTGTATTTTTTGTTGACCATATGGTATAGTATTTTATCTAGCTCATCGTAACCGATGCCCAGTTCTCCTTCATCGGTCTGCCCTGGCCATAAGCCCGCCGAAGGGCGCCTCCCTATAATGGGATCGGGAACCCCGAGATATTTCGCCAGTTGCCTTACCTGAGTCTTGTAAAGGTCGCCAAGTGGTTCTAAGTCGACTCCTCCGTCGCCATATTTGGTAAAATAGCCCATGATTAACTCCGTCTTATTACTTGTCCCCACTACCAAAGCCCTCAAAGCCAACGACCAGTCGTAAAGAATGGACATCCTCTCCCGAGCCATCTTGTTTCCCCTCCTCAAATATTCCAATGCTTTAACCCGTGAACCCTCAACCTCCAAGATAGCGGGATTAGGAATTCTTCCGTAAGAAAATTTCCTAAAATATTCTTCAATCATGGCATCAATCCTAATCATCTGTGAATTTATCCCAAGCTTTCTGGCTATGAGCCGGGCATGCCTTACGCTCTCCGACTGGTAAGATTTATAAGGCATGATCAAGGCATATACATTATGAGGGTCTTCAAGCGCCTCCACCGTCAGGTAAGCAACGACCGTTGAATCCATTCCACCAGAAAGGCCTAAAACTGCTCGTTTGAATCCATTGTTCTGTATTACCTTTCTAATAAATTCTATTAAGACTCTCTTTACTCGCCCGCAGTTAATTGTCAGGTCATCCACTTACAAACCTTCCTTTTCCATTTCTCCTCTGTCCAGCAGTCTCAACAAAGCTTTAACCACCGGTCGGCACCGAATATTTTTCCGCTCTCTCCAATTCTCTTCTGGCCTCTTCCCTCCTCAACTCTTTAATGTCTTCTCACTATATCCTTAATTTTCATCAGTCTGGTAATATTGCTTCTCTCCAGTTCCTCCAGTTTCATGCTAATATAACCGATAGTTTCAATTATATTGGGAATCAATATATGTTCTAAGGCATTGACTCTCCGTCGAGTCCGCTCGATCTCATAAGAGAGCATCTCTAACTTTTTCTCCTTTTCTGCAAGTTCAACCATCTTTGGTATCAGTTCCCTGTACCTTTTCAATGCCCGGTCGAGCTCCATAGAAGTAGTGAGGAGTCCATAAGAAAAGTAGTCGCCCTCCATCTTAAGCTTATAACTGGGGACCCTGAGATTCAGAAGGGGAACATAGCTGACTTCAAGGGCAGTCTCAAGCTGGCTGAACATTAATGCTTCATCTAAAAACTCTCTTCCCATAGTCGACCTGGCAATAAGGAAAGACCCGTAGGCCTCGAACAATTCTCTCTCGACTGTCAGGCGAAGATCCTTAATTTCCTCTATTAGAGATATAAAATTACGCATCAGTTCATCCTGTTTATTTTTAAGCAATCTGTGTCCTCGACGGGCAAGGATTAACTTCTTCTTCAACTTCAAAAGCTCCATCCTTGTTGGATTGACAGCAAGCCTCATAGTTACTTCCTTTCAACTCTTTCCATATACTTCTGTATCTCTTCTTCCTTCACCCTCTTCAGTTCTTCCCTGGGCAACATTCTGAGAAGCTCCCAGCCAATATCTAAGGTCGCCTCCAAAATCCTCTCCTCATATTCTCCCTGAGCAACGAAATTTCTCTCATATTCATCAGCAAATTGAGAGAATGTCTTATCTGTTTCCGAGAGAGCAGCCTCTCCCAGGATTATCGCCAGTTCCTTTGCTTCCTTGCCCCGCGCATAGGCAGCAAAGAGCTGAGAAGTCACATCTCCATGGTCTTCCCTTGTTTTCCCTTCCCCGATTCCCTTCTCTTTGAGCCTGGAAAGCGAGGGAAGAACATCTATTGGTGGTGAAATACCCTTTCTATGGAGCTCCCTGCTTAAAATTATCTGACCCTCGGTTATATAGCCTGTCAAATCGGGAATAGGGTGGGTCTTATCATCTTCTGGCATGGTTAAGATCGGCATTAAGGTAATTGACCCCTTTTTGCCCTTTATTCTTCCGGCCCTCTCATAAATTGTTGCCAGATCAGTATACATATAACCAGGATATCCTCTCCGTCCAGGGACCTCTTTTCTGGCAGCCGACACCTCACGAAGGGCGTCACAATAGTTGGTCATATCGCTCAAGATTACTACCACGTGCATATCCCTACGAAAAGCCAAATATTCAGCAGCAGTCAGAGCCACCCGGGGAGTAGCCAACCTCTCAATCGCCGGGTCATCGGCAAGATTAATGAAAAGCACGGCCCTCTCGATTGCTCCTGTCTTCTTGAAATCTGTAATGAAAAAATTGGCTTCTTCAAAGGTAATCCCCATTGCTCCAAAGACAACGGCAAACTTCTCCTCGATACCGGCTCCTGCCCCTTGAGAAATAACCTTTGCCTGCCTGGCAATCTGTGCAGCAAGTTCATTGTGCGGAAGCCCGGACCCTGAGAAGATTGGCAGTTTCTGACCCCTTACCAACGTATTCATTCCATCTATCGCAGAAATTCCGGTCTGAATAAATTCTGATGGATAGTTGCGGGCATCTGGGTTGATTGGACTACCATTTATATCTTCTCTACTCTCAGCAAGGATAGCGGGCCCTCCATCGATCGGACGTCCCAATCCATCAAAGATTCTTCCAAGTATATCGATCGAGACAGAGAGCTCTACCCTTCGCTCCAGAAATCTCACCCGGGACTCTGCAAGATTTAGACCTGTGGTGCCCTCAAAGAGCTGGACGAGAACCTTACCACCATCCACTTCCAGTACTCTTCCTCTTCTTACCGCCCCACTGGCAAGGGTAATTTCCGCTATCTCGTCATATTTTACTCCCGTAGTATCTTCAACGAGAATCAAAGGTCCGGCAATGCTGGAAACTGTAAGATACTCTCTTTGCATTGAAATCCTCTCTACGGGGATAAACCCTTACACTACCTAGAATTGAAAGATAGTTTGTGAAGAGTATTTGGAATTTTAGCCAGAAAAACGAGGACGACTCACTCTCTTCCAAGCAAATCACTGTCCGACGACTCCGATTCATCGGAGGAGGAGTTTTGATTTGCGCCCTGCAGAGTCCGAAGTTTTCTGGCGTTAAAAAATTCCTTAGTAATGAACAAACTATCTTTCAATTTCCCTTTCCATCTCCTCTTCTATCAAGTCAAATTTCTCCTCTTCCCTCTCATCGATGAATTTCATCCGGGATATTCTTTCTTTCACTTTGAGCTTCAGAAGTTCGGAGAACTCCACACCCTCCTCCAATAAGTCCTTTGATTGGTGGAAAAGTTTAATTATAACTCTAAGCATTCGATACTGCTTCTTTACTCCTGTATAAGTATCCTGCGGGTCGAAGGCATGCTGATGGAGGAAATCTTCCCTTATCGACTTTGCAGTGTCTAAAATTAGTCTGTCCTGAGGAGAGAGTGCTTCCAAACCAACCAACCTCACCAGCTCTTCCAGGGATGCTTCTTCCTGAAGGATGAGCATCGCCTCTGAGCGGAGCTTGAGATAATCTTTAGCCACTTCTTTAGAAAGGTATTCTTCGATATTATCCAGATAGAGTGAATAACTGTTCAGCCAATTTATTGCCGGAAAGTGGCGCTGATAGGCAAGCTTATCTTCCAGACTCCAGAAAACCTTTACCATGCGGAGGGTAGCTTGAACCACAGGGTCGGAAAGGTCACCCCCAGGGGGAGAAACAGCGCCGATTATAGAAAGGGAGCCTTCTCTCTGATGCTGGCCCGCACAGACAACCCTGCCAGAGCGCTCATAAAACTCGGCGACTCTGGCAGCCAAATAGGCAGGATAGCCTTCCTCTCCAGGCATCTCCTCCAGCCTTCCCGACATCTCCCTCATCGCCTCTGCCCACCGGGAAGTCGAATCTGCCATAAGAGCTACCTTATATCCCATATCACGGAAATACTCCCCAATTGTAGCCCCTGTATAAACAGACGCCTCCCTGGCAGCTACTGGCATATTGGAAGTATTGGCAATCAACACAGTGCGCTTCATCAAAGGCTCTCCCGTTCGAGGGTCCTTCAACCTGGGCAGTTCCATTAACACATCGCACATCTCATTCCCCCTCTCGCCACAGCCAACGTAAATAATAATATCTGCATCTGCCCACTTAGCGAGCTGGTGGAGAACCACAGTCTTTCCACTCCCGAAGGGGCCGGGAATACAGGCAGTGCCACCCTTAGTGATGGGGAAGAAGGTGTCGATTACCCTTGTTCCTGTGAAAAGAGGGAGAACCGAAGGGAGTTTCTCTTTATAGGGTCTCTGCCGTCGGACAGGCCACCTCTGAAGCATACTCAAGGAAACTGTGGAGCGAGAATTGGGAGGCCGAATCCGGGCAAGGGTCTCCTCCACCCTAAATTCTCCCTCAAGGATCTCCACAACTTTGCCCTCCACTCCCGGCGGCACCATTATCCTGTGTGTTATCAGAATAGTCTCCTCTACTTCTCCGATTATGTCACCTGAGACAACTAGGTCTCCCTTCTTAATTAATGGTTTGAATTTCCATCGCTTTTCACGGTCAATTCCAGGGATGTGGATTCCTCTGGTAATGTAATTCCCAGTCTTGTCTCTTATCTTGTCGAGAGGCCTCTGAATTCCATCATAAATAGAGGAGATTAACCCTGGAGCTAACTCGACTGATAGGGGCTCGCCTGTGGATACAACGGGCTCTCCAGGACCCAACCCAGCAGTCTCCTCATATACCTGGATAGAGATCCTGTTCTCCTTCAACTCGACCACCTCACCAATCAACCCGGGAGTCCCCACCCGCATCACCTCATACATTTTCACTCCGGGCAGTCGTTCAGCAACCACCAGAGGACCTGATACTTTTACAATCCTACCTTTAACCATCTCTTATCTCCAGAAAATCATCATCCTTAAATTCTCACGCTATGACTCTCCAAATATATCTGCTCCCACAGCCCTAATAGCTATCCTCCTTAACTTCTCCAAACCTAACTGTTTCTCTTGAACCCCTGGCATAATAGTAATATCTACTTTTGCCATTCTTGACACTTCGTCAATCCTTTCCAGAAGTGGCCGAGCAAAAGTTTCTGTAATGTAGACTAATGAATAGCCTCCTTTGCCAATTTCATCGAGTGCTCTGGCTGCCTGTGAAGTGTCGCTCACAGGAAAGGTAGAGAAACCCATTCCCTTAAAACCCCAACTGAAATCTCTCTCGCCAATTATTGCGATTTTCATTTCTCTTCCATTTTAAAATAGTTACCGCACCTAAGCCCTGCGGCTACCGATATAACTCTTCCTCAGTCTTTCCTTGATTATTTCCAGAGACAATCCATTAAACTTACCTACTATGACAGTCCTGAGGTTCTTGACTTCCATCTCTTTAGCCACGAGATAGCCAATTAAGGGTTCAATACCAAGACTTATATATTTTGCTTCTTTGACGAAGTTTAATAGATAATCATCGAATAACTTTTCTAAAAGAGAGAAGCTTTCACTTCTCTTCCAGTTTTCAACCCCTCTGTTTACTATTTCGTAATAATCCTTGAATCTCAGACTATCGACAAAGCTCTCCAAGGGACCTTCGAACCATTCTAAGAAGTGGTCTCTCTCTAAGACCCCTCCAGAAATCAAGCATTTCTCCAGGTAGTCTCTCCCCTTAGCTATCTCTTTCAGTCTTAAGAAAGTTCTAATATTATTGAGATCAATTTGAATTGAAAAGAGTTTCTCCAGAAATTCACACTTTGCTTGCCGCGAAACCTGAAGGCAGTGAGAAAGGTATACCTCATCGAGAGTAGTGTCGATTAGCTGGATATTCTTTTCAGAACTAAAGATTCTCTCTATCTTCTGGACGGCTTCTGCCAAAAGAGGAGGTAATCTGGCGGAATTACCAGTTTCCACTGCTTCTACAAGCTCTTGCTGATTAACTATGGAAGGAGCCAGGTAGTATGCCTGCTCCACGGGAGCTCCACACTTCTTCTTAAAAGCAACCTTTATATTATGGAAATCGTTTCGTAAAAGGAAAAGGTCTGTCAATTCGGGATCTTGTGTCAGTTCAGAAATCAACTCGTAGACGCTTCCCATCTGGCGAGAGAGATGCGAGTCGAAATCCTCCTCCCCTTTGATCAGTGCCAGCCCCTCTGCATAATCCGTATCGCTCAACCCTTTCAGTGCCTGTTCAACATTTTCCGCCTCGAGAATACTTAAGAGCTTAGGAAAATCGAGTAGCCTTACTTCTCTTGCCCTTATCTTTCCCACAGCATAAGCGTAACGGTTATCCATATGAAAGTTCACCGATAACCCCAAAAGATAGCGCAGCGTTTCTTATCTTCGCTCTGCCACTCCTGAGGACATTGGAAAGATAGTTTGTGCACAGCGTCATCTAAACAGGAGCTTTATAACTTCGTCTTCTGTTTTTTCCCGTAAAGACCTGAATATGTTCTCCCACGAGTTACTTATCTCTATCTTTCCCGATTTCAGAATAAATCCATCAGGAATAGACGCTGGTTCAGAGGATAACTTCAGTTCACCCTTTTTACCAGCTTCCA
>Ga0209978_10000700_pt1 | contig 13189 bp, 12 predicted proteins | sample BentaG_FD_182805 | JGI IMG/M metagenome (GOLD analysis project Ga0209978, IMG submission 182805) | Deep subsurface microbial communities from South Atlantic Ocean to uncover new lineages of life (NeLLi) - Benguela_00093 metaG (SPAdes)... | ecosystem: Environmental > Aquatic > Marine > Oceanic >...
ATTCCTTCTTGTGTAAGATGTTTTATTTTTTTAGGAATATTTGCTGTAATTGGAGGATTTTACGCGAATTACGGAGAAAATTTACTTCCTTTTCCGATTTTATTCTTTGGATCTGGCTGGTTCGCTGTTTACTTCTTATTTTCAATCACATTTAGTCTAATCATTTATGGTTTTAAAAGATTATACAGAAAATTAACTGGTAAAGAAGTTAAGCGCAAGAAGGGGGCGTTAGGAGCAATCTTAGGTGGATTATCTCCTCAAACAGGAGATCAAGAACATAATCTCCAGTTAACTAGGCCAATACCTAATAAATCGATGCATGGGGGTGTCGATGAAGACATACAAGAAAAAGAAGAAGAACAACCTAAAGTTGATTCGTGGAAGGACCATATAAAAAAATGATTTAAATCGAGTTAATAGCGTTAACTGAATTAACTAATTTTAACTGATTCGAACTATGGAAGTACAAGATAACATCAAAAGACAAATGATACTTTATTTTATTTTTGCTGCTTGCATGATTGTCTTAAACTATTTTATACAAAAAATTAATCAACTTGCTATAACTCCTTTCGTATGTGGCACTCTTGGAAGCATCGAATTTTTTCAGATAATCTATTGCTCTACAAGCAATATTAATATGCCTGAACTTATCGGTTCAATAGCAGCTGTTGGAATTACTTACATTATCAAATTTTTCTTAGATAAATATATTGTCTTCAAAAAATCAAGCTTGAAGCTTAAAGAAACCTCACAAGAATTTTTGAAGTATTTTGGATTCGCGATTTTAACTACAATTGAAAATATTGGCATTCAGTTTCTCTTAACTAATTTTTTCAACACGCCATTAGAAGTTAGCTTTATTGTCGCTTTATCTATTGGATACATAACTAAATTCTTCTTAGACAAAAAGTACGTATTTACGAAAGAATATTGAAAACTATTCCTTTTTTTGATAAGTAAGGGTTCACTAAAAAAAAAACAATATCTAAAGCTCGTATAATATAGTTTAGATTAAAATAAATATGATTAATGATATTATAATATTATGTCAGACGAACAGAGGGATCAAAAAGAAGAAGATACTTCTATGGTAGATGCGTTAAGCTCCCTGGGTTGGATAGAAGAGAAGGACAATGAAGAGGAGATTCCCGTCTCTGAAGAAGATAAAATAAAGGAGCAATTAAATTTCTTTATAGAGCAGAACAAACAACTAACTGACGAAATAGGTAAGCTTAGGGAAGAAAATGAAAGTCTTAAAATCATTACCGATTCTTTTCACCAAGAAAAAGAAAAGTCTATTCAATTAGCAAAAGAAAATAATGCTACAATAGAAGATATATTGCAGAAAATTGTTACTAAAGATGATCTTATAAAAGATCTCGAATCAAAAATTGATTTTTTAAACGAAACAAATGTAGTAGATTTAGAAGTAAGTGAATCAATTGAAAACAAAGAAAAAGAAATTGAATCGTTACAATCTCAGTTAGGTGAAAAAAACAATCAGATTGAAGAATTCGAATTCTCGGCTAAAGAAAAAAATCAAATCATTCAAGATCAAAAAAATAATATTGAAAATTTAAATATAGTTAGTACTGAGCAAATTCAAAAAATAGAGGGTATCAAGGCAGATTTAGAACAGGTAAAGTCTGAACAACTAGCTAACGCCGGGTTAGTTGGGAGATTAGAAGAAAAAGACGAAAAAATAAAAGAATTAATGGAACAAATTCAATATTTAGAGAATGATACAGTCCAAAAATCTAAATTTGAAAAAGTTCAAGTGCTACTTGAAAAGAAAGACGAGATTATTACTGAAAAAGAGAAAGAGATTTTTAAAATTGAAAGCTCTCAACAATCGTTTGTTCAAACAATTAAAGAATTACAACAGAAGGTAGAAACTTTCAGCTTAGTTAAAAAAGATTTGGCAAAAAAGGAAGAAAGGATTAAGAATTTAGTAATAGAGATTGAAAAATTAACTCAAAAAAATATAACAAATAAAGAATTTATCAATCAAATTCAAGCAAGATTGGAAGAATCCCAGGAAAAATCTGGCAATGTATCTGGAAAACTCGAACTAGAGATAATAAACTTAAGAAATCTCGTTGATGAACAAGTCATCGAAATAAAAGAGTTGAGAAAAAAGGGAGAAAATTTGAAAAATAAAATATTTGAATCTGAGCAAATTGAAGACAGGATATTAACAGAAATGCAAAATGTCAAAGATGAAAAAATGAAATTAGAAACTGAGCTTGAAAACAAAGATAATGAATTAATTGAGTTAAAGAAAAGAATTAAAGTAATGCGAAGAGATATTAAAAAATCTTAATTATTCGAATTTTTTTGATTAAATTTTAAAAAAGGATAAAAGAATTGTTACTTTTTAATTTTGGGGCTACTTCTCTCTCCATTCGATACCACATTGGCCACACTTGTACTTTTTTCCGTATACTCTCGGATAATCTAATATTATATTGCTCTTATCAATAGTTTCATGGATCATTAATTTATCTTCTATATCACATTTCGGGCATCTTCTCCGGCCTTCATGTTTTTCTATAGTTAAGATTGAATCGTCTATAGAACCTGGAATTCCGGGACCTGCGCTTGAAGCACTTACTTTCTTAATTTGGGCGATATCCGCTTTAATTTCAGCAAGAGAAGCCTCTTGTATCTCGGATTTAAGTTCAGGTTGAATCTCTGCCGCAGCTTTATCCGCTTCTGTATCAGGTTCTAATACGGATTCAGCTCTTAGTTGAACTGCATCGGATTCTTTATAATCTACTCCTCTCTCTAATGCTGCGAGGAATTCAGAATCGTCACCTTCTTCGAATATTTGTTCGTTTTGAGAACCAGCTCTTTCAAAATCAATATTTCGTGCCCATTGACCTGCTTTTACTTTTTCTTTTACATTACACGTACGTCCTTGCCAGATATAAACTTTATTGCCTAAATCAGCAACGAAACAATCTTCTGAATTTAAAGTATCTTTTGTAAAGGGAACTTGAATCATTTTCATAGCGTTAATACCTTCAAACTCTTCTGAGGAAACGCGGTAAAGAATGTTTTTCCACTCTTCGAATCCTGCCCAATCTCCTGTGGATACGTCTTTGAGAAGCGTTTTTGCGATGTTCTTCTCAACAACCTTCATAGTGCCCATAGGATTTATTAGTTTTAAAAACGCACTAGGTTCTTGATTTTCATCAACAGTAATTATCTTAGCAGCTCCACCCCTTTGTTGGTCGAGTGTACGAGCTTGTGCGGCTCCTGCGGTTTTCTCATCAACACTAGCTTTGCTACCTATCCATACGTAAATTGTTTTATTGTCGTCAACTACATATACGTCTCCCATTGAAAATACTGGTTTTGAAATTTTTTCTAAACTACCTTTATTAACCAAATATAAAATCAATTTTTCAACAACTTTTTAACAAATTTTTATATTAGATATAAACTCAAGCTTTTTAATTGCATGCAAAAACAAATAAAAGGTAAAGGGGTAATATATAGAAAATATCTAAATTTAATCAAAAATCTTTGAGCGCTAGATTAATTCGGCTAACAAATTCAGAAATATTAGTTAAATCAATTGAACAGTAAGCGATTCTAATACCATTTATGTGATCGTTATGTTTTTCAATGGGGATCACTCCGATTTTGTATTTTGTTAAGAGGTGATCTGCAAATTTATTTGCGCTAATTTTTTCCGGGTTAAGATTTACAAAAACAAAGAAGCCTCCCGCGTTTGGATCTACTGAAATATTCGAATTACTTATCTTTCTAAGTTCTTCATTAATTTTTTCATATCTATCTTTAAGGATATTTTTGATTTTATCTCGTTTCTTAATCAATCCATCCATTCCGACATCTTCAAAGAGCTTGATAATAAGGGCTTGATAGAAGTGATTTGAATTTGAAATAGTAGTTCTAACTAAACCAGATAACTTATTGTTTAATTCTAATTTTAAAGCCATTAATTCCTCTTGATTATTAACCCATTGTGGCTTTAACCCAATTGTAATGAACCCTATACGCCCTCCATAAAGTAACATTTCTTTTGTTATTCCATCTAACTTAATTGGAATTATTTCTTCCTCTAATTCGTGTAAGGCGTAAAAAATGGAGCGATTTACTACATTTTCAGAATAAACATATGGTTCGTAGGCGTCGTCGACTAATACGATTATCGGTTTAGAAATATCTTTTTGAGTCTGTTTTAATGTATTGATAAGTTCTTCCATTTCTTCCTTCTTAGGAATGTAACCCGTAGGATTATTAGGGAATCCTAAAATTAGTATTATTTTTTTTTGAATCTTAGAAATTTCGTAAATAGCGTTTTTCATCCCTTGGGTATTAAATTTACCTTCAGTAAAAAACTCAAACGATTTAATTCTCGCACCAATTAATTTTTCAATAATATTATCGTAATTCCCCCATCTTTTATTTGGTGAAATAATAAATTCTTCGGGATTTAAGAGCAAACTACAACATAAGAAAATCCCATTTGTTAAACCGCTAGTTACCACAGGAGTTGTGACATAATCTTCAAGTCTATTTAGCTTTTCACTCTCAGAATCTTCAATGTAACCAGATTTTTTAATTAGCCATTTTTTCCATAGAATCTTTAAATTTTCAAGACCAGAAACTTGAGAATACGGCACAACCTCACTTACGCTCAGGTTGGTATATTTTTTAATGTCTTCTAGATAAAAAGGAACCCATTCAGAAGTTCCCCCTTCAATAAAATCTTTCTCGTATCCAAAAGCAGACCCAATAGTACCCATAATTTCTGCTTCCTTCTTTGCCCTTCCAGACCAATGAAAAATACCTTGAGGTAAATAAATCCGTTTTCCTTGCTCTGATAAGGCATTATAAAGGGGAGTCTTTTTAATAACTTCAAACTCCATAATATAAAAAGTAATTATCCATCTAATAAAAGTTTATAAGCTAACAATATTAGCTTTTTTATTAACCTTTTAAGAATTAGGCATAAATGGAGTAATGAAACTCAATGAATTACCTAAATAATGAATTTAAATAGAACTAAAGATATATAAACTAATATAAGCTATTAAAAAAGAGTGAAGAGTCTTATGTCAGAAAAAGAAGAAACCAAACAAAACAAAGCAAGCGAAAATGTGCTATTGAAGGGTTGGAAAGATTTTGTTTCCAATATTACAGTAGGATACAATGAATTTCAAAAGAGTGTTGAAGAGAACGCTAAGAAAAATAAAGAATTATGGGATCAAAATCAAGAAAAGATCAACCAATTCTTTAAAGGTGCTAAGGATAACTGGGATGCCAACTTCAAAGAATGGGGTGCAGAACTAGAGAAGGCGCATCAGGATAATACAATTGCTTGGGAAAATAATCTTGAAAAAATCAACGAGTTTTTCAAAAAAACTCAAGAATCTTGGGATAAGAAATTAAAAGAATGGAACGCAGACTTAGAAAAAAGACAAATCGAGACTAAAGAACAATGGGACGCCAGAAAGCTGAAGATAAGCGAAGATGTAAAAAATTGGCAAGAGAAAACCAAAAAAGACTGGGAAAAAGGACCTAAAACATTCAGACGGGAAATGATTAAGGGATCCTATATGTTTCTCATTTTCATGATTCCAATTTTGGTTGTGTTGTTTGTTATTGTAGCGTTAATCACTAGATTATTCGATATTTAAAAATCCATAGAGAAACTTTATAATATGATAGAGATTTTTATCCTTTCTTTCCTTGTTGCTCTTTCTGGAGCTTTAATTCCAGGACCACTTTTAACCTTCACAATTTATAAGTCAAAAAAACAAAAGAGAGGATATCTAGCAGCGATTTATATTTTATTAGGGCATGCTACTATTGAATTGGCTTTAATAATAGCCTTACTTGCTGGAGCTTCTTTCTTTTTTCAAAATATTATCTTTTTGACTTTAGTCGGATTTATAGGAGGAATACTCCTGGTTATCTATGGAATAGTTACAATAAGGGGGGTTTTAAAAACGGATTTTGAAACAGATTTCATTCTCGAGGAGAAGATGGTAAAAGGATATAAAGGGAATAGTTATGTAGGCGGGATTTTAGTTAGTTTGTCGAACCCTTTTTGGACGATTTGGTGGGCGGGGACAGGATTCTTAATGATGGTGAGATTTAATATCACGCTTTTAATGCCTATTGAGATGCTATTATTCTTTTTAGGACACGAGTTAGGAGATATAATCTGGTATTTACCTATTTCTATATTCGTTTATTATGGCGGAAAATCCTTGAATCCAAAAATATACAAATATGTCTTGATAGTTTGTGGTGTATTTATGATTGTTTTTGGGTTCTACCTTACTTTTGATACAGTTTTCAATCCCCTACATTTGAAAACCTAGGCTATTCATAGCATTCAGATTTAACATGTAAAAATATCCTAGTATCACATATATATAATAATTCTCTAGAAGCTTCTTACAATTAATAATATAAATTTCGAAATTTATTGGAAACTATAAGCTAAGAGTTTTAGTATTTCTGGTCTTACCGGTTTTAAGAATTTTGTCTCTTTAACTGTATTATTCTTACGGTAATTAAAATTAAAATTAAAAGGTATCAGTAAGTGAATTATGAACGATAAAGAAATGATTAACTGTCCTGTGTGTAATATGAAATTCATCCCCAGAACATTTTATCCAGACGAAGCTATTTTTTCTACTCATGATGGAAAAAAATTATCTGGTTTTAATGGATACATAAGCTCTAGGACACTAAAGCCTCAGGAAGTTATTTTGAGCTCGTGGGTAACCTATTGTCCTTCATGTAATTATATTTTAAGATTTGTTAAGGAAATAGTAAGAAAAGAAAAAATAATTACTCAAAATCCAACCCCAAAAGACATTAATGAAAAATATAACAGTTATTATTATGGATTCCCATACGGAGATTATTCGCAACACTTAAAAGAAATAGTAAATAAAGTGAAAAGCAAAGTTGAAGAAGAATTTCAAGATTTCAGTGTTTGGAAAAACCTATACACAATTGACGATAATTTTAAATTCCTTGTTCGCTTCTTTGCAACGTTAGAGAATTATTGCGATTCTAAGCTAGGAATGGGAAATGATAAAAACATGACAAATAAAATAAAACGGTTAAAGTTGCCAAAAGAGATAGAAATCCCTATGTTACAGCTAAACAATATCAAAGATGGAATTGTGAAGGGAGATTACGAACTCTCGGGCGACGACGAGGAAAATATAGATAAGATCCTCGTAAATTTCGTCCTACATTTGATTAAAAAGCATATTCAACCATTAATCGATAAAAAGCAACTTGAAAAGGGTTACCAATTTATTAAATTCGAAGATTTTGAGCAACAAATTAAATTATTTTTAGGCAATTACCTTTATTCAAATTTCAATAACGATCCCTCCTCTAATAAGCAAATTCGCTTATTTTTGAGCGATCTCTATAAGGAAATTGGTAGCGAGTAATATTCATTCGCTCTCAAATAATCCTAGATTAGGGTCTAAAAAAGTGTTCTGGCACATAGGACATGAATTATGCTGTGAAAGCCATTCCGCTACACATAAGTAGTGATATGTCGAGTTACAGAAGACGCAAGTAATTAATTTATCTTGAACAAAGTTAATATTTTTGTGACAAACCGTACATTGGACATTAGATACTGATACACCCTGTCTCAATTTAACCTTATTTGTTAAAATCTCCTCTAATTTAGCGCGTTCTACTTCGTATAAACCAAGGCTCGAAGTAATTTGGTTTAGTTTCGAATTGATTTCAGAAATTCGTTCTCTTAGCTCATCTTCAGATAATTTGTTTGCTAAAAATGAGGATAATGCAAAATTAAACGGCAAACCTTCAAAATTTTCTGATTGCTTAGTTATCTCTGTGATTTCTGCGAACATTATTGACTCCGTGTCTATTAAATCCTTGAAGCTTTTAAATATTTTATTCATCAAAACAGTCAATAAAAATGTCAGTTGTTGTTGCTTTCGGTTAAAATTATCTTCCCAATTTTTAATAACGGTATACATATCAATATTATTATTCTTGTATGTATCCAATTTATTGTAAACTTCGCTTTTTATTTGTTCAATTTTTGCTTTATAATTGCTTAGAAGGTCCTTTATTTCTCTAAGCTGTGGTAGTTCTTCTTTAATAATAAGAGATGTCTCATCTTCGTAAGAATTTATTAGCTTATTTACCTCCGCAATTTTTTCATCAACGAAACTCCTAACATCCACCCTCAAGCTCTCATCTTTAATATTGTCTAGATAATTCGTATATTCCTCTTTTCGCCGTAATATTTCTGAAATTATGTTAGCTAATGTCTTCTTTAGATTAAATGTAATGTTAGTATAAGGTTTTAGAATTTTATCGAAATTTAATATCCAACCATCGATTTCGTCTATACTTAATGCAAATTTATCAACTCTATTATAATTTGAATTAATAACTTTTACAAATTCCTCAGGATCGCTTACATCGCTTACTAATCCTTGGAATTTCTTGTCTAAACCCTTAAAATATAAATCGACAATTTTAGGAAGAAATTCGCTGAACTTTTGTTCCATCAAGAGCTCTACCTTTAGTTTGCCTAATCCATGTCCGTTTAAGTCGTAGCGTTTATCTAAATCTTCAATTTCTTGTAAATGGTTTTTTAGCTTATCTTTGATTAATGCAACTAATACTGGGCGCATCTTATCTTTTAAATTTTGTATTGATTCTTTCCTCTCCAAGACGTTTACGAATGCTTCTCCTTCATAATCTTCGATGATACCATTTTGATATAACATATAAATGAAATCGTTGTAAATCTCTATATTTTCGTCTACTTTGCTTAAAAAGAACTGGTATAATTCATCAAAATGAAAATTTAGCACAATTTCTTTACGAGATTTAATTTTTTTCTTTAATTTTGCTTCAACTAAGCTTGTTATATACACGACAAGCTCTTGAATTTCTTCCCAATTATTTAAATTACTTGGAATATGGTTAAATTTAAAAAATAAATTTTTTATTTTATTTGCTTCAATCCATAAAGATACATCGTTTTCGTACTCTAGTTCTGGTTTTTCTGTAAAACCCTCTAAAATAGGTAAGAAAATGTTAATACTACTAATTAATTCCTTGTTATCGTTCAGAAATTCATCAAGATATTCGTTATTTTTTATGAATCGCTTCACATTTCTTCCGTTTGAGCTTAAATTAGTTACATTGCTCGAAATCAACTTTAACTCGTTCGTTATCGCTTGTTTTAAAGAGAAATAATCTTTTTTCGAATGTGAAAATAAATAATTCTCGCTAAATGCTGCAATATCGTTGAGGTAATCTGAAAACGAGTTATATACCTCGAGTTTAAATTCAGATTTTAGAAATTCATCAAGTTCTTGTGATTTTGTTTTGTCTGAATTAAGTTTTGTAATAGTATTTTTAACACGTAAGATTTCGTCTTTACTATATCCATTTATTTCTCTATAACCCTTAAAGTTATTATCAAACAGACGCAAAGAAAACCACCATAATAGTTAGCTAAAAAATAACAATAACATAAATGTGGCATATCATTAAATTTTTTTGTAAAAATGAGAACAATTAAGATAATAAAAAATTTCTTTATTATTCGCCTAATTCCTTTATCTCAATTCGCTTCTCTTCCGCACCTTCTTGGGTTATTATCAGTAAATCAATTCCATTACCAGACATCGCGTCTCTCTTAATTGCGTTCTTAATCGCCTTTTCAACGAGTTTTGCTCCCTCTTCAACAGTCATACCTGGTTTGTATTCTGCCTCCAGAATCCCTATAGAAAGCAGCATTCCAGTTCCAGTAGAACCAAAATCTTCTGGCATCAATGAACCAAGAGCATCTAATGTGTATAATTGTGGACCATCTTTATCTACCCCTGCAATTATTAAATTAGTATAAAGGGGAGCCATTTTTCGAGAATATAACATATTAGAAACCATTTTCGCTACGCTTTTAGTATTAATTCTATCGTGAGCCTCCAATTCATATAACACCGCTTGAGCCTTTAACACTCTAGATACAAACTGGAAATCGCCAATTAAACCATAAGCCGCCAAACCTATATGATCGGTAATTTTAAATAACTTTTGTGTAGATTTATTGGTTACAGTATACCCCCATGTTGCTCTGCGATCGTTTCCTAATACAACTCCATCTTTACATTTAATAGCTACTGCAGTAGCCCCCGGGACCATAATTTGTTGAGACATATATTTTTACCTTTTAAAATCTAAGTTTAAGAAACAAATAATAACTCTTTCTTATAACTATAAAAAAAATCAAAATTAAATAAAATTTGCTTTTTAAATTATAACATTTTATTGAAATTTTCAAAAAATTAAAATTTCTAATCCATGAATTATGTTAATTATTTTTCATATTAGGATTAATCATGTGATTTCTTAATTGAGACTTATTTTTATTAATTAGGTCTATTATGACTTATTTATTATGATCATACAAAATTTCTTATGACATTCATTGGGGGTTTGAATTTTCAATTCAAAATTTTTTAGTAACCCATTAAATAATAACAAAACCAAGATAAAACAAGATTGACTCTATTTTGAAATTTGAATTATTTTGATTATAAAAAAGTTAATTCAAATTTTTCGAATGATCAACCATTGCATGATCATAGATATTAACAGTTATAATAAAACCAAGTTTTTTTGTCGTGATTTTTTATGCATTAAATTCTTGAAGTTCTTCACATATAACAAAATATTTAAATAACTCTTCGGATATATTACTATCTAAGAAACTTTAAATATAAATACAAAAAAAATTAAAAATCAAAACTTTAAAAATACCCAATAGTGGAGGAATAAAAAATAGCTAAAAAGAAACATAGTTTTGCGTGGTCCCCAATTCGGAGACTTATGAAACAACAGGGTGCTAGCATCGTAGCAAGAAACGCAGTAGATCTTTTAATTGACCATCTTGAAAAGACAGCTACTGGTTTAACTGAACAAGCTCGAGCTTTTACCATGCATGCTAACAGAAAGAAAATCACTAAGAACGATCTCTTGCTTTCAATTAAATATAAATAGAGAGTCCTTCTTAATAGAAGTTCTAATCTTTATTTTTTTTTATTTTTTATCTAATTTATTACTACAATTTCTACGATTAGATCATTTAATTACATTATTATTGAGAAGTGTATAGATAGTATCAATTCAATCGAAATCTAAATCATGTCGGATCATAGGATTTTTGTCCATGCATTCAACTCCAAATTGACATAGTTCACAGCCCACAGGGTAATTTTTTGCTTTGTATTTCCAATTAATTCGCCGATTATATGTTTTAAGAATTGGTTTAAGGCGTGGTACCATATCTCTTGCGACTTTATTACGATATTTATTGCATTTTGTTTTATTATAGCCTTTTTCAGTAATTGCATTAGCAGGACAATTTTTAGCACATTCTCTACAAGTAGCTTTAGCATAATTTAAACAATTTGCATAAGGTTCATCACTTTTTCTCGGTGTAACTTTAAGTGGTGCATTTGTAATCACTGAAGCTAATCGAATATTACACCCTAGATTAGTAATCAAGCCTTCATGTAATCCAAATGTCCCTAATCCCGCGGCAAAAGCAACATGGTTTTCAGACCATGTAGAATAAAAATCTTTTTTTGCAACCAAAGTATAAGCCTTGCTAAGTTTTCCAGAAATAGCATGATATCCTTTATTTTGTAAAAATTCAACGGTTTGCTCCATTATATAATTTCTAAAATCCTTAGCAAAATTCCTGGCAACAGAGTAAATCTCTGCTGGTAATACTATTTTTGCTAATCTAATTGGAGTAATACTTTTCTTTCTAATCTCATCAGTAAACGGGTATACTATAGAGATAATATAAAGATTTGACGCGGGTAATTGTTTTTCGCCACTCGCTAACCACATTTCCAAGGGTGTATAGTGTTCATATCCTACAATCTCTTTAAATTTTAAGAAAATAGGGTCATTACCTTGAGCAACACCAATTAAAGGTTGAGCGAAAATTTTTCCACTTCCATATTTCTCAGGAAGGCGGTTAAGATCACTACTTTCAAATTTTTCTTTTAAATATTCCATTAATATATCTTTCAAGATTAATCTCACAGTATTTTTATATTTACTCTTGTACAATATCATCAAATTCTTATTTATTTTTTATTCTCTAGAAAAAAAGTTATTTTGATTAGAAATGGTTTTTCAAACCATGAAGAATGTAAATAGTGGTTGTTTGAGTGGAGAAATCTTATTTTAGAATCCAAATAAAAGAGAACTATTAATGATTTAAAAGATATTTATAATTGGATAAATAATAGTGGAGATATAAAGAAAATATTCCTTTGATAAAAGGGATTTATATTAGTTTAAGTAAAAATAATATTAACCAAAATGTATTTTTTAAATCTTAACTTAAGTAACATATACTCAAAATAAAGTTATTTTGATTAGATATGGCTGATAAAGTAAGCAATGAACAAAGGCTAAATGGAAAAGAAAGACAAATTTTGTTCCAATCCATGGATGTGATCCTGAAAAATCTCCAAGAAAACATAGAACACCTAAGTAAAACTAAACATTTCGCACACACCAGAAAATTTATAGACATAGTTTATGATGGATTAATGAAAAAGCGTAAATTTTTCCTATTAGCAAGTGGCCGTTCAGCTTTCATTCTACAGTGCTTTGCTACAAGATTGGTTCATCTTGGTGCAGATGTGTTTATGGTTACCAACCTTGGTTCTATACCTGCTCTCTCAAATAATGATATCTTAATAGTCCTTTCAGGTTCAGGTACAACTTCGATCGTTGTAAGCCTACTCAAAAATTACGTGAACACGGCAAAACCTTTTGGTATAATTTCTATTACTTCTCACCCTGAAACTATAATTGGGAGAGTTGGGGATGTTACCATAAAATTAAAGGGCCGAACCAAAAGAGATAAGGTTGATCTTCACGATGATACTGCAATTCTTACTCCCGAAGGGACTATGTTCGAGATCGCGGCATTTGTATATTTGGATGCAATAATTGCTGAATTAGCGATTAAAATGGGCAAAACAAATACAGATATGCTAAGGAAACACTCAGAAAGCATTTAAAAGCCTTTATTTCATTCTTACTTTTAATCTTTCAACTTAAAACTATAAAAATTATTGTTACCTACATTCTT
>Ga0209978_10000701_pt1 | contig 13182 bp, 13 predicted proteins | sample BentaG_FD_182805 | JGI IMG/M metagenome (GOLD analysis project Ga0209978, IMG submission 182805) | Deep subsurface microbial communities from South Atlantic Ocean to uncover new lineages of life (NeLLi) - Benguela_00093 metaG (SPAdes)... | ecosystem: Environmental > Aquatic > Marine > Oceanic >...
CAGGTTCTGGTATAGGTTCATATACTGGTTCTGGTTCAGGCTCTGGTGTAGGTTCGTATACTGGTTCTGACTCCGGCTCAGGTTCTGGTATAGGTTCGTATACTGGTTCTGGTTCAGGTTCAGGTTCTGGTATAGGTTCGTATACTGGTTCTGGTTCAGGCTCTGGTGTAGGTTTGTAAATTGGTTCTGGTTGTTCTTCTGTTTTTGTTTTTATTATTGTTTCTTTGGGTCGAATTTCTCTTTTATGAGTTACTTGACTTATTGTAAAGGGATTACTTTCTGGTTGTATCATTTGAGGTCCTAAAAATATGACTTTTGGCTTAACTTTTTTGTTGTCAATCAGAAGTTCTAGTTCAAAACTACCCGGAGTGAGAAAATCTAGTCCGTCAACATCCCCTTTTACTGTGGTGTCCCATTCAATTGTTTTACTATCAGTTTTCTTGATTTTATCTTTAGTTTCTGGTCTGAACTTTTTTGTAATTAAAACTTTTGTCTGAAATAGTATCTTTCCTTGGAAATCGTGCTCTTTTTTTCCTTTAGTTGTCCATCTCAAGTGAAAACCGTCAGACTGTCTCCATAATACATATCCTAAAAATTTACCAGGACTAAAATCAGTGCGACCTTTAATATTTTTTACGTTCATTTTTAATCCCATAAAATAATGAATTAATTTCAGATAAATTATGTAACATTTTGCTAATAAATATTTACTAAACGATAAAGTATTTGAGAGATACGCCATTCGATTTCTTCATATTCGAATTAGGTAACAATTTTGGGGATTACAGAAGATACGCCTTCGTTCCAATACGGAGACTCAGATAGATGTGATAATCTAATCTCTTATCGTGCTTGGCCTATTTTTATAATTTCCTTTTGCCGATTATTTTTTATCTCAATTTTTGAAAGAGCTTTTCAAAATTATATTTTTTCCTATAAGAATGTAAGCGTGAGTATGTTAGGAATAATAAGTTCGGCGCCGTTAATTGCGTATATTTTCGCTCCTATTCTTGGCCACCTAATTACAAAAAAACTAGGAATTCGAAATTCAATTGTATTATCTGCGATTAGCACTCCGATCTTGGTAGGTGCACAGATGATTTATTTTGATCCGGTATATCTCATTATTATTCGAGTTATAAATGGATTATTATTAGGGGTATTTTGGCCTAATTGTTATAATTTGCTAAGTAAGTGGCAAAGTGTCAGTAGTGATGCTAAATCTAATAAGAATTTCAGAAATTTTAATTTTTCTTGGAATATAGGTTTTATTTCTGGACTTTTGGTTGGTTTCTTTTGGGCTTTCGCGTTGGACGAATATTTCGCTATGACTTTCGCGTTTATTATTTCATTTACGCTGCCTTTTTTTAGCCTATTTCTTAAAAAGGAATCAGAATTAAATCATGTGGATGAATCAATCTCGTACAAAAATGATGAAGATGACCCCAAAAGAAATATTAAGTCTTTTAATAAACAAAATTCAAATAATAAGATGATTGCGTATCCCATTTTATTTTCATGGATAGCATTAGTAATTTACGCTGTTTCAAAATCTGTGTTCCGTTTTAGTTATCCCGTATTTTTAAAAGAATCAGGAAATCCCTTATATTTTACATATCTCATTCAACTATCAATCCAAGTTGGACAATTAGGTGGATTAACCTGGAGCAACTCTATGAAAATCTATTCAAGAAAAATATCAGTATATGTTAGTCTTATAATGATCCTTCTTAGCTCCATAGCAATCGTACTAGTTCAAGATATAATATATATATCTATAATAAGTGCATCGATCGGGCTTTTTATAGGATTAATTCAAGGTACTTCGTTAAAAATTATGATTGATTACGGTGCTGCGAAAAATACTAAAAAATATTCTACTATAAATGAAGTATTAAAGGGTATCGGCTTTGGTTTAACCCCTATTGCTGCGGGTTTTATAGCAGAAATTAACATCTACGGTGTCTTTGTATTCCATATAATCATTGGAGCGTCCGTCCTAATACCATTACTTTACCTATCCCGAAATATAAAATTTAAAACTCGCTGATATTCTCCGATGGATTAATCCCCATAAGCGTTGGATGGAAATAATTAAAATAAAAATTATTAGGTTAATATGTATTTTAAACAAAGTTCTTCTTAGCTTTTTTAATTTGGACATAATATTTAGAAAAAATAATAATTTGACTTAAAATTAAGAGCTGAGCGCTTCTTGCTAAGAAAAACTTTGGGTATCATCACTTTTGTTTCTAATTTGCTAGATTCTATTTTTTTTAGAAGAAATTAATAGCAATAGTAAACTACTTTATCTGTGCTTAACGACCTAGAGAATCTATTTAGATTCGATAAATCAAATATTCATTTAGCTGGAAAAGTTGCTGCCAGAGCATATTTTGAAGCTGATGATTTTTCTTATTCTTCTATAGATCCCTCTAAACAAATGAACTTTTTAATGAAATTAATGAACTTAACATTTCGTATCTCTGTGAAATTTGGTACGGTTTACGCTCCAACTAAAAATATCGAAGGAGTTGCCGCCTGGTTGCCTCATGACAAAATAAATCTATCATATTGGCATTATGTACGAAATGGAGCTCTTTCCGTAGTTATTGGAGCAGGAAAAGAAGGTCGAAAACAACTTATGCAATATAGCAGCTTAGCTAATAAGAAACATAAGCAACACGCTAATTTTCCTCACATGTATCTGTATAATCTTGCGATAGACCCCAACCATCAAGGAAATGGTTATGCTAGCAGATTGTTAAAACCTATGTTTGCTAAACTTGATGAGAACAATTTACCCTGTTACTTAGAAACGCACGAAAGAAATATTTCATTATACGAACATTTTGGATTTGAAGTTATCGAACGTATTTCTTTACCTGAATTCGATAATAGTGGTTGGTTGATGATGAGATATAGTAAATAACAAATTTAAAAACCAGAAAGAAGAGAATAATATTTTAACAGTATTTTTTTTCCAATTCCTCGATAAAATCTCTATGTTTTATGGGAGCATCTCCGTATTCTGCGTCGATTTCATTAAACCTCGAATATAATTGTCCAATCTGATTTGTAGTTAGGTTTCTATCCATCCAAGGAAATAGAATTTCGTCTTCCTTTTTTATGTGTTCAGGTAAAATCTGGCTGTAAGAAACGAGATGCTCTGCTAGAGCTTTCTTATCTTTATTTTCAATCGCCTGGAGCATTGATTTCACTTGGCCACGAACTCTTACGTGATCGTTGCGTATAACCTTGATCATATCAAAATTTTCGTCAAAATACTTGAAGGTCTCATCTTCTTCTTTCGCGTGATGATATTTATCTGCGAAATTACGAATAAAATCTATTCCGTTGTTAATAAGTTGCAAACCCTCTTCAGTCTCTAAGTCTAAGTTTTTAATTACTTTTGGTAAGAGTGCTAACCATCTCTTTATTAGGACATGTTCTTCTACCATTTTTTTCATGGGCGGGGAATAGTTAAATTCTCGTGGACCTTTCACCTCTCTCTTTCTCTTAGGGAATTCAACATTCTTATCTGGAAAGATAGCATTTGATATTCTAGCCATCAATTCTGCTTCCACGCCTTCCTCTAAATAGTGGATTTCTACGATATCCTTTAAAAGACATAGACCTTCTCCGCAAGTGCCACAACCAATCTCAAATTCGTCTAAAATTTCTTCCACTTTAGGAAATTCCGTGATAATTTCTTTTATTCCTTTGTTAAGATATGCTTCTACACTCAATTTTTTTCACTATAATAAAAAATGTTTACTTCTAATTCAGTTAAAAATGGTAGATAATATAATTTTAATTGTGAACATGTTCCAAGAAAGCTATGGCTACTAATTTGATATCAATTATATTTATTCTAACTTTATTCCTTCTTCAAGTGCTTTCTGATTTAGGACCAATAACTCTTTTTTAAAATGTTGACTCATTGATTTTTTAATATCCTCTTCACTAATTGGCAAAAATCTTAAAATGTATCCTAAAATAATCGAATTAATAATTTTTAAATTAGTATATTTTGCGACGATTGGCAGAACTGGAACTAAGTTGATATTCTCCGAATTCTCGTTGAGGACTTTTGCAAAATATTCTTCTGATGGATAATCACTATTTTGAGATTTTTTCTCATATTCGGCTACGATTATCTTTGAGCTTCGATCAGGTTTAGCAAATTCTAATACGTCAAGAATACAAGCCTTTTCGGTTGCAATTATCATATCTACTGAACCAATAAGGGGTATTGGGGATGCAATCTTATCTCCAAAACGAAGGAAGCATGTTACCTTACCCCCTCTCTGGCTAAGACCGTGCTTTTCGGAACTTATTACTTTATATCCTTTTCGCATCAAGCTATGTCCTAAAATTTGTAAAAACCTTATTAATCCTTGTCCGCCTAAGCCTGTAATTGCAATTGTATAGTTATTCGTCGTTATCTCCTCTCAATATTGCATTATTCGGGCATATTTCTTCACAGATACCACACCCTAAACATTCGCTTGAATTGATATACGCTTTGTCGTTTTTTTCATTTAACGCTGGACAGTTAAATTGATTGTAACAAATACCGCAGTTGGTGCATAATCCTTCGTCTACCCACATTACTTCCAGTGCGTTCCTCTGATTATATTTTTGGATACATTCATCTTCAATTACAATAACGTGCATTTCCCTTTTTTCTACAACGCTACGACTTTTTTCGTAAATTAAATCATTCAATCTACTAGGATATTTCCTTTCATTGCGGTCTCGACGATTAATTACACTTACATTAGCTCCTGTGCCTTGCAAAAACTTCTCTAAATCTATTTGTTCCTTAAAACGCCCTTCTTGATAGTAGCGATTGTCACTTCCCGGATGAGGTTGTTGCCCCGTCATTCCGATCCAACCATTGTATAGAATCAAAATTAAAATAGGCGTTTTATTATGAATCCCATTTAATAGTGCTGGTATTCCCGAATGAAAAAAAGTACCATCTCCTATAATGGCTATATTTAGACTGTCATCAGTGTGAGCAACTCCTTGAGCTAAGGCGATACTCGATCCCATACAATACTTTACATTAGCAAAAGAATACGGTGGGAAAGATAAAAGCGTATAACAACCAATATCTTGATAAAAGTAAACATCCTTTTTCGAGTCGCATTTCAATTTCTTGACCGCTTTCTTTAATGCATATCCAATTGTACCGTAAGGACAACCTGGACATAATACAGGTCTCCTTCTAACTATTTCGTATTTTTTATTTTTAATTTGATTTAGATTTATTTTTGGAGTTAGATTAGTTAGTTTTATCAACGCAAGAGTCACTTTAGTTGGATTTAATTCCCCAACAAAATTCAATAAAGAATTTTCTTTTGAATAAGAAAATGGATCTTTCCCGTGTATCTTCGTTTGAACGCCATTCTTTTGAGCAATCGCTAAAATTTCTGTTTCGATGTACGCATCATTTTCTTCTACAACAAACACTTGCTTAAACTGTTTTAGGAACGCAACGATTTTTTTTTCAGGAAGAGGGTTAATGAAGCCAAGTTTAAGAACAGGTGCCTTTAAACCCAGAAACTCCAAGGCTTCAATCACGTAACTATAGGATACCCCACTAGTTATAATTGCTAAACTGAAAGGATTTGTTGTATTCTCATTTTCAATCCAATTTAAAGAACTCTTTTCAGATTTAACTAATGCTCGATTCATCCGATTGTATATCTGATCTTGTTTCAAGTCTAAAAAATAGAGTCTCGATGAAACATTAACCTCAGGTGATAAATCAAAGGTTTTATCAAGTTTTGGTGGTATTAGTTTTCCTATTTTAACATTGCTCCTAGCGTGAGCTATCATTGTTACCAGTCTTATAATAACAGGGATTTTTAATTCCCTTGAAATTTCAAACGCACATTTAGTATATTCCAAGCATTCTTGAGGATTACTAGGTTCCAGAGCGGGTATTTTTAATAGTTTCAAGTAATATCTTGAATCCATTTCAACAGCACTTGAATATTGTTGAGGGTCATCAGCAATTAAAACAACCATAGCTGAATTTTCATTTTTTGGACGAGTAGTAGCAAGCGCAAAAAAGGGGTCTGAAGCAACATTCAACCCCACATTTTTCATACCTACCATAGCTTTTGCTCCTCGAGCATAAGCAGCACCCGCTACTTCCATTGCAACCTTTTCGTTTATACTGCTTTCAACCCAATTCATCCCTGCGTTCTTATAAATTTTTGTGAAAATCTCTCCAACTTCAGAACTGGGTGTACCTGGATAATAGGTGTACACGTTTATACCACTTTCTAAAGCTCCACGAGCAATGGCCATGTTCCCTAAAAGAAAAAGTTCTTCGTCAGGTTGACCTTTTAAGATTTTAAGATAATCCATTTTCTTGTGATATTATTTTTTAATTTCATTATCGAATGTCTAATATTAAAATTAAATCTTATCGTTATCTCGGTGAAAATCTTTAAATCTCGAAAAAAACATATAGATTTATCCACACAACAGAACTGATGTAAAATGTTTAAGGAAAATTATTCCTATGGAGTATGCGGAGTATTTTGCGAGATGTGCCCAACTGGTAATGGAAAAATCTCACAATTAGCCTCAGAACTCCTCAGATTAATAAAAAATTCATATAAATGGGCAGAAGATGAAGTTAACTTCAGTTTTAAAGATGTACGAGAGGGATTGGAATGGTTAACTAAAGATTCATGCCCTACATGTCGTCAAATAAAAGAACCTTGGTGCGAAGTATTAAAATGCGAAAAAGCTAGTAAACTACAAAGCTGTTTATTATGTGAAGAATTTTTAGATTGCCCATCTACAGCCTACCATAGAGACAGATACCCATTTGTAATTGAAAACTATAACCGAGTCAAAGAGATTGGATTAGAAAAACATTTGGCAGAAGAAAGGAAAAAGGTTAAAAATGGAATAACTCTGATTGACATCAGAAAATGGTAAAAGTCGTTTGCTATGGATTAGCGTTAATAAAATAACAATTATGCCAAACTTGCACATATCTTTATTAAGCTCCAGACTTTTTTCTTTCTTCAAAAAAGGAAGAATTTAAATTCAAATATAATAAGGCTATACACTATTGCAGTAAATTTTAATATAAATAAAACAAATACATTATAATCTAAATTACGACTAATGTATTGAATTAGTTTTAAGAACATTAATCTACATAAGTTAAAGAGGTATTAAGATTGGTTAAATTCAAAAGAGGTCACCTTTATTATCCCATAATTCCTATCCATGAAGTCTTAGAGGATACTGCTGAAAGATTTCCTGACAAATTGGCTTTTCTTTACCCTATGGAAATGACTTTCAAACAGTTTAAAGAGCAAGCAGATATCTTCGCTACAGCATTGAAAAACTTAGGCGTGAAAAAGGGCGATAGAGTAGCCCTTTATATCCCCAATTCAATCCAGTGGGAAATAGCGTTTTATGGGTTAGAGAAAGCAGGGGCAATAATGGTCCCTATGAATCCCTTATTTAAAGAAACTGAGGTCAAATACGAAGCTATTGACTCTGGAGCGGAAACTATAGTTGTTTTCCAGCCATTATACCCAATTGTAGCTGCAATCAAAGATAAAACAAACCTTAAAACAATAATAATAATCGAATCAGAAGAGATTAAAGGGAATCTTAAAATGCCGGAGGGGGCCATTGGATGGTCGGTCCTAATGAAAAGTACAAAATCAGATCCTCCAGAATATGTATTCACTCCTAAAGAAGATCTTGCTGCGCTGGTATACACAAGTGGAACAACCGGTTTACCTAAAGGCACAATGCTTACTCACTATAATATGGTGTCAAATGTAGTCCAAGCATCTCAAATGTTCGAGTTAAGCGATTTTGACATCGCCATGACTGTGCTCCCGCTTTACCATATCTATGGCCTTAATGTTTGTATGAACCAAGCGATTTGGTTAGGTGCATCACAGGTTGTGACACCTCGATTCGATGTGAAGGAGTTTTGTGAGTTGGTAGAAAAATATAGAGTTACATACAGCTTATGTGTGCCCCCAATATTTCTCGCAGTAGTTAGACACCTCGAAGAGTCAGGAGTTAAAGGATACGATTGGGAGGATCTTAAAATTGTTAATAATGGTGGAGCTCCTATCCCGCTCGAACTCCTTGATAGGTTTTATGGATTAGCAAAAAAGAATTGTAACGCTAAAAATGTAACCATCCAACACGGTTGGGGATTAACCGAAGCGTCTCCTGTAGTTGCCGTTAATCCTATGTCCCATCCTAAGATGGAATCCCAAGGAATTTTACTCCCAGATACTTTTCATAAGATTATTGACTTAGAAACAGGTGAGGAACTGCCCAAACGCGGAGATGTTGGTGAGCTAGTCATAAAGGGACCTCAAGTTATGAAAGGCTATTGGAACCAGCCAGAGGCTACCGAAAGTGCTTTTTGGACAGATCCTAAAACCGGAGAAAAATGGTTAAGAACGGGCGATATGGCATACATAGATGAAGAAGAATACGAGCACCTCCTTGATCGGATAAAAGAAATGATTAAATATAAAGGCTGGAGTATCGCACCCGCAGAACTTGAAGATATGCTCTTTAACAATCCTCATGTATCTGACGCTGCAGTTATAGGTAAGCCATCAACAGAACTAGATATTGGTGAAATTCCGAAAGCTTTTATCATTTTAAAACCAGAGTCTAAAGGAAAAGTCTTTGAACAAGAAATCATAGATTGGGTTGCTGAAAGGATTTCTGCTTATAAAAAAATTCGAGAGGTTGAATTTGTCGATGAAATTCCAAAATCAGGCTCTGGAAAAATTTTAAGAAGAGAACTGGTCGAACTAGAAAAAAAAAGGCTGGGTATAAAATAGAAAAAATTTATTTAGCTCTAGGATCATTTTGCATAATTCCGGACATCACACCCTCAGAATCTTTAAAGTAAGCTAACCAGCCCACACCAGGCACTGCGTGCTTTGGTGTCACGATTACGCCACCTTTACTTTCAATTTTTTTAATTATCTCGTCAATGTCATCTACATCAATTGTGTTTACCACTTTTGGGAAGCCTTCTTCAGCGTAACCCAACCCTCCATCGATTCCTGGTTCGTCTTCGTCACCAGTCATTACGAGCCAATAATCCATAGGCCCGTCCCATTTTTGAAACCTCCAACCAAATACCTCTTCATAAAAAGATATTGTCTTATGAACATCCTTTACATTCATTTCAAAATGCACTAATCTTGCCATAAAAACACCTCTAGTTTAGTTAAAGTAATACACTTAAGTAAAATTTAAAAAATTACGCCTTATAAGGTAAAAATACTATTTTTCTCTCTTCTCTGCCTTTCTAAGTATAATATAGCCTATGATCGCCCCAATAATAAAAGGAAGAATTAATTGAAGCCACATTAATCCAAAAGGTAATAAGTAAGTAGGAGGGGGATGTTGTGGATTAGACGGTAAAGTTCGTAAGTAATAAGAAACGGCAGAACTAATCCAATTATAAGACCATGCTATAAACGTGGCGACTCCTAACCAATTACATGTTTTATAGATTAACGGCTTATTGAAATAGGATAAATAAGTCTTTAATATAACGATAACTGCAATTGCAAAACTGGGCCAGAAGTGAAAATTAAAACTAAAACTAAGTATTTCGAAAGGTGGTTCTCCAAAAAAAATAGTTCCAAGATAACCTGTAACCCCCGCAAATAAACCTAAAAAGTACAGAGTTGTTGCAAATCCGCCAAAAGCTCTGTGAGATCTAAACAATATATCGTTTGTTTTTATTAACGATACTCTCTTCTTCCTGTAACCCGCATAATATCCTGTTGCCCCTTGGACTGTAGCACATAAACACCCCAACATGGTAACTATTGTGTTTAATTCTGCTACTTCGAAAGCAAATCCTGCCATTAATAGTCGAATCCTTGATTTGTGCTAAAACTCATTTCTTGGAGCTTATGTTGCAGATTTTAAAAATAATCTATTTCAGTATAGAATTTTGTTCTTCTTAAAAATTTTGGTTAGGTTTTATTTATAATTGAACAAAACCATAGAAGAATCAATCAGCTTAATCTTTTTTTTAATTTAATTAATTCTCATCTGCTTGTTCAAAAGGAAGAAATTTTATAAAAAAAGGTCGAAAAGATGAGACTTTTCTCTGAGAATGAAATTGAGCTCTATTTAATCACAGTTTCGCAAGGAGGAGCATCCTCTCCGATTGACCACAGGAAAAAATGGGCTCCCGTTGGTCCCAGCCACTTAAATTGTTTTGCTATAATTTGCTGCTTATCTTCGTAACATTTGTCTCGAAAAGATTCCAAATAATTCTCAAAGGAACGGTGTTTTTTAACTAAATCAAGAAAGACTTGTGCGTTAGATACTATAGCTTTTACTTTCCTTGAATTTCGTATTATCTTAGGAGATTCCAACGCGTCTGAAACCTCATCTATTGTCCAATTCGAGATAATTTTGGGGTCGAATTCGTTAAAAACTTCTTTGATACCTTCCCATTTTGTTCTCACCACTTGATAGGAGAATCCCGCGTTAAAAACAGCTTTACTCAAAATTTCAAAATATCCTTTCTCGTCTATAGGCTTTTCTTGAGGTGGAATAATTTTTTGCATCTTAGTTATTTCGTAAATTTGACCCAATTATTCTTTACGATTATTTTTCATTAAAAGAAAAGCACATTTGATTATTAAAAATTAAGTGTCTTAAAAAATAATAATTTTAAAAGATAAATAGGATAAGTAAGAATTAAACCAACCAACACTCATGACTCAAAATCTAATTTTGTTTGACGAAACTTAATTTCTTGCTCCTTCTTTTTATTTAAGGACTCCTTAAAATGATTAATCCTTTTTTCAAGGTTTCTCTTAAACGAATTATCAATATTTAGATTATTTAAGACATCGTTAAGGATTTGAAAATTATTTAATTCAGCTTTAGACTTTATTACAGGTACCATTATTGAGGAATCTGATAAAATATCGTTTAATAATTTTAGGGATAACTCTAAATGAGGCATCAGATTTTCTTCACTTTCGTGAAAGTCTTTTCCTTCGGAAATTCTCGATTTAATAACTTCAACGCGGGGATATTTTTCGTAAGCATACCCTTTTACGCCTAATTTTAGGCATGCTGCTAAAGTTGAGCAAGTCCCACCAAAGGGATCTAAAACGGTCTCTACATTAGGAACCATTTTAATACATTTATATGGAAGACCAATCGGAAAGGGTGCCTCGTGGCCTTTCTTAATAGTTGCTCCCGTTGTTTTTACATAGGGTATTAACCATACATTACCGGGATCTCTTAAATCTGTATCAGAATATCTGCCAACATTAGATTTATCCGTGTAGGGTATTCCAATTGCTTTCGGGTCTATTTTATACTCCTTCTTATCCTTTACAAAAAGATACACGTGTTCCCAGAGATTATTTAAACGCCGGGTCCCTCCAGAAGGTGTATAATGGCCTTTTCCTAGAAAAGATTTAACCCATATAATATCTTGAATTCGCGTCCAAGACGCATTTTCTGCAGATATCGCAACTTTTTCTGATTTACCTTGATCAACGGCAGAGTCACCAATATTAAGAAAAAATATAGCACTTTTTTTTGCCACTCTGTAACATTCCTTCCAAATTTCAGTTAAAAACGATAGATACTCACTTTCCTCCATTTTATCGTCGTGAATCTCACCATTATCTGAAGTATATGATTTTCCTCGGTTGTATGGAGGAGAAGTAATAATAACATCAATTGATTCGTCCTCTAATTCGGACATATCTTCTGAAGATTTAAAAAAAACCGTTTGGTTCTCAACTTTTAGGCTAAGGTTTTCATTCATCGAATTAAAAGCTATATTTCTTAATGTGGAGTCGTATTATTATAAAATTAGTTAGTCCTTATTTATTTATGTGCACCTTAACTTGTTAATAAGAATTAATGACTTTAAAAATTTTAAAAGTATTTGGAATATCGGATTACAAATAAAAAAAAAAATTGAGTTAGTATTAAATCTCTATCTGAAGTTTACTCCGGAAACTTTAAACCTAACATTTCCAAAGCTTCTGTGACTTTAAATCGAACATCTATCCGGTATCTGAACCCTTCGATATCGTGATATTTTGTCATATATTGCTGGGCTAAGAGCATATATTCGTCTAACTTTCCTGCTTTTACATCAATAACTCCTATTACCTCTATACCCTCATTTGTAGACTTTACCGCGTTTGGTACAATCTCTTTTCCCAAAGCTCTTTGTTTAGGTCTAAAGTCTTTAAGACCATCAACATATATCTTCGCTAGCTGGTCTGTGGTATGAGGTGGAAATATGGAAGTCGTGAATACATAGGGCATATTTTTAACCTTCTTTTGATTTCTACTTAAAAATGGATTTTAAGCAAGCATCATAGTAATTTAGCATTATATAAGCTTTGACATCTTTATCAATTTTAAAGCTTAAACACCAACTCTGAAATCTGAATTATGGTTTGTATAAACGAACGACTATACAAATCAACATTAGTTTGAGGTATTTAGCGATTATAATAGATATATTTAATAACATACAAGTGCTAATTACTCTCGGAAAAGAAAGGTTACTCTTTCCAAATGAGGAGGTATAAAATGAATAAGGAACTCGAGCTTAAGGATGTTTCGTTATTATCGTGCCCATTTACGCTTTCGTGCCATCTTCCAAAAGCTAAAGAAGTTTGTGACTTTCCTAATTACAAAATGTGTCCAGAATATCAATCGGGGTTAAGCAAACTTAAATCCACTTCTAAGGTATTGCATTAATAATAGTAAAGTCTTATTTTAACGCGTTTTATCTCATATTAAGGATTTCAAGTAGATTTAATATGCAACAATTAATTTAGATCTTCAAATATTAAATTTTATTCCGTGAAAAAAATGGCTAGACCTAAAGTAGTATTACCCGAAAATGGAATCTCTGAAAAAGAAATTCTCAACCAAATGGAAGAAATACGGGAGGACGACATAAATTGGAAGGATGGAAAAGTTTGGAGTTTAGTATATCAGGCTTCAGAAAAACACACTGAAATGCTTAAAAAAGCTTCTACTATGTTTTTTTCTAAGAACGCCCTTAGTCCTATGGCTTTTCCAAGCTTAAAGAAATTTGAAACGGAAGTGATTTCCATGGCAGTTGACTTGTTTGGA
>Ga0209978_10000702_pt1 | contig 13175 bp, 11 predicted proteins | sample BentaG_FD_182805 | JGI IMG/M metagenome (GOLD analysis project Ga0209978, IMG submission 182805) | Deep subsurface microbial communities from South Atlantic Ocean to uncover new lineages of life (NeLLi) - Benguela_00093 metaG (SPAdes)... | ecosystem: Environmental > Aquatic > Marine > Oceanic >...
GTGGAAGTTATCACTGCAGACCAGGGCTTTGTCTGGGTCAACAGAAAAAAACTTAAAATCGAAGGAAAAGAAATCGATTTAGATTAAAAAATATTTTGTCATTCCCGCTTTCCTATATGTCATTCCCGCGAAAGTGGGAATCTATCTCTTCTCTCTTCGAGAGGGAAGGTTAAGGTGGGGGTGATTAATTCCTTATCTTTTTATTAAAATAACACATTTCTAAAAAAATTTGCTTTTATAAATTTATTTTGTTATAATAAATGTCCAACTTTCACAAAATATAAAATATAATATTTTATCCCACTATTTAAAATATTATATTAAACTTTTTCAATAGGAAGGTGAAGTATTAAAGTAATACTTCAAGAAAAGTTGAGAAAGGTACACTATCCGAAAGGATAGGCCGCAAAGTTATGGGCCTAAGATAATGTCATTGCGAGCCTGCTGAAAGCAGGCGAAGCAATCTCATACAATACTACGGCTGCCAGACTGCCAACTTTTTAACTAAATAAAGATTGGCAGTTTTTTTTGACTATAGACCTTCATTTCTCTTATTCTTACATTTATTAAGCATGAAATCACTCAAGAAATCTTATCATCTATCTACCTAAAAAACTGCCCTTAAAAACATTCCAGAAAATAGTCGAAGCACTACTTGTAAAATTCACACTAAAAAATATTTTCAACCTGATTGGCAAAAATTAACAAATTTATTTTTGGATGGGAGAAGAATAGAAAATAACGATTTAGGAGCTTAGAAGCTTTTCTTAAAATATGGACGCTAGAGAAAAGCAGAGCTAATAGCGTAACCGACTAAATGTAGTTGGTTTTTTATTTTATTGAGCATAGTTTGGTTTTTATAACATTTTATATATAGAAAGAGCAAGTTTTAAATATAAAAATAAATTTCTTTAGTGATGTTTTATTTAAGAAAGGAGGGAAAGAACAAAATGTTACATTTAAAGAATACTTCTTTGGCAACCAATACAGCAACAAATGTGGAAACGGAAACGTCTACGAAGCTAGATTTCGAGAATCATTTATCCCTTCCATTTTCGGATAGGAGATTTTCGGATAGGAGAATTTTTAATAGGAGAAGCATTGAAACCAGCAATATTAAAAAGATAACAGTCGTAATACCAGCATTAAATGAAGAACAAGCTATCGGATCCGTAATAAAAGAAATACCAATTAATGAATTAAAAAAAATGAGATACGAAGTAGAAATTATGGTTATCGATAATGGTTCAAAGGATAAAACAAGGTATATAGCCAATAGTCATAGGGCAAAAGTTTTCGTCCAGCCAATTAAGGGTTATGGGAATGCCTACAAAGCAGGATTTGCTAATGCTACAGGAGATATTATCGCTACAGGAGACGCAGATTTAACCTATCCTTTTAATGATTTGCCAAAAATAATTAAAAAGATGGAGGATGAAAATTTAGACTTCATTACCACAGACAGACTGACTAATTTACAACCAGGAGTGATGACCAGAGCCCATTATTTTGGAAATCTTTTGCTTCAATTAATGGCTAAAATACTATTTGGGTTACCATGTAAAGATTCCCAATCAGGAATGTGGATTTTCAAAAGAAGCATTTTGTCTAAATTGAATATTAAATCTTCTGGTATGCCCTTTTCGCAAGAGCTAAAAATAGAAGCTTATAAAAATGGCTTTAAGTGCGCCGAAATCCCAATTGCTTACAGAGCAAGGGTAGGAGAGGTTAAACTTAGTACCTTCAAAGACGGTCTTGGCAATGTTTTTCATCTAATAAAAAAAAGAATTTTTAATTAAGGTTAAAAAAATGAAAAAGATGAAAATTGCCTTGGTATATGACGCAATTTATCCATATATAAAGGGCGGCGGAGAAAAAAGATTTTACGAGATCAGCAGAAGGTTAGCTAAAAAAGGACATCAAGTGCATCTTTATGGTATGAAACTTTGGGAAGGTGATAAAGTTATTAAAAAACAAGACGTGTACTATCATGGAATTTGTGCGCCCAAATCTCTATATAAAAATAATGGAAAAAGGTCTATTAAAGAGGCTATTTATTTTGGTTTTATTTGTTTTAAATTAGCAAAGGAAGATTTTGACATAATAGATTGCAGCAACTTTCCATATTTTTCATTATTTGCCTGTAAATTAGCTTCTATTTTTAAAAAAAAATCATTATATGCCACTTGGCATGAAGTTTGGGGTAAATATTATTGGTATGAATATATTGGTTGGATGGGGTATTTAGGCTATATTATCGAAAAACTAGCTGTATTAATGCCGGATAAAATAATTTCGGTTTCAAAACATACCACTTATAAGCTTAAAAGTGAATTGAATTCAAAAAAAGCTATACACACGGTTCCAAATGGAATAGAATTCGATTTGATTAAAAAAATCAAGCCATCGAAAGAGAAGTCTGACGTCATTTTTGTAGGCAGATTGATATCCGATAAAAATATTGATATATTGATTAAATCAATAAAGTTAATAAAGGATAAAAATTTCGAAATTAAGTGTTTAATAATTGGTGATGGACCTGAAAAAAAGAAGCTTGAAGCATTAGTACAGAAGGTAAACCTGGAAAAAAATATTAAATTTTTAGGATTTTTAGAAAACCACGATGATGTTTATGCCCTAATGAAATCATCAAAAGTTTTCGTGTTACCATCGGTTAGAGAAGGATTTGGAATTGTTGTGATTGAAGCAAGTGCCTGCGGCATACCGGTGATAACAGTTAATCATAAAGACAATGCTGCTAAAGACCTTGTTAAAGAAGGAAAAAATGGTTTTGTCTGCCAACTCAATGAAGAAGAAATCGCGAAAAGAATTATGAGAATTTTAGAAAATAATTCAGGCCGAAAGACGAAAGAGGCCTGTAAGGATTTAGCGAAAAAATATGACTGGGATAAGATTGTTGATGAAATTGAGGAAGTTTATTCGAAATGAATTACGAAGATTACTATAAGTTAAAAACAATAAAGTTTATCCATGAAATAAATGTAAAAAAAAATACATTCAAAGATTTAATTGGTTCTATAGGATGCCCTCTCGAAAATATCAAGGTATTAGATATAGGATTCGGATCAGGAGAAATCTTATTTTGTTTTAATCAAACTAATGAATTAAATGGCGTGGAGTTAAGTCTCAATGCAGTAAAAAGGAGTGTGAAGCGGGCTGAAAAAGAAGGGTATAAACATTTTAAATTTTTAAGATTGGATATATCCAAGTCTAAAATGTTACCTTTTTCTCCAAGGTATTTTGATATTATAATTTGTTCCCATGTGATAGAACATGTTAATAATGATGTATCTATTTTACAAGAGATAAAAAGACTCATTAAACCAAACGGAAAGATAGTTATTGGTATACCTATAAACGAAAAATTAGATAACCCGAAACATTATCGTAAATATAATACGGATTTGTTTGTTCAAAAATTAAAAAAGCTAGGACTAGAAACAAAATCTATTATAGAAAACAATTCTATATATAGATTTTTTGATATCATTAGCCAAACAGAGGGCATACCCGCATTAAGATATGCTTTATCTGCAATATTAAATGTTGCTTTCTCCATAACTCCTTGGAGCGTACTAAGTAAACTGGATAGGCAACTAATAAAGAAGGGTGTTCTACCCGAGCAAGCATTTTTAGTGGTAGAGAAAATAGATAAAAAGTAAAACCACCTTAATCAAACAAAATGCACTTTCGTGACAATTCTTTTAATAAGAGAAGGGAAGGTTTATTAAAATGATACTATTAAGTCTATAGGGTGCTTAAACCTAATGGATTTTTCATAATAAATTATTTACCTAATAAATATAGCTATATTGAATTCATTACCAAGCACCTTTTGCACAGGTTACTAATTATTTATTTACATCCAAAGAAATTTACTAAGAGATAAATATCTTCCTTACTTAATGAAAATGATTTTCAGGTGATGAATCTAAAAAGAATACATTTTTTGCCGTCTCTCTATTATTCTATGGGAGATGTAAAAGGAGTCGTTTTAATAAAAGCGTTAATTTACTTGACCTTTTAGATAAGACTCTTCTTCAAACACCATTAAATCTTTTAGCACAAGATTTTGAAGTAATTTGCAGAAAGATACAAATTCTTGAGACAGTTGAGAGGACTTATAGAAAATGAAGATTTTATTTATATCACTATATCGTCTATGGAGTTTATAAGCTTTTGGTCGTGTCTATTTTGTTAATGTTTAAAGCTAAAAAATATGACTGGGATAAGATTGTTGATGAAATTGAGGAAGTTTATTCGAAATGAAAAAACTAAACATAATGATTATTCCTATGTTGCCCACACTGTATGGCAGAAGATACCAACTATCAAAATATTTGGCAAAGAAAAATGAGGTACATTTAATCTTATGGAACATGCCCTACCCCGTAACACTTAAAAACTTATTGTCAAATTTAAAAGATTCTTGGAGATATAAAAAATCTAAAAGAGAGGGTATCGTAATTCATAAAATTAGAAGATTGCCTTTCTTTTTTCCTCTGATCAACAGATGGTTTTTCCAAAAACAGATTAAAAAAATATTTAATAATTTTAATATAGATATTATAGTTTCTGAAAGTTTTTTTAGTGAAACCGAACCTCCTCCAGACTTACCAATAATATCAGATTTAAATGATTATTATGAAGCCTATGCCGAGATTTATGGTTCAAGATTTTATAAATTGGCTTATAAATTTCTAAAAGTGAAAGGTACTATTGAGGGACAAGTTAAAAGAGCTAAGGCGGTCTTTGCTGTTTCTAATATTCTATTTGAGCAAGCCCAAAAGAATAATAAGAATGTCTTCAAAATTCCAAACGGTGTAGAATCTTGGGTTTTATATAAAAAGTACAACAGGGGAAAGTACAATTTTGGCATGCATTCTTTAATTTATGTAAGTACTTTTGGGCAATGGTCTGGTTTGCCTAATCTTCTACATGTTGTTTATGAATTAAAAAAAGATTTCAAAGATATCAAGCTTGTCTTGGTCGGAGAAGGTCCTCAGATTCCTGAAGCCATAAAACTTATTAGAATATTAAATTTAAACGAAAATGTTAAGTTGTTCGGTAGTGTTTGGGATAGAAAAAAATTATTTGAGATAATTAATTCTTGCGAAGTTTGCTTAAATATTTCACAAAAGAATGCATTTAGAGATGCAGCAAGTCCAATAAAGATTTTCGAATATTCCGCTCTAGGTAAAAAAATAGTTTCTCCTAATTTAGAGGAGGTCAAAAAATTAGATTTTCCAAATATCTTCTTTTATGAAGAATTCGAGAAAACAAAGAACCTTGCTATAACAATTAAAAAGGCGTTACTTGAAAAAATTGACGATGAAAAGGTTAAGCTGAAAGTTAAACAATATACTTGGGAAAATATCACAAACAACATTGAGAAAATACTATATCAATGCTTATCTGAAATGAGGCAAATATGAAAATAATTCAGATTACATCCTACTACCCTCCTCGGATAGGAGGTATGCAGAATACTGTTCGGGAAATATCTGAAAGACTGGCCCGAAGGGGCCACGATATTGAAGTATATACATCAGATGTTGAGATTAAGAACCATAGGTTAAAATCAAAGAAAAATCTCAAAATTAACTATCTTAGAGGTTTTAATATTGCAAATACAGCAATTATTCCTTTATTATTTTTTAGGTTATTAAAAATCCCAAAAAACTCATTGATGCATGTTCATACCCCTCGTCCCTTTATTGCGGAAGTTACATATTTAATTTCAAAAATTCGCAATATCCCTTATGTCGTACATGTCCATGGTGATGTAGAACCATCTGGTAAATTTGGCTTCCTTCTCCCTATATATAAAAAGTACCTCTGGAAAATTGTTCTTCGTAATGCAAAGAGAGTAATATGTTTGTCTGAAGGCTATGAAAAATTTGTTAATAAACACTTTGGAGTTACTAAAATTCTTATAGTGCCAAACGGGGTTAATGAAAAGTTTTTTATAAAACGGACAAAATCAGAAAACAAAATTACTCAATTGCTTTTTGTGGGAAGACTTGCCAAAGAAAAGAATCTCCTGAGGCTTATTGAAGCTCATAGTTTAATGAAACAGCCGGCAATTCTTCATATTGTTGGGGAAGGCAATAAGAAGGGAGAGATTATTAAATTAATTAATGATATGAAGTTAAATAATGTTTTCATTCATGGTAAAAAGACAGGAAAAGGTCTTCTTGATTTTTATAGAAATGCCGATGTATTCGTCTTGAGCTCCAATTACGAAGGATTACCACTAACAATATTAGAAGCAATGGCAGCAGGAGTACCTGTAGTGGCTTCAGATGTGAAAGGCATTCAAGAACTAGTCCGTAATATTGGCATACTTGTTAGTCCTCCAACTCCACAAAACTTTGCTAAAGAATTGGACAAGCTCATAAATAATAAAAAATTAATGGTTAGTTTAGCTGAAAGGGGAAGAGAAAAAGCAAAGCAATATAATTGGGATACAGCGATATTGCAGCTTGAAAATTTATATCAAACATTGCTAAGGGAGGTAAACGAATGAAAGTATGCATATTTAGCAAGTATGTTTATGGTGTACACAAGAAAGCAGGAGGAATGGAAATAAATGTGCGAGATCTTGCTTATTGTCTTACAAAAAAAGGTCATAAAGTTACCATAATAGCATCACATCATCCAGGTGGTATAATAAAAGAGCAAAAAGATAAGGTGACTTTCTTCTATACTGCTACGACCATAACACCAAACCCATTGTCACGAATTAAATTCTTTAAAGAATCAGCGGAGTTATTTAAGAATATAAACAAGGAAGAAAAATTTGACATAATTCATGGTCATAGTGATTTGGTATATGGTTATTTCAGATATTGTAAAAAGAACATACCTGTTGTAGTAACAGCCCACGGAACAACGCTAAGTGAGTTTAACAGCTCATTAAAAGTGAAATTCTGGTTATTTCCAATTTGCGCAGTATTACTACCGCTTTATTACATAATAGAAAAAAAAGTATTTGACAATTCACAAAAAATCATTTGTGTCAGCAATGAACTTCAAAAAGATGTAATTAGACAATACAACATTCCAACAAAAAAATTAATTACAATCTTTAACGGCATAGACACAAGCAGATTTAAACCAATCATAAAAAAAGAGATTCAGATAAATAAACCAAAGTTTATAAAAGATAATGATAAAATTATATTAAGTGCAGGAGTTATTATTAAACAAAAGGGTTTTCATCTCTTAATTAAATCATTTGGAGAGATTACTGAAAAATTTCCAAAAATTAAGTTGATAATTATAGGAGACGGACCATATTTAAAAAGATTAAAAAGTTTAACAGAGAAATTAGCATTGACAAAAAGAGTTTTATTTTTAGGAAAAATTGATAATAAAGAGATTCACAAATTTTATAACTTAGCAGATATCTGTGTATTTTCTACATTACGCTCCGAAGGAGTTCCATATGTAATCCTTGAAGCGATGGCATGTGAAAAACCTGTTATAGCTTCACGTATTGGGGGAATACCTTCAATAATTAAAGACCGAGAAAATGGTCTGCTAATTGAGGCTGGAAATTCTAATCAACTTAAAAATGGAATCATTGAAATTTTAAAAAATAAAGTTTTGGCAAAAAATCTTGGAGAAAATGCAAGATTATGTATCATTAAAGAATTCAGTTTACATAACATGGTACAAAAAACTATAGGAGTTTACCAAGAGGTAGTTTAAAAAAATGATATCTTTCCTTGACAATCATAATAAACTAAGAGTCCTGACTTACCATAGAATTATTGATCCCACAGATGATTTCATTCAGCACAGAGGAGTTATAAGTGCTATACCGGAAAACTTTGAAAGGCAAGTAAAGTTCCTCGTCAAGAATTACAATCTGATTTCGTTTGATCATTTAAAACAAGCAGTGAATGCTGAAATCAGATTACCCAAAAGGCCTTTAATTATTACTTTCGATGATGGCTATAAGGATAATTATACAAATGCTTTTCCGATTCTTCAAAAATATGGTGCGTCTGCAACATTTTTTTTAACAACAGGTTTTCTTGACGGATGCAATACTCCTTGGTGGGATGGACTTGCAAGAGCACTACAAAAAACGACAATACCAAAGGTCAATTTAGGAATACTTGGGAAGTACAGTCTGAATTCACCCAAAGATAAGTTATTAACTATTTCAATGGTTAACAGAAAGTTAAAAAACATGGACGACACAGAACGAATCCAAAAAATTGAGTGGATTAAATCAAAATTAGGAATTAATACGCAAGAAAATGATAGGTATAATCAATTTATGTCTTGGGATAACATAATGGAGATGGATAAAGAGGGGATGCAGTTTGGTGCTCATACTGTCACTCATTGCAATTTAACAAAAGAATCTATCAAGGTGGCTAAACGAGAGATTATTGAATCTAAAAAAAGAATTGAAGAAAAACTAAAAAAAGATATAGTAGCTTTTTGCTATCCAGATGGCTATAAGAAATATTTAAATCAAGATATTATAGCTTTATTAAGAAAAAGTGGCATTTTTTGTGCAGTCTCAACCGATTTAGGAATAAATACATTAAACGATAAATTAAATCTATATACACTAAAAAGGATAGGTATTGATTATCAAGATAGTTTTAGCAAATTCAAAATGAAACTTAATGAATTTGCCATAAATTTTTACCTGAATATAAGGAAAGGAGATTATCTATAAAATGAATCCCAGCAAAAAAAAGGTTTGTATTATTTGTAATTTGGATAGGTTTGCCAATTCTGTAAGACCTAAAAAGATTAAGGAGTTCCTGGAAAAGAATGGATATATTGTGGAATTAATAAATACCTATCCTAATAAGGTTAAATCAAGCTCAACAATTATGATAGAAAAAATACGGAGGTTTTTTATTCCCAGATTCCTTCGCAATTATTTATTTGTCTTAGGTATAAAGCGCAGAGCAATAGTATTACAAAAAGAAATTGCAAAAAGACAACCTGATGTATTAATATGTGAAAGTGAAATGGATTCTTATGTCCTCACTAAGCCCATGTCATATTTGAAAATTTTTGATTGTCCATCACCTTGGGTGGATGAATTATTTTACAGTGGAGACTTGTCAAACTTTGCATATAAGATGTTGCGAAGATTGGAATTGGAGATATATAGAAAGTCAGATTATGTAGCTTTTCATTGGGATAATTATACAAATTATGTTAAAAAGTATGTATATAAAGGAAAGAATTTTTTTATTTTAAACTGGGGTTGCAGTTCAAGAGAAATTAAGGCTAAATTCAAAAAACCTCCAAGAATAGTATATCTTGGTAAATTGGATGGGTACTGGAATAATATTAAACTCTTATCACGCTTATCAAAGATTTGTGAGATAGATGTTTACGGCGCTCCTGAACCACCAAGAGAATTAGGACTTAATTACAAAGGATACGCACCTACAACAGATGTGCTTGCAGAATACCAATTTGGTCTAGTGACTTTATCAAATGATAGACTTAGAGTTCATAGCTTTTCTTCCAAACAATTAGAATATATGTCCTATGGATTACCAGTCCTAATACCAGAATGGCGTAAAGACCCTAGATTAGAAAAATATTCCATTCTCTATAATGAAAAGAATTTTCTGCAAAAGATTGAGGAGTACTCCTCAAAGGAGAAATGGCAGAAGATAAGTAATATATGTTTTGATAAGACAAAAGAATGGGATTGGGAAAAAGTGCTCAAGCCTTTGGCTGAGATTATAGAGAGTCGATTTCAATAATGTTACAAATTAAATCATTCATGAAAACTGTATTAATTGTTATAAGATTATATTGAAGGAGGAGATATTTCTTGTGGCATACTGCAAGGAATGAGTCAATATGGAATTTAGTAGTAAAAAATTATCAGTTTTAATGATTATATACTTACTTGTTTTAAATTTTATGTACTTTTTTAATTTTAATTTTCTTTATATAAGAACAATTTATTCTTTTATCTTTCTTATAATAATTCCTGGATTATTAATTATGTTAATAATGAAAATAGAAGTCAAATTCTGGGAATATTTGGTTTATACAATTGGTGCGAGCATTGCTTTTTTAATGTTTGCTGGGTTGTTTGTTAATCTGGTTTTACCTTTAATTGGAATTGATAAACCATTATCATTAAATCTCTTACTTTTTTATTTTAATTTATTTGTCTTGATTTTATTAATGGTTGCATATAAACGAAATAAAAAAATTTCACTTAAAATCAGGTTACCAAGGCTTGATCGGCTAGACAAAGTTTTCTTTGCAATTCCTATGATTTTTCCTCTTCTAAGTATTTTAGGGGCATATATTCTAAATAATAAAGGTCCTAATTATCTGACAATGGCTATGCTAGGAGGAATTGCGATTTATGTATTCTTTGTGATAGTGTTAAGAAACAAGTTCAACAAAAATATCTATCCATTTGCTATTTTGATGATTTGTATCTCTTTACTTTTAATGTTTTCAATGAGAAGTAAACATATTCTTGGGTGGGACATCCACCTAGAATACCTAATGTTTCAATTGACAAAAGAACATTCTCATTGGAGTATGTCAAATTTCCCAGGCAATGCATATAATACTTGCTTAAGTATTACTATCTTACCAACAATATTTTCCCGGTTTTTAACAATTAACGATGAATACATTTTCAAATTAGTAACCCCATTAATATTCTCAACTACATCTGTTTGTATTTACTTATTCCTGAAAAGATTTTCAAATAGAATACTTGCTTTTATTGCTATCTTCTTTTTTGTCTCACAACCAAGATTCATAAGTGAAATACCTGCATTAGTACGTCAACAATTTGCCCTGCTATTTTTCTCCTTATCTTTAGTTGTTTTGTTCAATAAAAAAGTTAGTATCATGTTAAAAAGAATATTATTTATCATTTTTGGTTTTTCAATGATAGTTTCACATTATTCTACTACTTATATTGCTCTAATGCTTTTTACTTTTGTTTATTTTTCATGTTTTGTTTTTAGAAAAATTCGAAATATTAAACCCTTCTTTAGAAGTTTTAAAAAACTTAATTTAAGCGAGAATAGAAAAAAATCAAGCACTCAGATCTATTGTATTGAGTGTTTTTTATTAATTATACTAATTAGTTTAACTTTCTTTTGGAATGCTATATATACTAAAACTACAGACAATCTTGTTGATTTTATTTATACAACTATTAATAATATGGGAGAAATTTTTAACCAGGACATGAAGAGTATGAGTGCAAAACTTATTTTATTGCCTACTGGATCTCAAGAAAGCTCATATTATAAAAAGACAATGTTGATTCAAAATTATATCCAAGATAAAACATTTGAGTACCAAAATCAACCCGAAATTAAAATTTATAGTGAAGAAAAGTACTCAAATTATATAGCTAAACCAGTATTTATTAAATATAATCCGGTTACTAATATTACGGTTTGGAAAATATTTCTCTATTTAAAAATAATTATTAAAAGCCTAGTAATTCTATTTTTCTTGATAGGTACAATATACCTCCTATTTATTAATGTAGTTAAACAGCAGAAAAAGGAGGTTGAATTTGCATTACTATCTTTGGGCTGTGAATTTCTTATTTTAATTATATTGTTTCTACCATATGTTTCCATTGGGTATAACGTTGAACGGCTTTATCAGCAGGCTTTAGTGGTCTTGTCTCTTCCTGCGGTTTTTGGTGCAATAATTTTGTTTAAATATTTCAAAAGGAGCATCAAGATGATTTTAGTAGCAGCCATATTCTGTTTATTCTTCTTAATTTATTCATCTTTTATTCCATATCTTATTGGAGGTGAACCCATAGGGGATGGAGATCTTATTCAACTACGCGATTTTGGTACCACTTATGAACAGCACTATGTGCATGAAGCCGAAATTAAATCAGCACAATGGCTATCGAAAAATTATAATTCTAGAAATTTAGTATATGCAGATGAGTTAGCTAGTTTGAAATTGTTGACATTTGGTAGGATAATAGATGCTAAGCATGATATATTACCTTCCACACTGGATGAAAATGCTTATGTTTATCTTAGCTATGCAAATGTGAATAAGAATATGGAAAGCAATGTATATAAAGGTAGTATTATTAATTATAGTTTTCCAATGGAATTTATTGATGAGAACAAAAATTTGATTTATAATAATGGTGGGTCAGAGTTGTTTAAATAGAGTAAATTCTTAATAAAGAAGTCTTCTATGTATATTGTGGAGTTAAAATTTACTATGTATTATAAGAATGACCGGTGTTTTAATATTATTAATCCGAGTTTTTTCCTTTTTTACACCTTTTTTATAAGCATTTAGCGAATATCTTAGGAGTAATATGAAGATGTGGCGAGATTGTGAAATCTTATATAATAAAAAATTATATGCATTTATTTCTAATTCTGAATATGCTGATCCAGTAGATATTAAAAAGTTAAAATTTATATTCTCAGCGATATTTAAATATTCTGTTATAAACAAAAAAGATATTAGAGAACTCAACATTCTTGAAGTTGGATGTGGAAAAGGCGGGATAGTATTACCACTAGCCTCATTAGACTGTAAAGTAAGAGCAATTGATATCGATAAAAATTCAATAACATATATTCAAGCTTTGGTAGAACAAAAAAAAATATGAATCTGAAAGCTACAATAGGCGATGGATATACCTATGACGATGAAATAACTTATGATGTAGTTGTTATTTCAGAGGTTTTGGAAATTGTAAGAGAACCTTTGAAACTTATGTTAAATATTGTGAAAAGGATGAGGGATAGAACGTTTTGTATAGTGACAATCCCTAATGGTTATGGGCCATGGTAATTGAAAAATCAAATTAATCCCATCAGATATTTAAACAGATGGAACTGGTTGCGCCATAGACTTGGTAAATCATCTTATGATCAGGAAAGAAGTGGTTTTTCTTGTCATTTTTATACAAAAAATAGGTTGGTAAAGTTTTTTTCAAAATTCAATTTCAAGCTTATACTATTCGGAAAATCTAATGCCTTTTTGTCAATATTTAAAATTCTAAGGAAAAATAGTCTAATAGCAAATGTAGATATTAAGATCGCAGATTTATTGCCATATTGGCTTGCAAGTGGTTGGTATTTCGTTTTTGAATTAGATGATCAAGTAAAACAATAGCACTT
>Ga0209978_10000703_pt1 | contig 13156 bp, 15 predicted proteins | sample BentaG_FD_182805 | JGI IMG/M metagenome (GOLD analysis project Ga0209978, IMG submission 182805) | Deep subsurface microbial communities from South Atlantic Ocean to uncover new lineages of life (NeLLi) - Benguela_00093 metaG (SPAdes)... | ecosystem: Environmental > Aquatic > Marine > Oceanic >...
GAGAGAGAAAGCTAAACGCGCATGGAAGAGGTCCTTAGAGATAAATCCTGCTGATAAATCTTTAACAGAGTTCCTTGATAGATGGGAGGAGGAAGGATACCCTGAAGATAGGGAACTGGAGTATCTGAAGGAATTGGAAAAAAGGGGAGGTGAACTCCCCAGAGAGAAGAAATAAAGGAAATCTGAGATGAGACGATTTACAATAATGGGAGTATTGATAATTTTGTACTCTTTAACTCTTGTGCAGAAATGTGGGGCAGTAGAATATTCTGAGATTGTATCTACACAGTTAATGGTAGAACAGACCTTAGAAGAGCGCGTCCAAGGAGTTCTCACTAAAATTTTAGGGCCCAATAGAACCAGAGTTATAATTCAGGTTGAGCCGGATATAGAAAGGTCAGTGACGAAGATAGAGACCTGGGCAGAGCAGAAGTCTAAAGAAGAGGGAGAAAAGGGGAAGTTAAAGGAAAAAAAGCCAGTTGGACCACCAACAGTAAAGGAGCTCTTACCGGGTATACCGCTCAAGAAGAGTGTGCTCGAACGAGAGGAGAGAGTTGCTCCGACCTTTGAGGCAAAAAAAGAAACCGCTGCCATGAAGAAAAGGGTGGAAACCATTGTAAAGGTACCGGCTTCTTTCATCAAAAGGATAACTGTCACCCTCATAATTGACCAGAAAGTCTCTAATTCCTTGGTGGAGACTGCAGAAAGTGTGGTGAGCGACCTCTTGAATCTGAACCCTGAGCGAGGGGACAGGTTAACAATAAGGAGAATCTCCTTTATCCCTGCCACACCCCGGTGGAGTTTCCTGTTTAGGCCACAAACTTATTTGGTGATAGTCGGGATGCTCTTGACTGTCACTCTCTTTATGTTCCTCTTTGGGCCCCTTAAGACTTTCTTCCAGAATCTCGTGAACACTATGAAGGAAGTAAAGAGTTCCAGAACCGAAGTCGATTCCGCCGCTTCCACAGCCACTGCGGCAGGAGTGAATCCCGGCTTAGTCAGTGTAGGAGAAGGTATACCTCAAAAGGTGCAGGGGAAAGTCGATGAGGAGGAAGAGGAAAAAATTCCACAAACTTTTAGATTCGTTAAAGAGAGCAATCTAAAAAGGCTCTTGTATTTGATTAAGAATGAACCTCCGGAAGCAATGGCTCTAATTTTAAGTTATTTAACGCCGGGTCAGGCTGCAAAAGTATTGTCTTCATTATCTCCTGAACTCCAGTTACAGGTTGCTTTGAATCTTACTACTGTTAAAGAGATGGATGAAGGGATAGTGAGCATGATAGAGAGGAATATTAGAGAGAAGATCAATCTACTCAAAGGCGGAGTAGATGAGTTTGTGGAAATATTCGATAGATTGGATAAGAAGACAAAAGAAAATATGTTAAACGCGCTGGAAAAGAAAAATCCTGAACTGGCAAAGAAAATAAAGGATTTGACTTTCTCTTTTGAGCAAATCGCCACAATAGATAATTCCACACTGCGTACAATTTTGGGGGATTTAAATACTGGCGATTTAGCCACAGCCCTGAGGAAAGCGAGCGAGGAGGTTAAGTCTAAAATTATGGAAAATATGTCAGCTGGAGGTGCTGTTCTTCTGAAAGAAGAGATGGAATTCGGTAAACCGGTAACAGTCCAGGCAATTGAAGAGCAACAACAGAAGATAGTAGATTTAATTCTCAGGCTGGAAAGGGAAGGGAAAATTGAGTTTAAAGGAAGAAAAAGAAAGGGTGAAATTGGAAAGGTAGAAGAACTGCAGGATATTAAGAAGATTGTTGAGAAAGAGATAATCAGGAAGAAACTTAAGGAGCCTGGGGAAGTTGTGGGAGCTACTAAGAGAGCAAGGAAAGTGAAAAGACGGATAATGAAAAGGCATGCGAGCAAATAATACAGGGATAGAAGCATCTCAAGGTTGCAGATACGAGGAAGCTATTAAGGAATTTAAGAAGAGCCTCCAGTAGAATAATAGAATACGCCAAACATACCAGTATTTAGGAAGTTGCTATTATAATCGAGGAATGGAACAGGGAGCAGTTCAAGGAGATAAGAAAGCGCTCCAACCTAACCCTGACAATAGATAACTTAGTGAGTGGTTAAAGAATCGAATGTAAAGGGTGGAGTCCCTGCGAAAGCAAGGTGTATGTATCTGAATTATTATTGAAGGAACACAAGGCTAATGGCAAAGCGTGATAAAGAAGATAAAGAGAAGATAGTTCCTCCACCGCCTTGTCACCGACCTTTCTCTGGTGGACCTAGAGAGGCTTCCGAGACCGCCTCGCATAAAGAAGGGAAAACTCCCAAAGATTTAGAAGGAATAATAGAAAAAGTGAGAGCAAGATGGGAAGAGACCTTAAGAAAAGTCGAAGCAGAGAAGGAAGCAATGGAGGCAAAGTTTGCTGAGAGGGAAGGTAAGGAGAGAGCTGAGCGGGAAAAGCGGAAAAAGAGAAATTAGAGAGACAGCTTCAAGAGGAGAGAAAGAAAATTTGGGAGCAGACTCTCGGGATTAAAGAGGAAGAGAAAGCAGGATGAAGATGGAGAAGGCGTTGGGGGAAATTCTCGAGAAGGCAGATCAGGAAAAGGAGATACAAAAATTAAGAGAAAATAAAGATAGAATTGGACGGGAATTACAAGAGTATAAAAGAATTGCTGAAGAATTTGAAGTCTCTGCAAAAGATGAAATTTCTCAACTCAAGAAGAACATAGAATTACAAAAAGCAGAATGGGAAGCTATATTTAATACTTTGGAATTCCAGAAGAGAACCTGGGAAACGAAGCTACAGGAGAGAGGCAGAGAGAGTGGAGATTGAGAGGAGTTTGAGGAGTAGGATAGCTGAACTGGAAGATGGGGAAAGAGAGATAAAGGGACAGTTGGAAAATTAGGAGAAAGAGAGGGAAGGCGAAATTGGAAGATAAGGAGAGAGAATTTGAGGAAGTCAAGAGTGAGCTTGAAGGGAGGCTCAGAGCTAAAGAGAAAGAGAAGAATAGAATAGAAAGTGAGCTGAGGCAGAGGGTAAAGGAACTCGAGCTTGAAAGAACTAAGAGAGAAGAAGAGGCAAATGTCTTTAAGGGACATGTTGAAAGGGAGTTGAAAGAAATAAGGGAGAAGTTGGAAGAGGAGAAAAGAATCTCCTCTCCGAAGATAGATGTGATGGAAGGTAAGTTGAAGGCTAAAGAGGAGGAAAAAAACAGACTCCAGGTAGAGCTAAATAAGGAAATAGAGAATTTGAAAATAGAGAAAACTAAGAAGGAAGAAGAACTCACCTCCAGACTCCAGGATTTGGAAAAGGAAGTACAGAAAGAGAAACAAGCATTGAGAGAGATGTTGAAGAGTAGCAGGGAGATAATAGCAAGAACTGAAGAGGAATTGAGAAGAGAGGAGAAGAGAGTGGATGAGTTAGAGAATAAACTTTTGGAGGAAAAGAAGATGCGAGAGAAAGAATTTATGAGCCGAGAAGATGAGAACAGAATATTCAAAATGGAATTGGAATATAAAGAGCAGGAATTTAGAGAAGACAGTAGAAGGCTGAAACAGAGGTTAGAGAGATTAACAGAATATCTTGAGGACAGACTAAAAGAAGTGAATCGTAAATTAGAGGAACAAAAATATCTACCGTATAGAGGAACTTCTCAAAGGGGAGACCTATTGGAGGGTGAATTTCAGAGGAAAGAGATAGAACTGAAAGCATTAGAAAGGGAACTGGCAAGGCAGAGGGACTTGGTGGGTTCATTTGGGGAGCTCTTAGCTCAGAAAGATATGGAACTTAAGCATGAGCGGGAGAAGAGAGAGAAGGAAATAGACCAGATAAGAGAAGAGATGAAAAAGAAAGTTAAAAACTTGGAGATAGAACTATATGAAGAGAGAGAAGGGGAATTTCAAACAATAAAGGAAAAGCTAGAGAAAGAATTACAAAATCAGAGGTCGCAATGGGAAGAAAGGTTAAAGGTAAAAGAAGAAGAGAATAATGAAATTAAGCAAAAGATAAAACAGATGCAAGAAGAGTTTTCCCGGCGAAAGGAAGAGCTTCAAAATGAGGTAGAAGAGAAGAGAAAACAATCAGAGGAACCAAAGGCAGAACTGGAGGAGAAGATAGAAGGGCTAAGAAAGGATTTGGAAATAGAAAAAAATGAATCTTTGGATAAGGAAGAAATGCTTAGAAGTAAAGAGGAAGAGATAAGAAGAATGAAGGCTAAAGTAGTAGAGACGGAAATGGCAGCGTCAGAAGAGCTGAGTGAGAAAGAGAGAAAGATAAAAGAGTTAGAAACAGAGTTAACTAAGGAAAAGGAAGCATCGCAGGCACTTGCTGAAATTGCAGAGAAACAGGCGCGACTCAGGGATGAAGAGAAAAAAAATGAGGAAGAACCTAACACACAGTTAGCTAAAGCTGAGCATGGCATGATGGTAAAATTTTGGCAGTGGCTGAATGAACCCGTAAACGCTGAATAATCAGGGATTTTGTGGATACAATTCTAAGTCGTGAAGGATTCTAAAGTGATTAAAGTGAGAAAGATAAATGGAGAAGAGCTAGTTATAAACGCTGAGCTGATTGAAACAGTTCAGGCCAGACCGGATACAACCATTTCTTTGGCTACAGGAAATAAGATAATTGTGAAAGATACGGTTTCAGAAGTCATTGAAAAGATTATGGAATACCGATGCTTGGTAAATCAAAAAAGAACTAAGAACTGGAATAAAAGACAAGCGAAAGGTGACAAGCCACAATAGGAGGAGAAATGGACATTACCACTATTTTAGGAGTGGTAAGCGGAATTAGCTTAATTGGTGTTGCCATCTTTATGAGAATGGGAGGGATGGGGTTAAAGGGCTTCTTTGACATATCTTCAATGTTTATCACTTTTGGGGGCGCCTTTGCTGCCACACTGGTCAATTATCCCATGAAGCAGGTTTTGGGAGTTTTCAAAATTGCGAAGAAAGTTTTAACAGAGAAGGACGAAGATCCTACTGAATTAATCAACCAGCTTATAAATTTCACCAAGATAGCTCACAAGCAAGGGATATTGGAACTTGAGAAAGAATTAAATAAAATCAACAATGATTTTCTAAAAAGAGGTGTGCAATTAGTTGTTGATGGCGCCGACCAGGAGAGAATCCGCACTGAGCTAGAAACAGAGATAACATTCATTCGTGAGAGGCACCTTGTGGGGCAGGAGATTTTCTTAACTCTGGGCACATACTGTCCTGCCTTTGGTATGATTGGCACAATTATGGGACTAATTATGATGCTTGCCCGCATTGAAGACCAGAGCGGGATTGCTATTGGTATGGCGGTAGCCCTTTTAACCACCTTTTATGGGGCGGTGGCTGGCTACCTTTTCTTCTTGCCCATTGCTGGGAAATTGAAACGCCGCAGTGAAGATGAGATATTTATCAAGGAAGTTATTATTAGGGGAGTTCTCTCCTTGCAGGCAGGGGAGATTCCCAGCGTTATGGAAGCCAAATTGAAGGTCTACCTGGCTCCACAATTGAGGAAGAAGGCAGCCGGGGAAAAGATCACACCCACAGAAAAAGCTGCCTGACTTATTTTTGAGGAGAGAGATAATGGCTGTTCTGCCAGGTGTTCCCAGACGAGTGGATAGTGAAATAAAAGTAGGAAGGACCGCACCTGCATGGATGTTGACTTATTCAGATCTAATGACCCAGATTTTGATATTTTTCGTTATGATGTTCGCTCTAGCCAGTGCTATGAACGAATTACAACTGGTAAAGTTAAAGAAGAGACTGGAAACATACGTTATGGACCAACATTTGGAAAACTATATCGGTTTAACAATTAGTGAGAAAGGATTGGTGATCTCTCTCCGTGAGAAGTTGATGTTCGATAGTGGAAGAGCCGAAATTTACCAAGAAGCGAAACACATCCTGAAGGACATTACTAAAGAGATTGTCGATGTGCCAAATAATGTCCGGATTGAAGGGCACACTGATAACGTCCCTATTGGGCTGGAATTGAAGACCAAATTTCCCACCAACTGGGAACTATCTACGGGGAGGGCTACGAATGTGACCCGCTATCTACTGGAGACACTAAATTTCCCTCCGGGACGCATATCATCTGCAGGATACGGAAAGTATCAACCTGTTGTGGATAACGATACTGAAGAACACAGAGCAATGAATCGAAGAGTAGATATTGTGGTGCAGAGGATTGGCACCAGCCTTAAACGTAGAGAGGGCGTTAAGAAATTTTTTTAGCAAGGAAACCGCGCCATAGTTTTGCTATCTTCCTGTATGTCATCCTACCGCTCCCTATTCTCATTTATGTCAAAGTCCGTTTTGCACTTTTTCCCATCTATTTTACCCGTTTTAAGAAAAGCAAAGAGTCTCCTACAGTTCTTGGCAATACCGTTTCTTAAAAAAGAGTTGACAAAAAATCTCTTTTTTGCTAATTTTTACAGGACTTAGCAGACAAATGGGAGGGGAAAAGGTAAGGTCTGCGTTAAAGGGGGTAAGAGATGAAAAAATGGATTACTCTCTCGATCATTGTGAGCCTGGTCAGCCTGGCATTGGGAATTATCACTAGACTCACTCAATCGACACTGGTGGTAGCGCCCCGCACCTTCTTATTCTTTGCGGGCTATTGCTTAGGTTTGGCGATAGCGCTTGAGCTTTACCCTTCGAAAAAAGAATAGAAAATAATTTAGCATCTTTTGATAGTTTGTCAATTTTTGACATGGGCAGTCCCCATCCGGAAAGTTCTTAAATAGAGAAGTTAGTTTTTTTGGGGTGGGGTCAGTTTTCTGGGGAATGGTGGTGAAAGTGAAGACTTTTGTGCCAAAAAGGGAGAATATTGAAAAGAAATGGTACTTAATTGATGGTTCTGGTATGGTCTTGGGGAGATTGGCAACAAAGGTAGCAGAGTTATTAAGGGGCAAGGGCAAGCCCATTTTCTCTCCCCATATGGATACAGGGGATTATGTGATTATTATTAATGCAGAGAAGGTTTTACTGACCGGAAAAAAATTGGAACAGAAGTTCCATTTTACCCATTCGGGTTATCCAGGTGGGGCAAAATTTATCCGATACGATAAACTGATGGCAGAAAACCCAGAAAAGGCAATTAGATTAGCTGTCAAGGGAATGTTACCGCCGAATAAACTCAGTAATAGATTAATTACTAAGTTAAAAATATATAAGGGTAAGATACATCCATATGGAGCACAGAAACCTCAAATACTAAAAATTGAAAAGAAAGCCCGTTAAATTTTCACTTAAAAGTTTTTGGAGGGGGTACACATGGCTGAAGTGACAGAGATGTGGGGCGTAGGCAGAAGAAAGACAGCGATTGCCAGGGTTATATTGAAAACTGGTAATGGAAAGGTCATAATTAATAGATTGCCTCTGGATAAATACTTTTCTGGTTTGCCTAGTCTAAAGGAATTCAGTATGGAACCCCTAAAGGTGACGAATTTACTAAATAAATTCGATATTTCGGCGAATGTTTCCGGTGGAGGTAAGAGTGGTCAAGCGGGGGCAATAAGGCATGGAATTTCACGTGCACTGGCCAAGGTTGGCGAACCGACGAGGCTTATTTTGAGAAAGGAGGGATTCTTGACGCGCGATGCCCGTATGGTCGAGCGAAAGAAACCCGGACGGCCAAAAGCAAGAAAGAGATTTCAATTCTCCAAGAGATAAAATTGTCTTGTAAGAGTAGAGTGTAAATTTGCGGAAGCAAGAGGTTTACTGCTTCCGCTTTTTTTTGAAAAAGTAGGAAATTTTTTGACGCAAACTTCCGAGAAATATGATTTGACAAAGTTGGATAATTAGAATATAATTTGACAGCAATTGAAATTAAGAAAGGAGAAGAATATGAAAAAGGAAAATTTAATCATCGCAATTCTTCTTTTCTTATGTATTGTTTCTATTGTAATGGGTATATATCTTATTTGGGATAAAGCTGTTGAGGGAAAGGCTCGATTTTTGGCCAGAAAAGAGGGAGTGGCAGTGGTCTATCTTTACGGGCCATTGTTTATCTCTGGACGCGCATCGGGATGGGCTCGCTTCTTGCCTGGAGCCGACAGGGTCACCAGTGAGTTGAGAAAGATAAGTAAAATTGCCACCATAAAGGCAGTGGTCTTAAGAATTAACAGTCCCGGCGGAAGCATCGGTGCGGTTCAGGAAATTTATGAGGAGGTAAATAGGCTAAGAGAAAAAGGGAAAAAGGTTGTTGTCTCCATGGGCGATGTGGGCGCCTCAGGGGCATACTATATTGCTTGTGCTGCAGATAAAATTGTGGCCAATCCTGGAACCATTACGGGGAGTATAGGGGTACTCATGAGCTTTGGTAATATGGAAGAGTTGTTTCGTAAGATAGGAATTAAAGTTGAGGTTATAAAAAGGGGGAGGCACAAGGACATGGGTTCTCTATCCCGAGAAATGACATCGGAAGAGAAGAAGCTGCTTCAGGGACTGATAGACGATGCCTACGACCAATTTCTCCAGGCAGTATTTGAGGGCAGGAACCTTAAGAAAAGTGAAGCAGAGAAGATCGCCCAAGGTCAGGTCTTTACCGGACGGCAAGCAAAAGATTTGGGGCTAATTGATGAAATTGGCAATTTTCAAGATGCTGTCAGACTTGCAGGTAAACTTGCTGGCATTCCAGGCGAACCGAAGGTCATTGAGTTGCCGAAGCCCTTTCCAAGAATTTTTGATATTCTTTCCAGTGGTTTTAGCACTAATACTCTACAAGATTTAATTGACGGAAATTCCATAAGATTAGAATATATCCTCCAATAGACTCCCATTCAGTGGGGAAATATGGAAAGTTACTATTCAGCGCTCCCTTATGATTTAGTTGCCCATCCAGGAAGAGGGCTCAATCGAGCCAAAGAGCATAGACCATGGATTTTTCTGGTAGCTATTGTTATTCTGTCAGAAATTAGTATTGCTACAGGAGCCACTTTATTTGTTTCCAGCTTCACTGGAGCGGGGAGAGTCTCATTCTTTTCGAATCTCTTTCTCATTATGATTCTCCTCACCTTCTTCTGGATAATTAATGTGGGAATTCTCCATTTCTTTGCTGAAGTGTGGGGAAAAAGGGGAAGAGTGATCGACCTTTTCATTACTCTCGGATTAGCAATGTTCCCCTTTATTCTTGTTAGTCCACTATCCTTAATAGTAGAAGGATTAGTTAGAGGTAGAATCTTCTTTCAGTCTATTTTTACCATCGCTATTCTCCTCTGGTGTTTTTTTCTTGCGCTGGCTGCTATTAGAGAAGTCTATTCTTCTGCCCCTTTAGAGGCCCTTTTGATACTTTTGACACCAATTCTCTTCTTTATGGTACTTCTTATATTTCTCCCTCTGGCGTGTATTCTTTTAGTAATACTTTCTCTTTCTTTATGAAGGGAGAAGCTTTCCAATAGTCGCATTTGAGTGCGAAAGAGAGCCTGACACTCCTTAAGAATTGGAGGAAGTTCAATGATAAGAGTAAGTATTGTGGGAGCTAGTGGTTATACGGGAAGGGAATTAATAAAGATTCTCCTTAAACATCCCCTTGTGAAAATTGCTCACCTGACTTCCGAGACATATAAGGGAAAGAGAATTTCAGAGGTGCACAAAAGGCTTACCGGCTTTATAGATAAGAGGTTTGAGAAGTTGAATACTGCTGAGGTCGCTCAGGATTCAGACCTTGTCTTTCTTGCCCTTCCTCATGGTAAATCTCAGAAGCTGGTAGCAGAATTTTTGAAAAAAGGAAAGAAAGTTATAGACCTCTCAGCTGACTATAGATTAAAGGACAAGTCACTGTATAAGATATGGTATGGGCTTGAACATTCTTATCCTCGGCTTCTCAAAAGAGCGGTTTATGGATTACCGGAGATTTATAAGGAAGAGATAAAGAAATCCTCTCTTGTAGCAAATCCGGGTTGCTATGCCACGGGAGTAATCTTAGGGGTTGCTCCTCTTCTAGCTCATGGATTAGGCGATGGAAATTCCATAATTGCCGATGCTAAATCGGGCGTATCCGGTGCGGGGAGGAGATTGGATATCGCCTACCATTTCAGTGAGTGCCACGAAAATCTGACGCCCTATAATGTCGGGAAACATCGACACATTCCAGAAATAGAACAGGAGTTATCAAAGATTTCTAAACAAAAGGTAACTATCTCCTTTACCCCCCATCTAGTTCCGATGGACCGTGGAATTCTAGCCACAATTTATCTTAATCTCAAGGGGAAAATTTCACTCAATAAGGCATGGTCTGTCTATAGAAAATACTATAGAGAAGCACCATTTATGCGGATTCTACCAAAATCCACTTTTCCGGAAGTAAGAGACATCGTGGAAACAAACTTCTGTGAGATAGGTCTTATGGTTGATGAACGTACTAATCGGATAATTATTATTACGGCGATAGATAATTTGGTTAGAGGCGCTTCTGGACAGGCTATACAGAATATGAACTTAATGTCTGGGTTCAGAGAAACAGAGGGATTACTTTAAAGGAAATTCGGAAGATTCTAGTTTGGGTATTAATTCTGTTATGGGAACTCAATTATTTCTCCCCAAGGGTTTTTTTCTAAATGGAATTAACTCAGGGATAGCAGATAGGAAAAAAAGAGACATGGCTCTCATCTATTCAGAAGTTCCCTGTGTGGCAGCTGGACTCTTCACTAAAAATAGAGTAAAGGCAGCTCCGGTCATAATTTCGAAAACGCAGTTGAGGAATGGCCGGGCGCAGGCGATTCTCGTCAATTCGGGTTGTGCAAATGCTTGCACTGGAAGAAGGGGAATGAAAGATGCAGAGATGATCGCTTATGATTTGGCTTATCAACTGGGTGTAGGAAAGGAAGATGTTCTACTCGCCTCCACAGGGGTAATTGGTCGATTCCTCCCGATGAATCGAGTTAAAGAAGGTATTCGGAGGATAACCGAAACTGTGGGGAGCCCTTCTAAGCCCGAGTTTTTTGCTGAAGCCATTATGACCACTGATACTACTGTGAAGATAATCAGTAAGCAATTCTTGATTCAGAATCGTAAGAGAGCAGTGATTTGTGGATTGGCCAAAGGTGCAGGGATGATCCATCCTGACCTTGCCACTCTTCTCTGTTTTATAATTACTGACATAGCTATCGACAGAGGATTATTGCAAAGGTCGTTAATGACTTCGGCTGAAAGATCATTTAACTCACTTACTATTGATGGTGATACAAGCACCAACGATTCTGTTCTAATCCTGGCTAATGGTCGAGCAGGGAATAGACCAATAAGTGATGCAAATCGTGATTTTTTGAGGTTCCAAAATAATCTCGACTCCCTGATGTCAGGGCTGGCGGAGTCAATTGCCCGGGATGGGGAGGGAGCAACGAAATTGGTTAGGATAATAGTTAGAAATGCAAAGAACGCTCTAAGTGCAAAAAAGATTGGAAGGCATATCGCTAACTCTCCTTTGGTCAAGACGGCCCTATATGGCTCTGACCCGAATTGGGGAAGGTTGATGGCAGCAATTGGCTCCTCTGGAATAAGAATTGACCCACAAAGAATAGATATTTATTTCGGTAAATTGCGAGTGGTGAAAAATGGTGAACCGGCGTCTTATTCTGACAGAGAAGCTAAGCGCATATTGGAGAAAAGAGAAGTAGAAATAGTGATAAATTTGAAACAGGGAAGTGCCGGGGCGAAAATTTATACCTGCGATTTGACTCCCGATTACGTAAAGATCAATTCATGTTACAGGACATAGATTAGCACAGGGGACTTACATAAAAGGTGATAGAGCCAAAAGATAGTTTATTCATCGCTGAGGAATTTCTTAACGCCAAAAGGGTAGCTCGGGACTTGGTTTTGCTCGCAGAGATTTTTTTGCTCCTAGATCGCCGCCAAAAACCTTTGTAGCTGCAGAGGGAAGCTCTCGTAAGAGCAAGCAAAGCTTACGCTTTCTGCTACTAGGAATCCTTGTGCCGTTAGAACTTGTTCTAATGGTACTCGCTTCAGCAAATTCCTTCACATTAAGGGAGTATGTTGTCTTCGTTTTTTGGCTAAAATTCCAAAGGCTCTTTACAAACTGTCTTTTGAACGCTGATAAAGTGGAGTGCAGGCTTTAGACCTGTCCGTAGTCCGAATATATTAGCAAGTAGAGACTAATTCAGATAGATGGGGAAGATAATTAAGATTGATTCTCAGAAGCCCGAAAGGAAAAGAATCGAAGAGGCTGTGCGTGTATTGAGATGGGGAGGGCTTGTGATTTTTCCCACAGACACTGTTTATGGGCTGGGCGCAAGCATTCGGGTTCCCAGAACAATAAGGAAAATTTACCGGATAAAAAAGCGATCTGGGAAGAAACCTTTAGTCTTCCTAATCGGCTTCAAAAAGGACATAGCAAAGTTCACTAATAGGTTATCTAATGAAGTAAAAAAACTGATAAGGGATTTCTGGCCGGGTCCTCTGACTTTAATTTTCCCTTCAAAAAAGTATAAGACAATTGCTTTGAGAATGCCAGACCATAGGATAGCTCTTAGGCTGATTAGAGGTGCTGGACCATTGGCTGTGACTAGCGCCAATCTTTCCGGGAGAAAAGAGAATGTAACACTTAAAAGAGTGGAAAATGAACTCTTACAAGAGACCGATTTGTGTATCGATGGTGGTAAGGCCCCCCGGGGAAGGGTTTCTACTGTCCTCGATGTGACCGATCATCCTTTCAAAGTGGTCAGAGAAGGATGCATAAAAGAGATAGAACTGCAAGAGGCGACAAGAGGCAAAGACAGATAAGGGAATATCTTTAATGGATAAGAAGATTCTTTTTGTTTGTACCGGTAATACCTGTCGCAGCGTGATGGCACAAGGACTATTCAAGAAGATGCTAAGGGAAGAAGGAATGGAGAATGTGCGGGTGAATTCTGCTGGAATTGCTGCTCTTCCTTCCTATGGTATTTATGGTCTACTGGAAAAAGTATTAAAAGAAGAGGGTATCGAAATTTCAAACCACAAGCCTACCCAAATTACTCCTCAAATAGTTAGAGATGCCGATCTGATTCTGGTGATGGAGAGAAGACACAAAGAGGCTATCCTGGGGATGGCTATAGAAGTAGAAAATAGAGTGTTTCTATTGAAAGAGTTTGCCGGTGAAAAAGAGAATTTAGATATTTCCGATCCTATTGGCCAGGCCGAAGAGGTCTATCGGAGCCGGCTCCAGGAGATTAGGGGATA